>Ga0335081_10000859_pt1 | contig 49001 bp, 52 predicted proteins | sample Lox_Sample_35_FD_206713 | JGI IMG/M metagenome (GOLD analysis project Ga0335081, IMG submission 206713) | Soil microbial communities from Loxahatchee National Wildlife Refuge, Florida, United States - Lox_Sample_3.5 | ecosystem: Environmental > Terrestrial > Soil > Wetlands | place: USA... | reverse complement strand
TCCAGACACTGCGCGTCCAGCTTGTCTGTTTTCGGCCGGCCGGGCGCGACGATCATCACGTAGCTGACGGTAGCGTCTACGGCGACGGTGTCCTGCGGGGAGCCATGCTGGAACTTGACGCCAGAAAGGGAAGGTCCCGGTACCTTCTCGTGAGTGGCTGAACGCTGCTGACCCGCGGCGGGGTAACGCGGCAGGCTGGGCGCAGCCCCGGCCCCGGCGCCCCGGCTGCTCGCGAGGCCAGGCCGCGTCTCTGACCGTGGGTTGTGGCAATCCGCTAGCGGCGGTAGCACCCCAGACCGGATCGGCCAGGTCATCTGCCGCGCCTGCACGTGGCCGACACTCCTCCTGATGACCGGGCATTCCTGGTCCTGCGGTCACCGACGCGCCGCGCATCCGGGCCTGTCTCGATGAGCTAGGGCGTGTCCCGTGGATCTTGGTGGATGCGGGCGGTGATCCAGACGACGACAACGCCGCCGGTCGTCGTTCTGGGCGCCGATCCGCGCCGCCAAAGATCCACGGGACATGCCCTAGTCCCAAGTGAAAGTCATCACCTTACGACGGTCGGCGGAAGATGGGCCATAGCGTTCACATGTTTCCCGACCACTGATCCGCTCAGGGTCCGTGAAAACGTCATAGCAGTTCAGCCCGCGCAGCCTCGGCAGGGCGGGACGGTCGCACAAGTCGCCGAGTGCGCCGCAGCCTCCGCAGTCCGCGTAGGCGAGCGCGATAACAGCGCCGCTACCGTGCAGTCAGGGCGCGACATCGCGGACGAGCAGTTCCTCCCACCTCTCGCGCCTGACCACCATGCGGGACTCGCCGTCATAGGCGAACACAACCGGGATGCGGCGGGCGCCGTTGTAGTTGTTCGACATGGTAGAGCAGTAGGCCCCGGTGACGGGAACTGCGAGCAGGTCCCCGACCTGCGGATCGCGGAGCGGGACGCCGTCGCTCAGCACGTCGCCGGATTCGCAGTGCCTGCCCGCAGCGCGGCGATGTCGGCCTGCACGAGTCCTATGTTTCGACCGGGCCGCAGGCCACGGTCGAAGGTGTGACCCCGTGCCCGCGCCCGGACCCGGACCCGGACCCGGACCCGGACGAGCATGACGGCCGAAATGTCGCTCGCGACGTAACGGACCTGCTGCCCGGGGCGTAGGCCGCGCAGCGCGATGCCGCCGCCGCTTGGCATGTCCAGTACGACGGCGCCCGGCGGCGCATTGGCCACTTCGCCGATCACCGCCCAGGCCTCGCGGACGTCGTATCCCCACAACAATCTGGCTCCGACGCGCACAACCGGCCCGCAGTGAATGGCCGAGTCGTAAGCCGCGGCGAGCAGGTGCCGCCTCCGCCAGGTCTCGCCACCGCGCCTAGCCAACAGCGCAGCCGGGTCTCGGCGTGGCCAGAACATTGCTGCGCATCTGGTGAACTTATTGCCTGGACCGGACCCGATTCCAGCCCAGGCAGCGTCGCCTTTGAGCTGTACAGCCCGTTTCTGAAGATCTCCGGATGGTGCGTGCCGCTCTGCTGGTAACTGAACGTCATCCGATGGCTCCGATGGGCTTCGATGGCACCGATGGCGCTGATGGCACCGATGGCACTGATGGCGCGGATGGCACCGATGGCGCGGATCGCGCCGGTCGCCCGGCCGCCGGGGGATTCAGATTGACTGAGCGGTGGTGGCGCCGGAGCCTCAAACAGGCGGTGCCCGCCAGGTGAGCTACCCGCGGGGTGGGAAGATCACGGCTGTGGGCATTTTCGATCGGTACGTGACCGTCGACTGGAGTGGCGCCAACACGCCGCGCGCCGGCAAGAACTCGATCTGGATCTGCTCGCTTGCCGCGAAGGGTGGTTGCTGGACGCGAAACCCGCGAACGCGCTGCACCGCCGGGGAGATGCTGCGTGACCTGCTCGCGCGATCGGTTGGCCAGCGTGAGCGTGTCCTGATCGGCTTCGACTTTCCTTTCGGCTATCCGGCCGGGTTCGCCGCTGCGCTTGGTCTCCAAGGCGAGCCGTGGCGTGCCATCTGGCAGCTGCTCGCCGCGGAGATCATCGACAATCCTCAGACCAATGAGACCAACCGGTTCGAGGTCGCGAACGATCTCAACCGCCGGCTCACAGGCGCGGCAGCTTTCTGGGGCCGCCCGCAAAAGCGCCTTCTTGACCACCTGCCAAGAACGCGGGACGTCACCTACCAGGCCGCGGGTACGGCCGCCGGGCTCCCCGAATGGCGTGTCGTGGAGCAGTTACTGCGCCGCCAGGGCCGCCGCCCGCATTCGGCATGGAAGCTGCTGGGTTCCGGTTCGGTAGGTGGCCAGGCACTGACCGGTATACCCGCGGTTGCGGCGTTGCGTGCGGACCCGGCCCTGGCCGACGTCAGCCGGGTGTGGCCGTTCGAGCTTCCGGCCGAGTCGCCCGCGGGAGAGCCCGCCATCATTCACGCCGAGGTGTGGCCGAGCCTTTACGACTTCAGCGCCGCATCAGGATCGTGCGCGGACGAGAAACAGGTCAGGAACCTGGCCGGGCAGTTGCGTCGCCTCGATCGCGGCGGAGCGCTGGCGGATATGATGCGCCACGCGCCGCGGCCGAGCCAGGAAGAAGGATGGATTCTCGGGGTCGGGTGATGGCACCGGCAAGAGTGACTGGGCCGCGGTGACCTGCACGAAAACGCGTCTGGCGGCGCGATGATTAACGAATCCGGGACCGCAGGCAACGGGCGGAGGTGAATAAGGTGCCAGATTCTCCTGGCGGCATCCTGCGGCGACGGCCAGCAGTGCCCGTCATGAGGGGCCTGCTGCCCATTCACCCCTCCCAGGTACCCGCCGACCTGCTCGCCGGCATCACCCTCGCCGCACTCGGCATCCCTGAGGTCCTCGGCTACGCGAAGATCGCTGGGATGCCGGTGGTGACGGGCCTTTATACGATACTCCTCCCGTTGGCCGTGTTCGCCGTCCTCGGTTCATCGTGCCACCTCGTCGTCGGTGCGGACTCCGCCACCGCCGCCATAATCGCCGCCACGCTTACCGGGTTCGCGGTCGCCGGGTCGGCGGAATACGTAAGGCTGGCCGGGCTCGTGGCTCTGCTGGTCGGCGGGATGCTGCTGCTTGCCCGGCTGGCCAGGCTCGGGTTCCTGGCGAATTTCCTGTCCCGTACCGTCCTAGTCGGATTCCTGACTGGCGTCGGTATTCAGGTGGCTGTCAGCCAGCTCCCCGACATGCTCGGGGTGACCGCCGCAGGTAAGCAGACCCCCGCAAAGCTCCTGGACCTGGCGCGCGCGCTACCGCACGCGCATCTCGCGGACATCGTTGTGTCGCTCGGGGTCATCCTGATCGTGCTTACGGCACGCAGGATTACCCGCAAGATCCCGGGGCCGCTGATTGCGGTAATCATCGCGATCATCGTTAGCCGGGCCGCTGACCTGGCCGGCCGCGGGGTGGCCGTGGTCGGAGCCGTCCCAAGGGGACTACCGCACCTCGGAGCGCCCGCGCTCGGTCTGCACGACGCGTTCATGCTGCTTGGCGCCGCGGCGTCGATGTTCGTGGTCATCCTCGCCCAGAGCGCGGCGACCTCACGCGCGTACGCGATGAAGTACGAAGAGACGTCGTTCAACGAGGACACGGACCTGGTCGGCCTCGGCGCCGCCAACCTGGCCGCCGCATTCTCTGGCACGTTCGTCGTCAACGGAAGCCCGACCAAGACACAGATGGTCGACGACGCGGGCGGCCGAAGTCAGCTGGCCCAGCTCACCACCGCCGCGGTGGTCCTCGTCGTGCTGCTCCTGTTCACCGGGCCCCTCGCCTACCTGCCAGCCGCCGCCCTGGCGGCGGTGGTCTTCCTCATCGCCGTGGAGCTTATCGACGTCAGCGGGATGCGGGGCATCCGGACCTGCCGGCGCCACGAGTTCGCCGTCGCGTTGCTCGCGACGGCCGCGGTGGTGGTCCTGGGTGTTGAGGAAGGCCTTGTGGTTGCCGTCGTCGCCTCGATCATCGACCACCTGCGCCACAGCTACCATCCGCTCAATAGCGTGCTGAAGAAGTCACCGGCCGGGCACTGGCAGTCCATCCCAGTAGCCCCGGGCGCACGGACCGAGGAAGGGCTGGTCGTCTACCGGTTCGGCACCAGCCTCTACTACGCCAACGCGTCCCGGCTGGGCGAGGACGTCACGGCCCTCGCCGGGTATGGCGGCCCGCTGCGCTGGATGGTTCTGGACTGCGCCGCCATCGGCGACATCGACTACACGGCAGCGGGCGCCCTCACCAGGGTCGTTGAACGGCTGCACAGACGACAGGTCCGCTTCGCGTTCAGCACGGTCCTCGGCCCGGTGCGCGGGCAACTCGACCGCTACGGCATCAACGCCTCTCTCGGCCCGGACGCCTACTACGACACTCCCGGCGCGGCCCTTGAGGCCTTCCGGGCCTGGAAGGGGCAACGGCCGCAGTGACAGAGGTCCAGGGCGAGCGCAGGCCGACCAAGGCGGACCCGGCGGCCGCGCTTGAGGCCACGCTGCCGGATATCCTGCCAGCACCCGGCGCCGCGTTCGACGTGCTGTTCTGCGGCATCAACCCGGGCCTGTACTCCGCCGCCACCGGCTACCATTTCGCGCGGCCAGGCAACCGGTTCTGGCCCGCGCTGCAGCTGTCCGGCTTCACCAGCCGCAGGCTCGCCCCGAGGGAGCAATCGCTGCTGCCCGGATACGGGCTCGGCATCACGAACGTGGTCGCCAGGCCGAGTGCGCGGGCGGCCGAGCTGACCCCCGCTGAACTGCGGGTGGGCGGCACCCGCCTGCTCGAACTCGCCGCGCGCCACCGCCCGCGCGTCGTCGCGATTGCCGGGGTGACCGCCTACCGCATCGCGTTCGGCCAGCCTGGCGCGAGCATCGGACCGCAGCAGTGCGCGCTCGGCCCCGCGCTCCTTTGGGTCCTGCCCAACCCGAGCGGCCTGAACGCGCACTGGCCCCCCGCCGCGATCGCGGAGGAGTTTAGGCGCCTGCGGACGGCGTGCGACTGCTGACAACCGGTTATCCCTGTCGGCGCCGGTGGTGGCCGTGGCCTGCCCCGGTGGCCCGGCACCTGCCCGTCCTTGCCCACCTCGTGCACGACATGCCAGGCTGCAAAATGGGGCGCCGTGGTTCATCGAAGGAGCGTAAGTGGCACATATCGTCAGGGCCGGTCTGGTGCAGCAGAGCTGGACCGGTGAAAAGGCCACCATGATCAACTCAGCGGTCAAAGCCATCTCGTCGGCAGCGTCGCAGGGGGCCCAGGTGGTGTGCCTGCAGGAGCTGTTCTACGGCCCGTACTTCTGCCAGGTTCAGGACGCCGGCTACTACTCCTTCACAGAATCGATCCCGGACGGACCGACGACCAGGCTGCTGCAGGAGGTGGCCAGGCGGCACGGGGTCGTGCTAATCGCGCCGATGTACGAGGCTGAGCAGCCTGGTCTTTACGACAACACCGCTGCGGTGATCGACGCCGACGGCAGCTACCTCGGGAAATATCGGAAGACCCACCTGCCGCAGGTCAAGGGATTCTGGGAGAAGTTCTACTTCCGGCCGGGCAACCTCGGCTACCCGGTATTCGACACCGCGGTCGGCAGGATCGGCGTCTACATCTGCTACGACAGGCATTTCCCCGAGGGCTGGCGGGCGCTTGGCTTCGCGGGCGCGCGGATCGTGTTCAATCCGTCCGCCACCAGCAGGGGCCTGTCGCAGTATCTGTGGCAGCTCGAGCAGCCCGCGGCGGCCGTAGCGAACGAGTACTACGTTGGCGCCATCAACCGGGTCGGCGTGGAGCCGCTCGGGGACAACGACTTCTATGGCCAGTCGTACTTCGTGGATCCGCGCGGCCAACTGGTCGGCGACGCGGCTTCCGACGCCGTGCCCGAGGTCGTGGTGCGCGATCTTGACATGGACAAGCTCATCGAGGTCCGCGACCTGTGGCAGTTCTATCGCGACCGGCAGCCCGACGCCTACGAGCCGCTGGTCGAGCCATAGCGGCCAGCAGCGCCGGGAGGCAACGATGCGGATCCTGATCAGCGGCGGCACGGTGGTCACGGCTACCGGGACGGCGGCGGCCGATGTGCTCGTGGACGGTGAGCGGATCGTGGCGCTAGCCGCGGCGGGCACGGAGATGGCCGATGCCTGGCCCTTCGCGGTCGACAAAGTGATCAACGCTTCGGGCAGATACGTGCTGCCCGGCGGCATCGATGTGCATACGCACATGGAGATGCCGTTCGGCGGCACAATCTCTTCCGACACCTTCGAGACCGGGACCCGTGCCGCCGCGTGGGGCGGCACCACCTGGCCAAGGTCACCGGTGCGCCGCTGTACATCGTGCACATGACCGCGGCAGTTGCGGCGAATCACCCATGATCCGTGTCTGTGTTAAGTTGCCTGCGCTATTTGCTGACAGGTTAATACGACAACGGATCATCAACGCGGCCGCGCCAGTTTGATGGGGGAGCTGCATGCTGCACGGGCTGGTCGGTGGGCTACTGCCGAATGGCCTCGTCCACGAGCATTGCGTTCTCGGTGAGTACGGAGAGCCAGTGATTCATCCGCTCGGCATTGGTGGTATCCCGCCAGTGCTGGAAAAGGCCCGCGGCGTCGCCGAGCGGCAGGCGGCCTTCCACCTGGTGGATCTCAAGCGTGAACGACAGGCGGTCCAGGCCGCACGCGTCCGTCGCGGCCGCGACGATCCCCGCGAGCCCGGCTGGTCCGTACATCGTGCCGAGGGACTGGCGGCCCTCGTGGCTGAACGGGATCGGCAGCCGCATGAGGAAGGTGAAGTGGTCGGCGAGGCCGCCGACCAGGGGATGCCCGTCGTGCAGGTGGAAGTGCAAGTGCTTGCCGAGCCGCCCGATCGAGCGCGTCATGTCGATCACGTCAGGCAACACGCTTGCCACGGCATCCTGGACGTCCGTTACCAGGCCGGGGAGACGCTCGTCGTCGGGGCTCAGGCTCCGCAGGCTGAGATCCGGATGATCGCGCGCGAACCTGGCACAGGCCTGCCTGACGCCCACGTGGCCCACGTCAATACAGCAACTGACCTGCTCAAGATCCTTGAGCCGCTCCGCCAACTCGACGAACCAGCCGGGCTCCAGGCCGGCCGCGTACTCGAGAAACACCCGGGGCGCGCCCGGCGAGCGGGTAACGCGCGCGTCAAGCTCCCGCAGGCCAGCCACCAGGCTGGGTGTCTGCGTGCCCATGTCGGCATGGTCATGGACGACCATGCCGGACAGCCGGCCGGCGAAGCGGGTGGCGAACTCCCCGACGACGCCCCGGTCATTTTCACGCAGCATGTTCAGCCCGCGGTTCAGGTGGACCGTCGGCAGGCGCGGGTGCGGCGGCACGTACCGGAGCACGTGGCCGAGCTGGTCTGGCGTGTCGGCGTACGCCTCAGCCGCGAGGCCAGCCTGGGCCAAGCGGAGGCGAGCGAGCTTGAGGAGCGCGTCGTCTCCTGCGACACGCCGCTGGAACAGGGCGTGGATCGGTCGCGGGCCCGGGGAGCTTTCGCGCGCCAGCCGACGGCGGCTCAGCTTCTGCTCCCGCGTTAGCTGGCCGGGATCCTGAAGATGCGGATGGACTGATCCTTGGCCGGGCACGTGCGGTCCTGCTCCGGTTTCGCCCTGTCCGAGACCACCACGATCTGGTCCCGCGCGATCCATAAGGCTCCCTCGACCATACCGTAGATGATCTCGTCGTCGACGTCCCGGGGGAACGTGTAGCTCGTGCCCTCGCCGGTCACATCCCAGCCGGACGGCGCGAGGCTGTCAACCCATGGTGCCGACGAGACCTCGGAAACGACCGGATCCGGTCGCCGGCCAGCGTTGCGCCACTGTAGTCCTCGAACAAAACGGCTTCCGACGACTGGATCTTGCCGAGCCGGTCCCAGCGCTGCGCTGGTCCGCGGCATCCGGACGACGATGCTCTCGATCTTCTCCTCACCGAGCCGAAGCTCGTTCTGCCTGAAGTCGCTCAGCAGACCTCGAGTTGGTGAATTGCCGGCCGGTAAAAGGCTGCGCATGAAATCGTGTTCTGGCCCCAGCCGCCGGGTGTCGTAGAGATGGTAATTGGACGTATTTGTGAAGCAGCTGTCGCAGCTGCCGGGCAGCAGATTTATGCTCGCCCACCTCGAGATCATGAAAGACCACGCCGTTGGCCGTGATCGAATGGCGCGCCGTCCCAATCGCGGTGCGGTGATCGAATCGTGTCCCGTGATCGAATCGCGCGGCTGCCCAATCGCGGTGCCGTGATCGAATCGCGTGCCATGTTCCACACACTACGGCTACCGTCCTTACGGAACTACACGTCTTGATGATGCGCGGCATCGATGATACGGCGAGGCTCAGGTCATCCGGCATGGCATGCCAGAAGGAGACCGTCCCATGACCACCACGCCCGCACCCCACACGCGGATCGAGCCAGCCGAGCTTACCGACCGCGAGCTTCTTGCCGCCATCGCGAGCCCGGTGGCGCGGTGTACGGGCGCCGATGTAGATCCGGACGACTGGTTCCCCGTCACCTCAGATCCGAAAAAGGCGCGCGTCCAGGCCGCCCACGCGATCGCGCTCTGCACGGTCTGCCCGGTGCGCGCCGAGTGCCTGGAGCTGTCGCTGCGGCACTGGCACGGTGCGGGACGGCACGGTGTCTGGGGCGGGTTTGTCGAGGCCGAACGGAGCGTTCTGCGCGGCGAGTGGCTGGACGGCGCCGCCGTCGCGGCGCTGGTGCCGCAGGCGATCAGCGATCACGAGCGCCAGCAACAGAAGCGTTTCCTTCGGCGCGAGTCGGCCCGCCCTGAGCGGTCGGCCAGACGCGTCGCCCACCGGCCGACGCCGGCCGGGGCGCGCCTTCCGCACCGGGCCGATCACCCGGGCGCGGCCTGAGCGGCGAGCTAATCCAAAACAAGCCGTTGCTTGTGGTTCTTTCCGTCATTTCTGGTAGCGGGTCCCGAGAGCGCGCACCAGGTTAGCCATGATCTCCTCCCAAGATGCCCTGCCTGCCCTGCCTGCCCTGCGCTGCCCGCAGCACTGACCCAGTTCCCCAGGGTGCCCTCGTTGATCCCCAGGTCCTGTGCCACCTGCGCGATCGGGCCCCGACGGGCGGCCCAAAGGTCAATACCGGCTGTCTCGCGTCAGGCTTCGCAGGACGGAGGTCCGGCAGGCCGACCCGGGTCCGATCCTGCCCGGCAGCTCAGAGTGCTCGCTGCTGGTTGCTAGGCGCATCACGAGGTGATTGCATAGAACTGATCGCGACTCCATGAAGGGCCGAAGTCGGTACCTGGGGGCGCCGCAAACCGGCTGCGGACGCTGGATCGGGGCTAGAAGACAGGCGGCGTGAGATTCGCCGTCCGGCAGGTACAACTCCGCTGTTGCAGTGGCGACCTGATCATGAGGACCAAGTATGTATGGCCGGGATCGCGAACTGAGAGTTGTGGCTGACCTGCTTCGGATGGCCGAGGCGGGTCGCGGCGGGATGCTCCTCGTCGAGGGCGAACCGGGCATAGGTAAGACGAGCCTGCTCAGACGGGCTGCTGCCGCGGCAGGCGACCGCGGGTTCGCCCTCTCCTGGGGCAGCGCGGATCAGCCTCCGCAGATGGCGCCGATGGGTCCGGCGGTCCCTGCCGCCCCGGCGCTGGGGAAGTCCCTGACGCGGTCGCCGGCAATCGTGGCGGCGTCGCCGCCAACGGCAAGCGTGGCGACCGGGCGAGAACATGTCACCGCGCTCCGCCGGGCGGGGCTTTCGCCGGAACGGCGCCAGCCCGGCGTGCCCGAGCCCACGTTAGGCAACCAGCTGCTGATCATGCTGGACGACCTGCAATGGGCCGACAAGGCGACCTTGTGGAGGTTGCGGTGCCTGCCCAGCCAGCCGAGAGCCGGTGCGCCGCTCTGGATCCTGGCACGGAGCACGGTCGCCGCCGACAACGACGTTGAGCGGCTTTTCGCTCACCTGGAATGTGCCGGTGCGGTCCGGATGCAGCTTGGACCGCTCGATGAGCAGACAATGGCCGACATGGCGGCCGGAACGCTCGGTGCCATGCCGGACCACGAACTGCGTTCGCTTGCCGCAGGCGCTGGCGGGAACCCTCTGCTGCTCATCGAGTTGCTTGGCGGGCTGCGGGACGAGGGCGGGATCCGGACCGAGGGAGGCCTAGCCAGCCTGGTGCCTGGTCAGCTACCGCAGCGGCTCCAGTCGACCGTGCGCCGTTGGCTGGGCGACCTGTGCCCGTGCGCCAGGCAACTCCTGGAAGTAGGCGCGGTTCTTGGCAGATCCTTCCCTGTGGACCGGGTGGCCGCGCTCCTTGGGGAGACACCTGCCGGGCTGCTGCCAGCCATTGAGGCGGCCCTGGCCACGGGTATTCTCGTTGCCACGCCAGACTCGCTCGCGTTTCGCAGGGATCTCGTGTGGCAGGCGATCGCGGAAGGCGTGCCGGCCCCGGCCCGTCAAGCGCTGCACCTGCAGGCGGGCGAGCTGTACTTTGATCAAGGCGGCCCGGCGGCGGACACCGCGGCGCACCTGATCAGCGGCACGCGACCCGGCGATACGAACGCCCTGGCGCGATTGGACCGCGCGGCACAGTCGTTCCTCGCATCCGCACCGCAGACTGCGGCCGATCTGGCGCTCAAGGCGCTCGAGCTGGCCGGCCCGGCCGACCCGCACCGGTTCAGGCGGACCGTGACCGCCGCGGAAGCGCTCGCGGCGGCCGGCCGGCTCAGCGAAGCCGCGGGGCTCGCTCATTCGACGCTGGCCGAGCCCGTACCAGTGATCGCGGCGACCCAGCTACGGTCTGTGGTTTCGTCCATTCTCTTCTACAGCGGCCGTCCCTCGGATGCGGTATCGGAGGCTCAGCGAGTGCTTGCCGAGCCCGAGCTCACCCGCGAGGTCCGCGAGAGCGCCGAAGTCGCCTTGATGCTCGGCATCTGCGCCGCGATGGAAGATACCCGATGGGCACGCGCACGCGCGGAAGTGATCCTGGCCGACGCCGATCATCGCGGCGACGCGGCCGTTGTCGGCGCGCTGCTCGCGCTCGCAACGATCGGCTGGAGCGAGGCCAGGCTCAGCGCCGCGCTCGACCTCGCGCGTGATGCCGTCCGACGGGCGAGCACCGGGTCGGATATCGCCCGCCGCGCACTTGCACGGCTGATCCTCGTCAGCATGCTCACGTCGGCTGGCCTCTTGGACGAGGCCGATACGGTCGTCAGCAGGCTCGCAGAGGATGTCACTGCCCTCGGGCACACCGTGCACGGCGCCAGCCCTGATATCCTCGCCGCCCACGTCGCACTCGCGGGCGGCCGCCTGTCCGAGGCTGTCACCAGGGCCGAAGCGGGTCTCCGGCTCGCCGACACGCTTGGCACCCACTTGCTCACCCCCTTCGGATTGTCCGTTCTCGCCATGGCGGCGCTGCGATCCGGAGACCTGCGTGCCGCGGTGGAACACGTGCGGAACTTCCAGGCACGGCTGTCCGAGCACGGACCGACATACGGGCGGACCCGATGTCTCGTGGTCGCGGCGCAGGTCGCCGAGGCCACCGGCGGGCCGCACAGTGCCGCTGCGCTGGTGGCAGACATCTATCCGAAGCTGAAGCGGCGCCGCTGCGTCCTGCTGGCCGATCCGACCGCGCCCGCATCGCTGGCCAGGTTCGCGCTGAGCCAGGGTAATCGCGAGCATGCCGAGGCAGTGGCCGCCGCGGCGGAAAGTAATGCGGCCTGCAACCCCGGCTTCGCCAGTCTGGCGGCCGCCGCGGCCCACTGCCGAGGGCTGCTCGACCGTGACGCCGACGCACTGAATCGCGCCGGAATCGCTGACCCCGACCCATGGGCGCGTGCGTCCGCGGCTGAGGACCTCGGTGTGCTGTTTGCCCAGCAACAGGCCAACAAGAATGCGATCCAGAGCTTGGACAGCTCGCTCGCGGGTTACGACCAGACAGGTGCCCGGCGCGACGCCGCGCGGGTCCGGCGGCGGCTCCGCAGGCTTGGCGTCCGCAGGAGGAACTTCACCTACGCTGACCGGCCGGGGTCGGGGTGGGCGAGCTTGACCGACACGGAACGGGCGGTCTCCAACCTGGTCGCGCAGGGCCTCACGAACCAGAAGATCGCCAACCAGATGTTCCTGAGTGTGCACACGGTCGCGTTCCACCTCCGCCAGGTCTTCCGCAAACTCGACATCGGCTCCCGGGTTGATCTGGCGCGGGTTCTCACCGAACGGAGTCAGCCCGGTGAAACCCAGCATGTCGTCGCGACAGAAAGTATTGGGACCCTCGCTCGCGGGCGATGCGTGACGATGTGAGCAGAGCAATAGGCTCCGCGGATCTCGTGGCCCTTCGCCACCCCGCGGGACGCAACGAGGCGCCTGGTCCAGGTCGGTTAGCTGACCGCGTGCCTGGCTGGCCAAGCAGGCCCGTGATCCGGCACGCTCGAACGCGATCGCCGCCCCCCGGGTCGTGGCCCACCCCGGGGGCGTGTTTGTCGTCGGTGGGACCGACGACAATGCGATACTCCGTCGAAGGTGGGCGCTCCCTTGAAGGTGGGCCCTCCCTCGAAAGGCGTGCACGACGAGCCGGACGATGGCGTGTTCGCGTTCCGCGAGCAGCAGTCGGAACGTCACCTGCCCGGGCATGGTTAAGGCGACAGGGGAGGCCCGTCACGCATGCAGGCCGGGGCATCCACACCCGTGGCCGCTTTCCCGACTGGCAGGAACCAATTACGATCCGCCGCCGGCACCTCCGGCGGGCGGGCGTCGGTCCGCGTCAGAGCTTGGTTAGCTTGGCGCAGGGAATCGTGATCCGTTCCTGCCGTGCGCCGAAATCGACGAGCACGGCGTTCCCGTCCTCGACACCGATGACCAGGCCGAGGCCGTAGCGGTCGTGGGTCACCTGGTCCTGCACGGCGAACTGTTCGGCGGGCGGGGCAGGGGGCGGGGGCTTGAAGGGACTTCCTGGCAGGTAGCGCCGGGTGGCGGCGCGGGCTCGCTTCATCATCTCCAGTATGCGCTAGCCGGCCGGTCGCTGCGTGCCCGACCGGTGAGTCTTCCCCGCCGGGGACGAGGCCATGCCCGATCCGTGCCGCCAGAAACCGGCGATCGCCGGGGCTGATCAACGCGTGCACCCGCAAATTACGGACAATACGGGACGATTTAAATTCCGGACAATACGGAACGTTTATTGCAGATATATCGTTTGGTGCCACTCAGCCTAGGGCCTGTCGTGGATCTGGCCCGGTTCTTTGATTTTTTTCCGAAGCGGGCGGGACGCGAGCCGGATAGGCGGCGTAGGGTCAACCGTGAAGGCTCTGGCATTAGCCGTTGGGTAAAGACCCCGCCTGGCTGCTCGATTAGCAGGGGTACGCCCATGTTCAACGTGATTTTGAGTACGCACGAATTCGACGGCCACGGGGTGGTGACCCTCCGTGGAGAACTTGATCTCGCCGATGCGCCAAGCGTCGCCGAGCACCTGTCCGCGGCGGTGGCCGCATACGGCCGGGTCATCGTGGACTTGGAGGGCTTGGAGTACATCGACTCAAGCGGCCTTGGAGTGCTGGTGCGTATTTTGAAGCTGGCCCGGGGGAGCGGTGGTGACCTTCCGCTGGCCGGCCCGCAGGGCGTGGTACGTAAGGTCCTCACCGCCACCGGCCTGATGGGTGTCTTCTCCGTTTATCCAAGTGTGGCCGAAGCGGCGCGCCGGGGGGTTTAGCGTAGGGCGGGCTACCGTACGGTTGGATTAGGAGTGCAGGCGGAATATCGTGCGGCGGATTTCGTTGATCGCCCGGTTCAGCTCGCCTGTGGCCTGGTGGAGTTGCTTCGTAGCCTGCGGGTCTTCGGTGAGCTCCAGCACGAGGTGGTGAAGGTCCAACCCCGCGGCGTGCAGCCGCCGGATTATCGCCTCACCAAGGCCAGATCCGGCCAGGTCGTCTCTGGGTGCCGTGGCGGGTTCTCGCGGTGCTGTGGCGGGGTCTTCGGGTGCTGTGGCGGGGTCTTCGGGTGCTGTGGCGGGGTCTTCGGGTGCTGTGGCGGGGGTGACGCGGTCATCAAGGGTCGGGGCGAGCGCGGGGTCGGCGGTCCGGGTCTTCATTCGGCGGCTCCTCGAGTGCCTACCCAAGCTGGGCCTGGCGTGGATGTCGCCAGGGTCCAGAGCGACGCTCACAGCTGTCCGGGAAAGATCCCAGGTCCCAGGGTCGGACGTCCTCCAGGTTACGCCCGCATCCGGCCCCTGCACAGACCCTGGCGATCAGTGCGAAATACCCGATAGTGATCACCGGTTGTGGCCGGTCGGCGGCCCGGTATTTGCCGGCTCACCGGGGGCCAGGTCTGCGCGCCGGCGGGGCAGCCGCACCGATGTCGATACCCCGAATGACCACGGCTTCGGCAACCTCGCGCAGCCCGTCGCTGTTAGGGCGGGACACGCCCTAGCACGGGCGGATATCTGCTCAGCGCGGCGACGGCATCAGCAACCGAGATCTGAGGCGTTCGGCCAGCGCGCCTTTGCTTGCTCGATCAGCACCCGGCTGTCGAGGCTGCCTGGAGCTGTTCGGTGACCACCTCGCCGCGGCGGACGGCGCGTTCATGCGAGATACCGATGGTGGCCACGTCCGCGAGCGCCTGGCCGGCCTCGACCGCCTCCGCGTCCAGCGTTCCGGCGGCGGCGCGCTCAACAAGTTCATCGCCCCGATTGTCTGCACGCACAGCCGCACCGGCAGCGCGTGCAGACAACCCTGAACCCGCCGTCGCGGTCGATAACGTCGAATTCGGCGACAAGCTGTCCGCCATCTCCACGAACGCAGCCCGCACAAGGACGATCCGAGGCACTCACCTATATTTCCCCTCCTCCCTTTCCTCTGCTTCCTCCGTGCCAGGCGGCTAATGGGGCATTCTGCGCCTGGTTCGCCGGCCCAGCCGGGGCGTTGCCGGGATCCAAACGCAGCCTGCGCGTCACCACAGCGGTGGCCACGCCGGCCACGCCCGGTCCGCGCGGCCATCACTCACCGGATGCGTCCCCGGCCGGTAGCTGCCCACTGACCTCGGCTCACACCGGCCACGCTCGCACGGCCCCGGGCCGTCGCGGCCCCGTTTCGGACGCGCCCAGCCCGGGCTGGTGCTACATTGGTGGGCGGTTGTAGTCGAAGTTCGTGTTCGCGTCGTAGCGCCTGCGAAATTTTGACAGCGGGCGCCGTGGATATCCAGGGGCACGTAAAGCGTGCGTCTCACCCACGCTCCGGGGGCCTGAGCCTTCGAGGGGCAGGCGGTCGCAGCAACCTTGGGCCCGCATCCGTGGATCCAGAAGATCGTCTCAGTAGGAGAAGTACATGCCTCAAGGCACCGTGAAGTGGTTCAACGCGGACAAGGGTTACGGTTTCGTCGCCCCTGACGATGGCACCGCCGACGTGTTCGTGCACCACTCCGCCATCCAGGCTGACGGATTCCGCAGCCTTCAGGAGAACCAGCGGGTCGAGTTCACCGCCGGCCAGGGTCCCAAGGGCCCGCAGGCCGAGCAGGTCCGCCCGCTCTGATTGAAGCAGCGACCGCGCGGCCGGGTGCGGACAACGTGCCCGGCCGCGCGGCTGCTCGCACGAGTTGCGGGTGAGGATGGGCGAGGGGTGGTGCCAATGGCCGGGCCGGATATCTGGGTAGCCAAGGCGGACAAGACCGACATCGTTCGTGCTGGCGCGATCGTCGCGGTCGGCATCGACTACAACGGCAATGTGACGGCGCGGCTGGCCGAGGCAGAGCCGTCGATCGTCACGCTCATCAGCTTTGGCCCGCATGATGGCCCGCACACCCCGGATGACTTTCACCGTCAGCTGGTCCGGGTCGTCACCGAACTGTCGGACGCGACCGGTGCCTTCCTGGTGTGGCCGGTGCATGATGAGCCGGGCGGGTGGCGGTGGGTTTCCGAGCCGCTCTAGACCGTGACCGTGTCCGGTTCCGTGAGGCCGCGCTTCGCGGCAGGACCACCGAGGATCCAGCCCTTCCGATGATCGGACGCCGCGGACTCCCGCTCGGCTTGCTGTCCCCAGATAACTTGCTGTCTCCGTATATTGGTTCGCAAGCTCACCCCTTCAGGCAGTCGAACGAGTTTCCGATAAGGTCTAGACCACACGCCGGTCTCGAGATCCTCCTCGCTGCGTCATCTTTCTCGGCGAGGCAGGTCGGATGGCCGTACCCACGTTTGAAGCATCACCTAAAGCAGCACCTTATGAACGGACCGGATATGACGGTGCCGGACCGTTTCCCGAAGTAGATGCCGCTCCCCAGACGGCACCGCAGCGGACCTTGCAGCTGACGGTGACGGGCCTGATCGTCATTGGTCCGTTCGCGGGGCTGATCGCCGCGATCTGGTTGCTCTGGGGCCACGGAGTCGGCTTCGCGGACCTGGGATTGGCGCTCTTCTTCTACCTGATCACCGGATTCGGGGTCACGTTGGGCTTCCACCGGTGCCTCACTCACCGGAGCTTCGCCGCCCGGCGCGGCCTGCGCGTGGCGCTCGCGGTCATGGGCTCGATGAGCTTCGAAGGCGACGTGATCGGCTGGGTCGCCACGCACCGGCGCCATCACGCGTTCACTGATCGCCCCGGGGACCCGCATTCACCTTACCGTTATGGCACCGGGCCACTCGGCCAGCTGCGCGGGCTCCTGGACGCCCATGTCGGCTGGCTGTTCCGCAACGATCCGACATCGCAGGAACGCTACGCGCCCGACCTGCTCGCGGACCGGTCCATGCGGACCGTGTCCCGCGCCTTTCCCGCGCTATCCGTTGCCTCGCTGGCCCTGCCATGCGCCGCGGGCTGGGCAATCAGCGGCGGCAGCGGATGGGCGGCGCTGACGGCGCTGGTCTGGGCCGGCCTGGTCCGCGTTTGCCTGCTGCAGCACGTCACCTGGAGCGTCAACTCCCTGTGCCATCTGCTCGGCGACCGGCCGTTTACCACCCGCCGTTATGACCGGGCCACCAATCTCTGGCCGCTCGCCGTGTTCTCTCTCGGTGAGAGCTGGCACAACATGCACCACTCGGATCCCGCCTGCGCGCGGCATGGTGTTGATCGCGGTCAGATCGATCTGTCAGCCGAGCTGATCCGCGTGTTCGAGCGCTTCGGGTGGGTCAGCGATGTCCGCTGGCCGAGCGCCGCCCGCCTTGACCGCCGCAGGCGCCGGACCGGTGATGGCTCCGCAGCTCCCCGCCTGGTCGAGAAGGCCCGTCCCGCGCTGCCGGCCGAGAAGGTCGGGGCGGGGATGGGCGACTAGGGCGCAGCCAACCCGGCGCGCGTGCCGCGCCTGGCTCACGACATCATGGCTACGTTCCGAGCGGTCGCTCCTTAGGTCTTTCGGCCGGCGACTAGCGCGGGATTCCTCACGGCGGGGGCTGTCACCATGGGAGGGGCTGACGTGGTACTCGACCTCATGATCATCGGTCTTGCGATCACGCTGGAGCCGATCACGATCGTGGCGTTCATCCTGATCCTTGGCGCTGAGAAAGGCGTCAGGAAAGGACTCGCGTTCGTGCTCGGCTGGCTGGCGTGCCTGGTGGTGGTGATCGCGGTCGTGGTCCTGGTTACCGGGGGCAAGCCGCCGGAGCCGCATACCATCCCGTCGAGTGCTGCCGTGGTGGTCAAGGCTGCGCTCGGCGTCCTGCTGATTGCGGTCGGCGTACGGCAGTGGCGCCGCATGGGCCGCCCACGCAAGCAGCCAAGCTGGATGGCGCGGCTGGACCGCCTGTCGCTGTGGAGCGCCGCCGGGCTTGGTGTCTTCCTGCAGCCCTGGTCGCTGGTGGCGGCCGGGGCGGCGACGGTCGTGCAGGCCAAGCTGTCCACCGCCGGGGACTGGCTGACGTTGGTGCTCTTCTGCCTGCTGGCCACGTCGAGCTTCCTGGTCATGGAGCTGTACGCGGCCTTCGCGCCCGCGGCGGCCGGCACTCGCCTGGAGCAGGTACGCGCGTGGATCGATAGCCACCGGGACCAGGCCATTGTCGTGGGGTCGCTGGTGGTGGGCTGCTGGCTGCTCGGCAAGAGCATCTACCTGATTGTCACCTAATTCCATCGCCAGTCCCCTCGAGAGCGGGGCCGCGCTAGCCACGCTGGCCCGGGCCGCGGGTGTACACCTCAAGGTCGGTGGCTTTGACGGTGAGCCATACCTGGCTGCCCGGGCTCAGCGACAGCTCAGCCACGGCCGCCGGTGTGACGTCTACCAGGGCGGACGGCTGCCCTTCGAGGTCGAGGCGGACCCGGTCGGCCAGCAGCGTCAGGCCGGCGATCTGCGCGGGCCAGGTGTTTCTCGCGCTGCTTGCCTGGGGGCGCTGACTGCTGACAACAACTGCGGACGGGCGGACCGCGACGAGCACCTCACCTTGCTGGCCGTGATCGGGGATGACGAAGGCGCCGCCTCCGCTGAGTTCCACCGCGGGACCGTCGGCGCGGCCGGCGTAGAGGTTCAGCCCGACCAGCCTGGCGACGTACTCGGTGGCTGGCCGGCGGGCGGCCTGCGCGGGTGTGCCTTCTTGGACGATCCGCCCTTCTTCGAGGACCAGCACCCGGTCAGCCAGCACCAGCGCTTCAAGCGGGTCGTGGGTGACGAGCAGGCACGGTCCAGTGAACTCCGACAGATGCCGCCTAAGCTCAATCTGCACGTCAAGGCGAGTACGCGCGTCCAAGGCTGACAGGGGCTCGTCAAGCAGCAGCAGCGCCGGGTCCCCGGCCAGGGCCCGGGCCAGTGCCACCCGCTGCGCCTGCCCGCCGGACAGATCCCCAGGCTTGCGGTCGGCAAGGCCGGTCAGCCCGAGCCGGTCGAGCCAGCGGTCAGCGGCGGACTTCGCGGCCCGCCTCCCCCGGCCGCGGGCACGCGGCGAGAACGCGACGTTTTCCGCCACGCTCAGGTGCGGGAACAGCCGGTAGTTCTGGAACACAAAACCGACCGGCCGCCGCGCGGCCTCGACAAAAGCTCCGGTGCCGGCGTCGTCGATCACCTGCCCGTCGAGCACGATACGGCCGGTAGCGACGGGGGTCAGCCCGGCCAGCGCGCTGAGCAGGGTGGATTTCCCGGCGCCGTTGGGCCCGAGGACACCAACGACCTGACCGGGCGCCGCGGCGAAGGCGACCGAGAGCGTGAAGGTGCCGCGCCTGACCTCGGCATCGACGAAGAGGCCGTCGCTGCCCTCGTGCGTCACGGTACTGAGCCGCCCCGCAGCCAGCGGTCGCGAAGGGAAACGAGCACCACGACGGAGACTAGTAGCAGCACCAGGCTGAGCGCGATCGCCGCGTCGGGGTCAGTCTCCAGCGCGTAGTACACGGAGATGGGCATGGTCTCGGTACGCCCGGGAAAGCTGCCGGCGAACGTAATCGTCGCCCCGAACTCACCGAGAGCCCGCGCCCAGCACAAAACGGCGCCGGCACCGAGTGAGGGTGCGATCATCGGCACGGTGACGCGCCTGAATACGGTCATCCGGGTCGCGCCCAAAGTGGCCGCCGCTTCCTCGAAGCCCTGGTCGGCCGAGCGCAGCGCCCCTTCGACGGTGATGATCAGGAACGGCATCGCCACGAAGGTCTCGGCCATTACCACAGCCAGGGGAGTGAAGGGGATCGTCAGCCCGAACCAGGAGTCCAGGTACCTGCCGACCAACCCGTCGCGACCGAAGGCAAGCAGCAGCGCGACCCCGCCGACCACCGGCGGGAGCACCAGCGGCAGCGTCACAAGGGCGCGAAGGAGCCGTTGCCCGGGGAAGCTGCCCCGGGCCAGTATCCATGCCAGTGGGACCCCGATGACAAGTGAGATGGCCGTGGCCGCCGACGCGGTCAACAGCGACAGCTGCAGGGCCTGGGTCGCGTCCGACCCGCTCAGGACCGGTCCGAGCCTGGCCCATGGGGCACGGATGATCAGCGCGATCAGCGGCAGCACCAGGAAGGCGACCGCGACCAGCGCCGGCGCCAGCAGGGGCGCCGGCGCCGACCTCGAGCCGCCGCCCCGGGCCGAGCGGCTGGCCCGTTCGCGGGCCGTCAAACGCGAGGGCCTGCCGACGATGTCCACTGTGACCGCCCGGATCTGCGGTCAGGGCTTCTCGAATCCCGCCGCGGCGAGCACGCTCTCGCCCGCAGGGGAGGCGACGTAGGCGGCGAATGCCTGCGCGGTCGCCGGGTTGCCGCTCTTCTTGATCGGGGCGATCGGATAGGCCGTGGAGGCATTGAGGTTGGCCGGGATGACGACGCCCTTGACCTTTGTGCTCGCCGCCTTCACGTCGGTCACATAGACCATGCCCGCGTCGACCGCGTCGAGTTCGACCTTGGTCAGAACCGACTTCACGTCCGCTTCGAGGGTGACCGGCTTGACGGTGATCTTGGCGTTGCCGAACACTTTCGCCGCGGTGGTCCCGCAGGGCACCTGTGGCTGGCACAACGCGACCTTGACGGACGACTTGGCCAGGTCGTTGACGGACGTGACGCCCGCCGGGTTGGCTTTGGGCACGGCCACCTCCATCACGTTGCTGGCGAACATCACTGGATTGGACGCATCGCCGGCGGTGACAACCTGCTGCATGTTCGCCGGGCTGGCCGAGGCGAACACGTCGGCCGGCGCCCCGTTGACGATCTGGGTGGCCAGAGCGGAGCTGGCACCGAAATTGAAGGTCACCTTCACCCCCGGATGGGTGGCCTCGAACTGCTTGCCGAGCTGGGTGAAGGTGCCAAGCAGCGACGCCGCGGCGAACACGGTGATCGAACCGGACAGCGAGGGCGACGCGGTAGCGGAACCGCTCGCGCTTGCCGGCGCGGACGAGGTCCCTGAACTGCTGCTCGAGCCGCAACCGGCCAGGGCGGATGCGCCCAGCCCAGCTGCGATAAAGGTGGCGGCCATGCGGCGCACGGTGAACTCCTAGGTTGGGTCTCGCCCGCGGCGAGATCAGTGCATCTTGGGAATCTCGATGGATACGTTGGTCGCCTTGACGGCCGCGACGGCAAGCACTCCCGGCTCCAGGCCGAGCTCGTCGGCGGCCTCGCGGCTGAGCAGCGAAACGAACCTGTGCGGCCCCGCCTGGATTTCTACCTGAGCCATCACGGTGTCACGGACCACCCGGGTGATCAGGCCGCTGAACCGGTTTCGCACCGAGTGAGCGACCACGGCATCGCCCTCCCCGTGACCGGCCGACTCGGCTAGCTCCTGCGCAAACCGGGCGAGCGCGACGCCGTCCACGGCCAGCCGCCCGGAGGAGTCCGTGGTCCTCGCGATCCGGCCCCCTTCGGCCCAGCGGCGCAGGGTATCGGAGCTGACTCCGAGGAGGTTCGCGGCTTGCTTGATCCGAAATGTGGGCACGCAGCGACCTTAACGCAGAGGCGGCGCATAGGACGTGGCAGGTGGCGCATCCGCATCAGTTGCGGGCCACGGGGAACGCATCTGTGCATATCGCATCGCTAGCTCTTGCCGAGCTTACGACGACAGAATGTGACCCGTGATGTCAGCCGCCCGTCGCCACGATCACGTCTGACGCCTTGATCACCGCAGTCACCTCACTGCCCTCGACCAGGCCGAGTTCGCGGACCGCTTCCACGGTGATCGAGGCCACCAGGCGCACCCCGCTCGCGTCCAGTTCGACATTGGCGATGGCCTCGCCGGCGTTGATCCTGGTGATCCGGGCAGGGATCTGGTTTCGCGCACTCAGCAGCATGACGCGGACTCCCCCAGAGGCGACGGACGTTGTTGCCATCCTCACCTTAGCCCTCAAGATCGATCGGGGGCGGCAGCTGTTCTGCCGTTGCCGTTCCCCGGGCACCGGCCGCGCGGAGATGGCGTCCGCCTCGCGTGGAACGAGGGCCCGTAACCGACCCGCGAAGTGCGCGAGAGCACCAATATGCCATGTCCCTGGTCAGCGTGCCGCAGGCTGGCTCATCAGGTGCCGGCCTGGCTCATCAGGTGCGGGCCTGGCTCATCAGGTGCGGGCCTGGCTCATCAGGTGCGGGCCTGGCTCATCAGGTGCGGGCCTGGCTCATCAGGTGCTCGGTCTGCCTGATTTGCGCGGGCAGTCGCAAGCTGGTCCAGCATGGCCACCACCAGGCCGCTGGCCCAGCCAAGGATGCCCGCGTACTCGATCCGCAACTCGGCCGCGCCAGGCCGGCCCTCCCCCCGGCGGACGAGCTTGTGCAACTCGTCAGCCAATGCGGGGGAAACTGACCGTTCAAGCTCTGCGCTGACGACCTCGAGCAGCCGCTGAAGGCGTGCCCGGCCCTCCGGTGGCACCGTCGCGAGATCAAGCTCATCACGCGCCGCTGCGAGCAGCCCGTACATCCGCAGCACGCGATCAGGTGCCTCTACGCGGTACCCCATCTCTGCCCGGGTCGCGTCGTCAAGGACTATGACCATCGGCGGCCCATCTCGCCCGCGCTCGCTTACCTGCTGTCCGGCCCTGACCATCGTCATCACCTTCCAGCTTGAGGTTGCGCGCCGCCCAATGCGGGTGGATAGGGCCCTTCGCCACCGGCCTGCCAGCCTACGGTCGTCAGTAGCTGGTCATGTCCGCAGCCGTTGGCAGGTGGGAGTCGCCAATCGCGAAGATGAGCCGGTCCACGACGTCCACCCCCCCGTCGATCGCGTGTGTCATGTGGACCGCGAGCGGGATCATGCTCATGATGCCGCGAGGTTAGCGGCCTGCTGCCCCCATCCCCGGCGACCTCGGGCCTGTCGGCAGGGGCTACGCTGCTGTGCTGTTGTGCTCTCCGTTTGCCAAGGCATGAGGTTTGGCGAGACATACAAGACATAAAAGAGGGACCGCCATGGATAGCCGCGTGAGAGATGTGATGACCACAAGCGTCGTCGCGGTTCGGGTGACGGCAGGGTACAAGGACATCGTCACCGTGATGCGGCAGCGCCACATCAGCGCCTTTCCGGTCCTGGATGCGGCCGACCATGTGATCGGCGTGGTGTCGGAGGCGGATCTGCTGCTCAAGGAGATAGCCCCGGGACCGTTCACGGAACCGGCCACGTCCATGCTGGAAACAGGACGCCGGGGAGAACGAGCCAAGGCGGCTGCCGTGACAGCGGCCGAGCTGATGAACCAGCCCGCGATCACGATCGGCCCGGACGTGAGCGTGGCCGAGGCGGCCAGGCTGATGTACGCGCGCAGGGTGAAGCGGCTGCCAGTTGTCAACGACGATGGCCGGCTGCTGGGCGTCGTCAGCCGGGTGGACGTGCTGAGCGTCTTCGTCCGGTCGGACGAGCAGATCCGCGACGAGGTGATCGGCAAGGTCATCGCGGGTCATTTCGCGCTCGATCCGAACGTGTTCGGCGTGACCGTGAAGTCCGGCATCGTGACGATCACAGGTCGGGCAGCGACCCGCGCGGTCGCTCTTGACCTACTCGAGGCGGTCCGGCACGTCGAGGGCGTGGTCGGCATGCGTGACCGCGTCGATTACCCGCCGGAAGAGGCGCCGACTGCCGCCGGGATTATCTGACCAGCGGGGATTCTCTGACCAATGGGGGATCGCTGACCAGGGGGATTCTTCGGCCAGCGGGGATCGCTGACCTCCGCTGGATCCGTGTTGTCCCGTTGCCCGGGTCAGGTTGTCCAGTCGACGGCTGCCAGCTCGGGCGCGCGCGTGATGACGAGTCCGGTGCCGTCGCAGGATGGGCAGAGGTCGAGCGGTTCGCCGTTGTAGTCGAGACCGCAGGCGAAGCAGCGCAGCCGGTCGGCCGCGTGCAGCCATTTGACCTTGGTGGCTTCCAGGCAGGTTCCGGCGGCCGCGGTCTGCCAGGCGGCGGCCGCCGAGCCGACGTCGACGCCGGGGCCGACCTCGAGGACCACCGTGCGCATCGGCCGTCCGGCGGTGGCGTCGACCAGCGCGGCGACTGTGGCCCGCACCAGGCCAGTTTCATGCACCGCCCATCGCCTCGATTCCCCACTCGCCCAGGATGACGCGTGCCGCGTCCACCATCGCGTCGACCCTGGACTCCAGCAGGAGGCTCAGGCCCCACCGCTCGGTGACGGATGAGGGAACGATGCCCACCAGCGCGATTCGCGCCGGGGGGCAGCCGGCCAGCTCCGCGGCCGACAGCGCGTCCACCAGGCCGATGTCGTGAGCCGTCGCGCGTACACCGTGGCCGCGCCGTACGTCGCTGTCGCGGATGACGACAATTTCACCCGGCGTCCCGTGCGCACCCGAGACCGCGTCGAATACGAGCACTGCCTGCCGGTCGGCGATATACGGCATGAGCATGAGCCCGAGCGTGCCGCCGTCAAGGATGTCCACACCCGGGACGGGCCGGCCTGCCAGCCGCCGCGCCGCGACCACGCCGACGCCATCGTCGCCAAGCAACTCGTTCCCGATGCCGAGCACGAGTACCGGAGCAGCCGTCCGGGGTTCGGAGACGCCGGCTGCGGCGCTGCTGCCGTCGGCGACGCGGGACGGGACCGTCACGCCGCCGGCGACGCGGGTCGGCGCCGTCTTGCCGCCGGGGACGCGGAACGTTGCCGTCACGCCGTCGGCGACCTGGGACGTGGCCGTCACCCCGGCGGCTGGCCCACCGCCATCCGGCCCCACCCCGCTCAGAGCCGGTCCCTAGGCAGGAACTTGAAGCCGGAGAAGATCGAGGAGTTCACGCCCGACGCTTCCACCCGGTCGAGCAGCATGGCGCTGTAGATGTGATGCACCAGGAATGCCACGATCAGCCACATGATCACGTGGTGGATGAGCCGGATCGTCTGCAACGGAACCAGCACGACCAGCCATCCGGTAACGGTCGCGGCCCATGCCTCGCCCTGCACGCCCCACAGCGCGACACCGGTGAGGATCTCGACGCCGAACATCAGGTACAGCACGGTGTACGCCAGCCCAGCGAGCGGGTTGTGGCCGACGACCGGCGGCCCCTCACGATCGAGAAACAGGTAGTAGCGGAGCGATGGAATGAGCAGGCGCAGGCGCGCCTTGGTGGTCGGGATCCACTCGGTCCACCGGCACCAGCGGTTGGGCGACAGGAACATCCAGCAGATCCGGGCGAGGATCAGCGCGATGAAGACGTAGGCGGTGAACATGTGAATGGTTTTTTCCCAGGTGATCCAATCTAGGCTGCTCGCCGGATGGAGCACCGCCGGGCCGCCGATGAGGAAGCCGGTCACGCTGAGCACGAGGATGCACGCCACGATCAGCCAGTGCACCACGCGTACCGGCAGGTCCCAGACCCGCACCCGAACGAGCGAAGGACCTGCCACGTGCTCCGCGGCTGCCGACCCTGCCGGCTGTGGTCGCTGCTGCGGGGGGGCGGTCATTGGACGCGCACCTTGATGATGTCGCGGCCGTCGGCGTCATATATATGCGCGGCGCAGGCCATGCATGGGTCGAAGGAGTGCAGTGTGCGGAGAATCTCCAGCGGGCGCTTCGGGTCTGCCACCGGCGTGCCGATCAGGGCCGCCTCATACGCGCCGGGTTTTCCCCGCGCATCGCGCGGGCTCGCGTTCCATGTCGTGGGCGCGATGGCCTGGTAGTTGCGGATGTGACCGTTCTCCACGACGACCCAGTGGGAGAGCGTGCCCCGCGGGCCCTCATGGAAGCCGACGCCGCGGGACGGCCCGGCGGGCCACGACGAGGGCTGCCATTTCGATGTGTCCGCGATCGCCAGATCGCCCCCGGCGACGTTGCTGCGCAGCTGGCCGAGTAGTTCGGTGGAGTACTGGGCCACCAGCTGGGTCTCCAGGCCGCGGGCGAGCACCCGGCCGAGCGTCGACATCAGCGCCGGCGGCTGTGCCTTGAGCTTGTTAAGCGCTCCCTGGACCAGCGGCTTGATGCGCGGGTCACCCGATGCGTAGCCGACCAGCATCCGCGCCAGCGGGCCCACCTCCACGGCCGTGCCCTCGTAACGCGGCGCCTTCAGCCAGGAGTATTTCCCCGCGACGTCGAGCTGGTCGAATGGCGGCTCAGGGCCCGTGTAGTCCGGCATGGTTTCGCCCTGCCACGGGGGCAGCGCGGCGCCCGCGCCGCCCCCGTTCGCCGCGCCATTGTAGTGGTACCACGAATGTGCGACCTCTTCGGCGACACCGGCCGGGTCGAATGGCTGGACCGCCAGGCTACCGGCCCGGATGACCCCGCCAGGGAACAGGCCGTCGGAGGGCGGATGGCGGTGGCGCGGCGGTGACGTCGAGTAATCCCCGAACGCCATGTACGAGGTCAGCCCGCCGCCATACTTCGTCCACTCCGGGTAGCCTGCCGCGATGGCGTACAGGTCTGGCAGATATACCTGCTGGACGAAATTCTGCCCACTCTGCAGGAGCTGCGACAGCTCCTGCATGGTGTTGTCGTTGATCGCGTCCTGGCTGTTCAGGTCGATGGGAGAGGCCATTCCCCCGACGACGTACGTCTGCGGGTGGGGATCCTTGCCGCCGATGAGCGCCTTCACCCGGGCGTATTCACGCTGGAAGTCCAGCGCGTCGAGATAGTGGCTGATCGCGAGCAGGTTCAGCTCCGGGCTCAGCCGGTACGCGGAATGCCCCCAGTACCCATTGGTGAAGGGGCCGACATTGCCGCTCGCCAGGAATGCCTTGAGCCGGTGCTGGACCGATGCGAACAGCGTGGCCGTCGAGCGCGGGTAGTCGGAGATCGACTGCGCGAGCGTGGCCGTCTTCGCCGGATCCGCCTTGAGCGCGGAAGTCGGGTCGACCCAGTCCAGCGCCTGCAGGTGGTAGAAGTGCACGACGTGGTCCTGGACGTACTGGGCCGCGGCGATGATCAGCCGCAAGAGCCGTGCGTTCAGCGGCGGCACCGCGCCGATCGCGTCCTCGACCGCCCGCACCGAGGCAAGCGCGTGCACGGTCGTGCAGACGCCACAGATCCGCTGCGCGAAAAGCCACGCGTCCCGCGCGTCCCTGCCCTGCACGATGGTCTCGATGCCGCGCCACATCGTGCAGGAGGAATACGCCTCCGTCACGCGGCTACCGTCGACCTGAACCTCGACCCGCAGATGCCCCTCGATGCGGGTCACCGGGTCTATGACGAGTCGTGCCATTTCTACCTACCCGCCCCTAGTTCCTCAGCCGCGGTCTCTCAGCCGCCGTCGCCGTGAGCGCCGGTGTCATTCTCCGGCGCCTTGCTCGCCGCTGCCCGCTGCGGTGCCCTTTTCGCCCCCGGCGCCGGGGCCGTCACCACCGGTATGCCCACCGCTGTCGTCCGCGCGGCCCCCCCCGCCGCCGTCGCCACCAGCTGGGGCGCCGGCGGCGGGTGCGTCCGACGTCGGTGCCGCCCGGCCAGCGTGGGCGGCGGCGAACCGGTGCTGAACGACCTTACCGATTCCATGCAGCGCGAACCCGGCAGCGGTGCCCGCGACGATGGCAACACCGAGCCGGTCCGCGGTGAGATCGAGCCCAGCGGTCTGCACGTGCGGCAGCCGGTCGTAAAACGGTGAGCTGGTGTCCCAGAAGCCGGGCTCCGAGCACCCCACACAGCCGTGCCCGGCCGCCACCGGCCAAGATGTCCCCTCGTTGTACTGGACGCTGGGGCAGTTGTGGAAACTGCTCGGACCCTTGCAGCCGAGCATGTAAAGGCAGTAGCCGTTGCGGTGACCCTCGTCGCCCCATTCGGCGGCGAACTGCCCGGCGTCGAAGTGGCCACGGCGCGGGCAGTTGTCGTGGATCCGCGCCCCGTAGGCGAACAGTGGCCGGCCGAGGTCGTCGGTCGCCGGGAACTCCCCGAACGTCAGGTAATGGACGATCGTGGCGGTGAGGTTGGCCGCGTTGACCGGGCATCCCGACAGGTTGATGACGGGAACACCGCTGACCACGTCCTCCACCGAGACGGCGCCGGTCGGGTTGGGCTTGGCAACCGGGATCCCGCCGAACGCCGAGCACGTGCCGACGTTGATGATCCCGGCAGCGCCGCGGGCGCCGTTCTTGAGTATGTCGTCGGCCGCCTGGCCCCCGATCGTGCACGCCCCGCGGATGCCTGTTGGCACCGAACCCTCGACGATCAGGATGTGCCCGCCCTTGGCGAATGCGGTGTCGCGAGCCTGCTCCGCGGCGGTGCCCGCGGCTGCCATCACGGTCTCGTGATAGTCGAGCGAGATCATCCCCAGCACCAGGTCGGACGCCGACGGGTTGCTGGAGCGCAGGAACGCCTCGGTGTCGCCGGCGCAGTCCTGGAGCTCGAGCCACACCACGACGGGACTGTTCACCTTTGCCAGCGCGGCCGCGATGCGCGGGGCGAAACGGGCTGGCAGGGCGAGCGTCGCGGTGACCCCCGCACAGAACTTCAGGAATGACCGCCGGCCGACCCCGGCCTCAGCAAGCCGCGCGGGAAGCGTCAGGTCATCGTCACCGCGCGACGGGACCGCGCCCGACGCAAACGACCCGGATGCAAACGACCCGGGCGCAGACGAGTCAGGTGCAGCCGGGTCAGGCGCACTGGACCCATAGGACACGGTAGCCGCAGCCGCTCCATCGGACACGCCAGACGCAGCCGGTGTATCGGTTCCAGCCGTCCTGCCGATCACCCGGCGACCGCTCATCGGCCCTCACCACCTCTTCTGCCTCGTCTGCGCGAGCCCGCGAACGGACGTGTCACCCGAAACATGGTCGAAACAGCGCCAGCGTACGTTCACAGCAACTGGACAGGCAAGGGTCGGATGATCTGATTCCGGCGTTGTGTTCTGCGGGTTTACCGGCCAGACTGGCGGCATGAGCCAGATCGAGGAGATCGTCGTGAAGGTGCGCCAGGCGTTCGATCTAGTTCATCACAAGCATTTCCTGGGCGACCCGGTCGCGAATTCTCGTCTCGTCGTCGACGTCCTCGATCCTGCTGTGGTGGCGGACACCCCGACGGCGCTGCTGCTGACGCCCTGGACGATCAACGGGCTCGCTTTTCCACCCGATGATGAGTTCCCGGAGGCGCTGGAGATCGCTGGGCGCCGCCGCATGGTGTTCCGCGTCGAGATGGCGGGACTCGGCCCGTTCCGCTCGGTCAACCTGCCGCTCGAGGCCGGTAGCCTGCGCAGCATGGCGCAGGCACGCGGGCTCACCCGCTCCTGGACCGGGCATTTCCAGGAGGCGGTCCGCGTCGCGCGGGCCCCGCGGGGGCATCAGCTCAGGTCAGAACCCGGTCACCCGGCCGATCCCGAACGGCTGCCGTGGCCTGCGGGCCCCGCTCGCGGCGCGCACCTGCAAGGGGGGTGAGCGCCATGTGTTTCGGCATTCCCGGTCTGGTCACGCAGATAACCGAGGTGACCGGCCTGCCGACCGGCAAGGCCGAATTCGGGGGCGTGCCGCGCGACGTCTGTTTCGCCTACGTCCCGGAGGCCCGGGTGGGTGACTACGTCCTGGTTCATGCGGGCTTCGCCGTCCGGATCGTGGACGAGGGGGAGGCGCGGCAGGCGCTGGAGATCGCAGGCTCACTGCCGGGCCCGTGAGGCGAGGAATCACAGAGTGATCCATCCGGTCAGCACGTCTGTGCCGTCTCCGGTATGGCAGTGCAGCCGGAACGGGCTGGCCGGGATGGGGCGGATGGGGAAGCAGCCGAGCTCGTCCACCTGCGTTGTGGCGAACGGGCCGGCCCGGGTCTGGATCTCGATCGTCCCTTGCTGGGTCGGAATGACCTGACCGAGCAGCGAGTCCCCGCTGACCTCGAGTTCGATGGTCACATGGTCCGAGGTGAAGGTGAGGGCGCGGATCGACGCGGTCTCGGACCGCATACTCGGGATTGCGTCCTGGTCGCGGGTGGAGTCGTAGGTGAGCTGCGCAAGCTCGGCGTCGATGTTGTGCCATGCGTAGGCGCTCTTGCCGGCCTCGATGAACTCGGGGGGGACGGCCCGGCGGGCCCTCAGCGACTCCTTCAGCGCGGCGAGAAGTTGTTCGTCGTCCCAGCTGTCACCCACCCTGCTCACCTCCGGAGTCGTTGGTCCTCGCGTCTTTGACCGCGCTGCCGTTGAACTCGCCGTCACTGAGGGCAACGAGGGACGGGGAGCGGCGCAGCCGGTCCAGGCAGCGTGCGCGCTGGGGGCCGATGCTGCCGATGGGTATCGGCAGGGTGGCGCTGATCTCAGCATAGGAGCGCGGGGGATCGCCGATCAACATTGACAGCAGCTGCCGGCAGCGCGGCGGAAGTTCCGCGAACGCCGCGCGCAGGGCCGCGTTTAGTTCCGCCGCGATGACTTCCTGTTCGATCATCACGGCGGGCTGGTCTGGTGACATCTGGCTTTCCACTGGCGATCCGAAGCTGTCGTATTTCCGGGCTGCCCGCAGGACGCGAAGGCACTCACGTTGGGTGGTGGTGGCCAGCCAGCCGGGCAGCGCGGCGGGCTCGCGGAGGTTGCCGAGCTGCTCGACCAACAGCAGCCACACGGTCTGGCCCACGTCGTCGATGTCGGGCCGGCTCAGCTGGTAGCGGTTGCAGATGGACCACACCAGCGGGGCATACCGGTCGACGAGCTCGTGCCAGGCGTGCTGGTCGCCGTCGCGGGCGCGGGCGACCAGGGCGATGACCGCCGGATCGTCACGCATGGCGGGTCCTTCGCCGCCCCGCCGGCGCAGGCCGCGCACGCATGATTCAGCCCGGACTGGCTAGGCTGTTGGGCCGGATGTGGCCGCCGGGTTTGCCCGGATCGGGATGAAGCAGCCCGTCCAGCGCCTGGCGGGCGGATCGGTGCCCGGGCACGGTGCCGGCTGCGATCGCGCCGCTGACGACGCCGGCGGCGAAGGAGCATCCCTCCCAGACGGCGGTCCCGGGGAAAGACACCTCCCTGGCGTCCAGGATTTTGCCGTTCTTGTCCTTGTGTTCGATGGTGACCTCGCCCCGCACATACGCTCCGGTGAGCCCGACGCCGGGTGCCAGCAGGGCGATCCAGGGCGCGGGATGCGGCGTGAACGCCGCGCGCTGTCCGCTTTGATCGAGTGCGCCGACCCCGATGACGTCCACCAGCGCGGCCGGATACGACGCCGAGTTCGGTTCGAGGCCATCGTGCACCAGTTCGGGCGGGAGGTTCTTGGCCTCCCCATTGTTTCCCGCCGCCGCCACGACCACGGTCTCGGGGCCGAACCGCTTGACCGCGGTTTCCAAGACCATCGGGGCGCTGTCGTCGTCGGTGCGGATCTCCCCGAACGACAGGTTCACCACATCCACCCCGGCCCGGGCGACTTCGGCCATCGCGATGGCAGCATCCCAGGCCGAACCGTCGTTCTCGCTGTCCAGGACGGGGCGCACGTGGAGTTCGGCGGCCGGTGCCTGCTGCAGGATGCAGGAGCCAACAAACGCGCAGTGCCCGTCGAACACCGTGAAAATGTCCTGACCGGGGTCGAGGAGGTATTCGGGGCGGGCGATGTAGCGGCCGGTCAGCCACGCGTCGGGGAACATGCGGGTGTCGAGCAGGCCGACTCGTACGCCGCGGCCCAGCTCGTGGTTTCGGCCCGGCCCGGGGCCTGATTGCGCGAGCGTAGCGTCGGTGGGTTCAGGGTCACCGGTTCCTTCGCCGCCGAAATGGGGATAGCCCTTGACCGGGGATGGCCGGTGGTTCTTGCCGATCGTCACTTTCCAGCCGGGGAAGATCCTGGCGAACTGGAGCTGGACGCCCCTGACCAGCAGATCGAGGGGAGCCACCTGGGGAACGCCGGAGCGGGCCAGCTCTTGTCCGGCGCGCGCGAGCTCCGGCTCGATGTCGGTGTCCTGCTGGAGCGTGTGGACCGCCGCGTCAACGTTCGCCAGGTCGCGCAGCAGGGCCAGGCCAAGGTCCGCGTTGTGCTCGATCGGGCCAAGGCGCACGCCAAGGCGGTCTAACGCCCAGGTGACGACGTCCAGATCGGGCAGCGCGACCACGAGCTGATCGTCGTGAAATCTCTCGACCCGGCCATACGCAATGCCCATGTGTATCCTCCTCCGCTGGGATTTTGCCGCAACCGCCGGTGACAGGACATGCCGCAAACCCTCAGTATCCAGAGGCAGGATCGGGGCCGCCTGATACACGAAGGGCGGGAAACTTCCTTGACGCCGGTGCGCGGGGCCGTGCATACAATCGGCTGTGACTGCCACGTTGCAGGAGCAAGCACGCGAGGCGCTCCGGCTCGCGGAGGCGAACCCGGCCGATGCGGCGGCGCTGGCCCGGGCGATTGCCGACCAGGCGCGCCGCCGCGGTGACCTCGCGCCACTCTCGATCGCCGAGCGGGCCCTTGGCAGGACAGCCCTGCAGCTGGAAGATCCCGACGCCGCGCTGCCGCACCTGCGGGCGGCGATCCGGCTGGCCCGCCGCGCGGGCCGCGCCGAACTGGTGGCCGAGGCCCAGCTAAGCCTGGCCTTAGCCTTGAACGTGCGCGGGCACGGGCAGCGAGCGCTGCGAGAGATCGAGACAGCACTGCTGGGCCTGACCGGCGTTATCCGGGCAAGGGCCCAGTTGCAACGGGCTGTGATCTTGAGTCAGCTCGGCCGGTTCGATGAGGCGCTGCCCGACTATCAGGCCGCGCTTGCCGTGCTGCGCCGCGCCGCCGATCATGTGTCCGTGCAGCGGGTGCTGTGGAACCGGGGCGCGCTGTACGGCTACCGGCAGGAGTTCGCCGCCGCCGAGGCCGACCTGCACGAGGCCGCCGAGCTGTGCACCAAGCTCGAGCTGGACCTGTCGCTGGGGTTCGTGCACCAGAATCTCGGCTGGATCAGCGCACTGCGCGGTGACGTGCCGGCTGCGCTGCACTATCACGACCTTGCCGAACGCCGCCTGCGCGCGCACGGCGCACCTGTCGGCGAGCTACTCGCCGACAGGTGCCAGCTGCTGTTGTCGGTGCGCCTGCTGCCCGAGGCCGTGCAGGCAGCCGAGGAGGCCGTGCTGGAGTTCGAGCAACAGCGCAGGAAGATCGGCCTCTCTGAGGCGCGGCTGCTGCTGGCCCAGGCCGCCATCCTGGACGGGCAGGCCGGCCGCGGGCTGCAGGAAGCCCGCACAGCGGTCCGCGAGTTCGGCCACCAGCGGCGTCCCCGCTGGGCCACGCTGGCCCGCTTCACCGTCTTTCGCGCGCGGCTGGCAGCCGGTGAAGGGCCCGGCGTCGGCGTCCGGCAGCTTGAGCACGTCGCCGACGACCTGGCCGCCGCGGGCTGGCGGGTCTCCGCCGTCGACGCCCGGCTGCTGGCCGGCCAGCTCGCCCTGCGGCGGGGCTGGACCGCCAGGGCCCGCGCGCAACTCCAGCAAGCGGCCCGGCAGCGGGGCCGGGGACCCGCTCTGCAGCGCGCCCAGGCCTGGCGCGCCGAGGCGCTGGCGCGGTGGGCCAGTGGCAACCGGCGCGGCGCGACGATCGCGGCCCGCACCGCGCTGCGCGTCATGGACGAGCACCGGGCTGGCCTCGGTGCGACGGATCTGCGTGCCCACGTCTCCGGGCACCGGGTCGAAGTGGCCGAGTTCGGCTTACGCATGGCGTTCGACAGCGGCCGGCCCGGCCGGGTGCTCGAATGGGCCGAACAGGGCCGGGCCAGCCACTTGATGCTCAGGCCGGTCCGCCCGCCGGGCGATCCAGGTCTCGCCGCCGCGCTGTCCGAGCTGCGGGCAACAGCAGGCGAGATCGGCAAGGTCCGCGGTGCGGGCGGCAACACCGGCCCGCTGGAGCGCCGCCAAGTGGCATTGGAACGGCAGATCCGCGACCACTACCGCCGCTTCCCCGGGCAACAGGCATTCCGGCCCACGCGCCCGCTGCCGGTGCGCACGCTCGCCGAATCTCTCGGCGACGCCGCGTTGCTCGAGTTCGTTCAGCTCGATGGCACGCTGCACGCCGTGACGGTGGCCGGCGGCCGCATCCGGCTCTGGCGGCTCGGCCCGGCCGCACAGGCCGATGAGCTGATCGGCCGGGCCCGGTTCGCGCTGCACCGCCTCGCCCGCCACCACGCGAGCGATGCGAGCGCGGCGGCGGCCCGCGCCCTGCTCGCCGATGCCGCCGAGCGGCTCGATGCGCTGCTGCTGCGGCCGGTCGCCAGCCAGACAGCTGATCGGCCGCTGGTGGTGGTTCCCACCGGCCCGCTCCAGTCACTGCCCTGGTCGATCCTGTCCTCGTGCGCGGGGCGGCCGGTCACGGTGACGCCGTCAGCCGCGCTGTGGGACGCTGGCCGGCGCGCCGGCGGCACCGGTGGGCATAAGATGGTCGCCGCCGGGCCGGGGCTTCCCGGGGCCGACACCGAAGCCGCGGCGATAGCGGCCCTGCACCAGGTGACAGCGCTGGCAGGAGCAGCGGCGACGGTTGAGGCGGTGACCACCGAACTGGATGGGGCGGGGCTGGCGCACCTGGCGGCGCACGGGCGTATCCACCCGAACAATCCGCTGTTCACCTCGCTGACGTTCGCCGACGGCCCGCTCACCGTCTACGATCTCAAGCAGCTTCGGCAGGCACCGCGGCTTGTCGTGCTCGCCGCCTGCGATGTTGGCCGATCGGCCGTGCGCGCGGGAGATGAGCTGCTGGGCCTCAGCGCGACCTTCCTCGCGCTCGGGACCCGGCACATCCTCGCCTCCGTGGTGCCGGTACCCGACGCCGAAACCGCCCCTCTCATGATTGAATTCCACCGGTTACTGGCCGCCGGAGTACCCGCCACGCCCGCCTTGGCGCAGGCCCAGAGGTACCTCGGCGACAGTCACCCGGCAGCCATGGCGGCCGCGGCCGGATTCGTCAGCATCGGCACCGGCGCGGCACTGTCCGCGCCACCTGAGCTTTCCAGGGCCGAGGCCCTTGACCAGGGTGAGCGCCTTGACCAGCGCGAGCACCCCGTGCTGGACAGCCCCGAAGTCCCCGGGCAGAAGGTAGCCGCCCGCTGCGGCACTAATACCTAACGGCGACAACACGAGCCAGCCGACCAGCGTACACCGGCCGCTCTCGTCGCCAGGTGCCCGGTGCCGATGGCCCGTGAATCCGCGGCGTGGGACAGTGGGGGACGTGAGCGATGGCCCGGTGACGCTGCTGCGGTGCGACGACGTAATCGCAGCCGGCGGCGCTGACCAGATCGGGCCGCACCAGGGTGACCCGCGGCCGTGGCAGGCGTACGCCGGCGGCAGGCGGGCATACGTCCAATTAGCGTTAGCGGGGGTGCCGATGGCAGGATCCCGCAGCCCGTCGGTTTCCGCTGGCCCGCTGGGGAGGCGCGGCGGATATCCGGTACCCGCGCACCCGGTGCGGGGGGGATCAACCGGGCGAAGAACATCACCCGTGGCCGCCTTTTCGCGCCAGCGCGGGGCCATTCACTTCCTGATGAGCCGGCCGCCCCAGGTCACCAGCCGATCTGCCGCCGGGCAGCATGCTCGCCCTCCGTCCGGCGTCATGACCCGGAACCCTCGCGCCCGGGGAACTGATCCGGGTGGCGGGCAGCAGCGATAGGCGCGAGCCGAAGTAGATGCCGCGGCGGCGGCACGGATGTGCGGAAGGTGCCAATGGAGATCCTGCCGGGACGGCCGTTCCCCCTGGGAGCAACGCCCGATGAGTCCGGGACCAACTTCGCGGTGGCGTCGGAGATAGCCGAGCAGGTGGAACTGTGCCTGTTCGATTCCGGCGGCGCGGAAACGCGGCTGCCGTTGCCGGAGCTCGACGACGGCGTATGGCATGGGTTCGTGCGGGGGATCGGTGCCGGCCAGCGGTACGGCTACCGGGTGAGCGGACCGTATGAACCTTCCCGGGGGCTGCGCTGCAACCCGGCGAAACTGCTGCTCGACCCCTATGCGAAGTCGACAGAGGGCGTGCTGTCGTGGGGGGAGAGCCTGTTCGGCTACCATCCCGATGACCCTGACAAGCCGAGCGACCTCGACTCCGCGCCGGCCATGCTGCGCTCGCTGGTTTCCGACCCTTCGTTCGAGTGGGGCGCGGACAATCGGCCCGATACGCGGTACCGCGACACCGTCATCTATGAGCTGCACGTCAAGGGCTTCACCCAGACACGCCCTGACGTGCCCCCGGTGCTGCGGGGCACATACGCGGGGCTGGCGTGCCCGCCGGTGGTGGAGTACCTGGTCGGCCTCGGGGTGACCGCGGTTGAGTTGCTGCCGGTCCACCAGTTCGTCACCAGCAGGCATCTGGCCGCGCGCGGCCTGACGGACTACTGGGGCTACAACACCATCGGCTTCTTCGCCCCGCACGATGGCTACTCCGCGACGGCGCGGGCGGGCCGCGTCGGCGGGCAGATCGCCGAGTTCCAGGAGATGGTCAAGACCCTGCATGCGGCTGGCCTGGAGGTGCTGCTTGATGTGGTTTTCAACCACACGGCGGAGGGCAGCCACCTGGGCCCGACGCTGTGTTTCCGTGGGGTAGACAACCCGGCGTACTACCGCCTCAAGCACGAAGACCCCCGCTTTTACGTGGATACCACGGGCACAGGCAACTCGGTCAACGTCGACAACCCGACCTGCCTTCGCATGATCATGGACTCGCTGCGGTACTGGGTGCTCCATATGCACGTCGACGGCTTCCGTTTCGATCTCGCCACCACCCTCGCCCGCGAGCGGGGGAGCTTTCACCGGCTGGCCGCGCTCTTCCACCTCGTCGCGCAGGATCCGGTGATCTCCCGGATCAAGCTCATCGCCGAGCCGTGGGACGTCGGCCAGGTGGACAGTTACAGCGTGGGCCGGTTCCCGGTGCTGTGGCGCGAGTGGAACGGCCGCTTCCGCGACACCGTGCGCGACTTCTGGCGCGGTACCGACGGGGTGCTGCCCGAGTTCGCCACCCGGATTTCCGGGTCCTCCGACCTGTACGGCGCCACCCGCCACCGGCCGAGCGCCTCGATCAACTTCGTCACCGCGCACGACGGGTTCACGCTGCGCGACCTGGTCTCCTACGAACATAAGCACAACGAGGCCAACGGCGAGGACAACCGGGACGGTAGCGACGACAACCGGTCGTGGAACTGCGGCGTGGAAGGCCCGGCCGACGACCCGGAGATCCTCGCGCTGCGCGCCCGCCAGTCACGCGCGCTGCTCGGCGCGCTGCTGCTGTCCCGCGGGATCCCGATGATCCTCGGCGGCGACGAATTCGGCCGCACCCAGCAGGGCAACAACAACCCCTACTGCCAGGACAATCCGACGTCCTGGTGTGACTGGCGCGGCGCCGACGCCGGCCTGACCGCCTACACCCGCCGGCTGATCGCGCTCCGCCGGGCGCACCCGGCGCTGCGCCGGGGCGCCTACGTCGCCGATCCCGGCTACGATGTCTGGTTCGCCCCCGCGGGTCACCCGATGACCGAGGCCGACTGGCACTCGCCCGGCAACAAGACCATCGCCGCCTACGTCGATGGCACGGTCGCGCCCGACCGCGACGCGCGCGGCCGGCCAATGCTCGACGACGACCTGCTCACCCTGGTCAACGGATCGCCGCAGCCGGTCACCTTCACCATCCCTGACGTAGGGAAAGGATGCCGCTGGCGGGTCGAGGTGGACAGCTTCGATCTCGGCGCCGACGGCGCGATGTCCGACCCGGACAGCGGCGGTGGTACGGACGGACCGGCCGGGCCGGCCGGCGCGGGCGAGGGCGCCGACGCGGGCGACGCGGCCGCCCTGCGCGCGGGCGGCCAGCTGACTGTTGGCCCGCGCTCGTTCGTGCTGCTGGTCGCCGCCCAGCCGGGCTGACGTCCACGCGGCTGCCAGCGGTGGCCAGGGCGTATCCCATGTGCGGGACAGGGAAGGCGGAGAGGCGATCGGCTCGAAAGGACTTCCGGCCCTAGCCGGCCGCGCCCGGCTGGACGGAAAGTATCAAGGCGGCTCTGGGAGGGTCATGGCCTCGGTGCATGACGGAAGCGATCTGATGTCGGCCCTCGTCGAGGTTGCCAAGGGATCGACGCTGCCGAAGGCCCCGACCGGGATCCGGGGACTCGACGAGATTACCCGGGGCGGGCTGCCCCGGGGCAGGACGACGCTGGTGACGGGCAGCGCGGGATCCGGCAAGACGCTGCTCGGGTTGCAGTTCCTGGTGGCCGGCGCCCGGGAGTACGGCGAGCCAGGGGTGCTTGTCACGTTCGAGGAGTCGGCCGAGAAGGTCAGCGCCAACGTCGCCTCACTGGGTTTCGACCTCGACGCGCTCCAGCGGGACCAGTTGCTCGTCGTGCATGCCTTCCGGGTGGACCCGGCCGATGTCATCGAGACGGGGGAGTTCGATCTCGAGCCGCTGCTCCTCCTGCTCGCCGACTCGATCGGGCGCGTCGGGGCGAAGCGTGTCGTGCTCGACACCATCGAGGTGCTGTTCGGCGCGTTCCGTGAGCAGTCGATCGTGCGGGCGGAGCTCGGCCGGCTGTTCCGCTGGCTCGAGGAGCGGGCCGTCACCGCCATCGTGACCGGCGAGCGGGGCGACAGTGGCCTCACCCGCCACGGGATCGAGGAGTTCGTCTCTGACTGCGTGATCGTTCTCGACCACCGAATACGCGAGGAGGTTTCCACCCGCCGCCTCCGGGTGGTCAAGTACCGCGGGTCGGCGCACGAAACCAATGAGTACCCCTTCCTGATCTCGGCCTTTGGCTTCGTCGTGCTGCCGATCACCTCGGTCGCCCTCGACTATGGTGCGCCCGAGGAGCGGATCTCGACGGGCGTGGCCCGCCTCGACCACATGCTGGCCGGCGGCCTGTTCCGGGGATCGACCGTCCTGGTCAGCGGGGCGGCGGGGACAGGCAAGACCACGCTCGGGGCGCGGCTCATCGACGCGGCGTGCACCCGGGGTGAGCGGGCGCTGCTGGTCCTGTTCGAGGAGTCGCCCGACCAGGTCATCCGCAACATGCGATCGGTGGGGGTGGACCTGCGGCGCTGGGTCGAGGCGGGCCTGCTGCGCATGTGGGCGGCCCGGCCGACGGTGTTCGGGCTGGAAACCCACCTGGCGATCCTGGCGCGGCTGATCGAGGAGGTGGCGCCGTCGGTCGCCGTCCTCGACGGGATCGCCAGCCTTACCCATGGGCCCTCAGGTGCCGAGGTGACCTCGATGGTGGCCCGCCAGATCGACCTGCTCAAGGTCCGCGGGATCACCGCGCTGGCGACGACCCTGGGTCATGAGGACGAGACGAGCACGGTGGGCGTGTCCTCGCTGGTGGACACGTGGTTGCTGCTCCGCAATGTCGAGTCGGACGGGGAGCGCAACCGGCTGCTGTTCGTGCTGAAGTCGAGGGGCACCGCCCATTCGAACCAGGTGCGGGAGTTCATTCTCACTGACGGCGGCATCGAGTTGGTCGACGTCTATGTGGGCCCGGGCGGCGTCGTGACCGGCTCCGCCCGGCTGGCACAGGAAGCGGCGGAGCGCGGCGCGAAGCTGCGGCAGGTCGAGGACCTTACCCGCCGCCAGCGCGAACTGCGGCGCGGCATCGTGGAGGGCGAGGCCCGGCTGGCCGTGCTGCGGGACGAGCTGGCCGCGGAAAAGGCCGAGCTCGAGCGGATCGACGCGCGCGCGGAGCGCCAGGCGGCCGACGCCGAGTCGGCCCGGTCGGCCATGGCCGTGCGGCGCTGGGCCGATTCGGCCCCGTGTGACGAAGCCCCGCGCCACGAAGCCCCGCGCCACGAAGCCCCGCGTGGCGAAGCCCCGCGTGGCGGAGCCCGGAGCGACGGAGGGCGACGATGACCGGGCCTGGCACCCCCGATATGGGAACCGGGGAGGCGGCCTCCGCTGAGACCTGGGAGCTACGCCTCTACGTCACCGGGCGCTCGCCGAAGTGCCTGCGCGCGATCGCCAACTTGCGGCTTGCCTGCGAGGAGTACCTGCCGGGGCGGTATCACATCGATGTCGTGGACCTGCTGGAGAACCCGCGCCTGGCGGCCGACGACCAGATCCTGGCCGTGCCCACGCTTGTCCGCAGGCTCCCGCCCCCCATCCGGAAGATCGTCGGCGACCTCTCCGACACCGACCGGCTCCTCGTCGGGCTGCAGCTTCGACCACGGCAGGGTTCGCCAACGTGACCCAGGTCGTTGCATGTGGTCGCGGTTCATCTACGCTCTAAGTCAGCGGGGTGCCGCTGCGGTCGAGCAGTGCGGCCTAGACTGTGCGGCGCGCGTGTGCGACGAGGAGCTCGCCAGGTAGGTCGACTTGGAGGTCATCGAGTGCATCTCCAACCCCCACCACTTGTCGCTCGCGACGAGGTGATCGCCGCGCCGGCGGTCGTGCGCCAGCTGCCGCTCATTAAGATCATCAGGGATCGCGCCAAGGCAACGGAAGTCCTGGCCGGCCTCCCGTGCCCCGCGGCTGGCCGGGCAAGCTGGCCGCCGGGCCCAGCACGCGCCGGGGCCGGTCCGCACGGGCGGACTGTCCGTCGCCGGGTTCGTCGTGACCGCTGACCCCGGGGCGGCAATACCCGGGGATTCCCCGGAAGAATCGCCAGCCCCCGGGGACTCGCTGGAAGAATTGCGCCGGGAGCTCGAAGAGGCACGAGAAACACTGCGCACCATCCGGACCGGGGGCTTCGACGCCCTCGTGATCGACGCCGGCGACGGTGCGGAGGTGTTCGCGCTCGGCGGCGCCGCCCGGCCGTACCGGCTACTGGTCGAGGGCATTGCCGAGGGAGCGCGCACCTACTTCCGCGCGATGGCGACCGACTTCGACGGTACCCTGGCTGAGGGCATGATCGCGCCCGACACGCTGGCCGCGCTTGCCGAGGCGCGCGCGCGGGGGATTCGGGTGATCTTGGTCACCGGGCGGATCATGAGCGAGTTGCGCGCCGTGTTCCCCGACGTGGATGAGTACGTCGATGCGGTGGTGGCCGAGAACGGCACGCTGGTGGTCACCTCGGTCGGGGTCCGGCTGCTGACCGCCCCGATCGGACGCGCGGTGAGCGCCGCGCTGGCCGCCCGTGGCGTCGCCCACCGCAGCGGGCAGGTGCTGATCGCCTGCGCCGCCGCCGACGAGCCGGCCGTCGCGGAGGTGATCCGCAGGCTGGGCCTGGACTGCCAGCTCGTCCGCAACCGGGGCGAGCTGATGATCCTGCCGGCCGGGGTGACCAAGGGCACCGGCCTGATCGAGGCGCTCGGCGATCTGGGCCTTTCGCGCCATAACGCCATCGGCGTCGGCGACGCCGAGAACGACCACAGCCTGCTGGACGCCTGCGAGATCGGGGTGGCCGTCGCCAACGCGGTCGACGCGATCCGCGAGCACGCCGATGTGGTGCTGGCGTTGCCGGACGGTCAGGGGGTGGCCGAGCTGCTGCGCGGACCGCTGCTGGCCGGGCGTGCGCAGGTCCATCCCCGGCGCTGGCAGCTCACGCTCGGCATCGACGACAGGGGCGTGCCGGTAACGCTGCCCGCCTCGCAGCTCAACGTCGCCGTCTGCGGCGGCTCCGGGCAGGGCAAGTCGTACCTGGCCGGGCTGATCTGCGAACAGCTGATCCGCCTCGGCTACTCCTTGATCGTTTTTGACCCCGAAGGCGACCATCTGGGGCTCGGCGAACTGCGCGGCGTGTTCGTGACCGGCGGCCCCGAGGGCCGCCTCGCCGACCCCGCCGAGGTTGTCCGCCTCCTCCGCGGCAGCCACGCGAGCGTGGTCGTCGACCTGTCCCACCTGGAGGCCGCCGGACAGGCCGAGTACGCGGCGGGCCTGGCCGGCGAGGTCGAAGCCCACCGGGCGGCAACCGGCCAGCCGCAGTGGGTTGTCGTCGACGAAGCCCACGGGCCCATCGGGCGGGCCGTGGCCACCCGCCGCCTGTTCGACCCCGCTGCCGAGGGCTACCTGCTCGTCACCTGGCAGCCAGAGGAGCTGTCGGCCGACGCCCTGGTTTCCCTCGATGCCGTGATCGCGCTCGGCTCGCCGCGGCCCGAAAGCCGGTTCGTCGACCTCGCCGCGGCGGTGGCCGATATGCCGCGCGCCCAGGTCGCCCGGCGCCTCACCGGGCCGACCGGCCGGGCGGTGCTGGCATGGCGGCAGCATCCCCGCCACGCGACGGCGTTCACCTTCGGGTCCCGGATCACTCCCCATCTGCGCCACGAGCACAAGTACGAGCAGTCCGGGGTCGAGCCCGCGCACCGGTTCTACTTCCGGACCGAGCCCGACATCCCCACCGGGGCGGTGGCCGCCAACCTCGCCGAACTGGAAGCCGAGCTCGGCCGCTGCGACCGGGGCGTGCTGCGGCACCACTGCCCTGGCCACGACTTCTCCGGCTGGATAGCGGGCGTTTTCCACGACCAGGTGCTCGCCTCCGACGTCGCCGCGGCCGAAGCCGCCCTGCCGCCGCAAAGCCCCGCCGCGGTCGTGGAACAGGTACGCCTGGCGCTCATCGCGGCACTCCAAGCGCGCCACGCCCACTGAACCGGGGCGTCCCGCGCACCCCGCGGCTCCCGCATACCCCGCGGCGCTGCTGCGGGCGGCAGCGGGCTTGGCCCGGCGCTCATGGCATTGGGTGTTTGCCGCTCGGCGGAACCTGCTGCGCAGCCGTTCGGGATCATCTTTTGTCGCCGCCGGCAGCCGGGGCAGACCGCCCGGCAGGGGCCGGTCAGGCTCGCCCGCGCCGTGGCCGGGCGTGACGGTCAGGCGTCGAAGTCGATGGTGACCCGCTCCGACAGCGGCATGGACTGACACGTGAGCACGAAACCGTCCGCCAGCTCCGACTGCTCGAGCGCATAGTTGCGCCGCATGTCGACCTTGCCTTCGGTCACCTTGGCCCGGCAGGTGCCGCACACCCCGCCCTTGCAGGCGAACGGCAGCTCGGGCCGCGAGCGCTGGGCGCCGTCCAAGACGGCGGCGTCGCGCGGCGCGGTGACCGTCGAGGCGCGGCCGTCCAGGATAATCGTCACTTCGCTGGTGGCACCGTCGATCGGTGCGTCGGCGCGCCGAACGGGGGGTGGCGGGACATCATCTACGTAGAACAACTCCTGGTGGACCCGTTCGGCGGGGACACCGGCGTTCTTCAGTACGTCCTGCGCGTCGATGACCATGCCGAACGGCCCGCACAGCCACCAGTGGCCCACCCGGTGGACATCCTGCAGCAGCGCGAGCAGGGCAGTCAGCCTCGCCGCGTCCAACCGGCCGGTGAACAGCTCCGCCTCCTGCTGCTCCCGGGACAGTACGTGCAGCAGGCCTACGCGCGCGGGGTAGCGGTCCTTCAGGTCCGCGAGTTCGTCGGCGAACATCACGGTATCGGTGCGCCGGTTCCCGTAGATCACGGTGGCCGTGGCTGCCGGATTCCTGAGTACGGTGGCCGCGATCGAAAGTACCGGAGTGATTCCGGATCCGGCCGCGATGAGCACGTGATGCCCCGCTGTCCCGGCATCGGGGGTGAAGTTACCTGTCGGCGTCCCGACCTCGACCTCATCGCCGGGCCGTACCTGCCGTACCAGCCAGCTGGAGAACAGCCCGCCCGGGATCGCCCGCACGCCGATCCGCGGCGCGGCACCCTCCGGTGCGCAGATGGAGTACGAGCGCCGATCGTCTGTGCCGTCGATCGTGCGGCGCAGCGTCAGCGACTGGCCCGCGCGAAAGGCATACTCGTCCGTGAGCCGAGGGGGAACCTCGAAGGTGACCGCGACGGCATCGTCACACAGCTGAGTGACCTTGGCCACGGTCAGGGTGTGGAAGTCCAGACGCGGCTTCGGCCTCGTGCTCGCGGTCAACTCAGATCTCCTTGACGTGCTCGAATGGTTCGCGGCAGGCGCGGCACCGGCGCAGTGCCTTGCAGGCGGTGGCACTGAACCTGGACACCTCCCCGGTGTCCGGCGAACCGCAGCGCGGGCACCGCACCGGGCGAACGGGCAGGGCGAGGGTGAGCGGCACCGGGCCGGGCGGCCGCTGCCGGGCTTCGCCCGGTGGCGCTATGCCAGCCTCGGCGAGCTTGCGCTTACCGTCCTCGGTGATCCAGTCGCTGCTCCACGGCGGCGCCAGCACGGTGCGCACCTCGACGTCGTCGTGGCCCGCGTTCCGCAGCGCGTGCACGAGGTCGTCGCGCATGGTGTCCATGGCGGGGCATCCGGTATAGGTCGGGGTGATCGACACGATCACCCGTCCGTCCTCTTCGCGGACATCACGCAGCACGCCGAGATCGGCCAGGGTAAGCATCGGCAGTTCGGGGTCGCTGACGCCCTGCGCCACAGCCATCGCATCGGCCAGCATCGTCACCAGCTGCCCTCGGGATGAGCGCGGCGTAGGCTCTGCAGCACGGCGAGCAGGTAGCCCATCGCCTCGGTGTGCAGGCCGTGCCGCCCCGTCCGGCCGGACACCCCCGCCAGCGGGGACACATCGGGCCGCTGGAGGGCGGCGCTCGAGAGCACCTGCGCCAGCACTTCGTCGAACTCTCCGCGCAGCGCCGCCGGGTCGACGCCGACACCGGCCTGGGCCATCCGCGACTCCACCTCGTCTGGAGCGAACAGCTCGTCGATCATCGGCCACACCGCGTCCAGCCCTGCCTGCATCCGCTGGTGCGACAGGTCGGTTCCGTCACCGAGGCGGACGGCCCACCGGGCCGCGTAGTCGCGGTGGTAGGTAACCTCGCTGACCCCCTTCGCCGCGATAGCGGCCAGTACCGGGTCGCGGGAGGTCTCCAGGCGCCGCAGCAGCGCGAGCCGCCAGGTGGCGAACACCAGCACCTGCGCGATCAAATGCGCGAAGTCGCCGCGTCCGGTTTCGGCCAGCCGCACGTTACGGAACTCGTGCTCGTCACGGAAAAACGCGTAGTGGTCCTCGCCGCGACCGCTGCCATCGGCCTTTCCCGCCCGGGTGAGCAGCAGCCGGGCCTGACCGAGCAGGTCCAGCGCGATGTTGGCAATCGCCAGCTCATCCTCGATCTCGGGGGCATTCGTGCACCATTCCTGTAGCCGGTGCGACATGACGAGCGCATCGTCGCCCAGCATCAGGCAGTAGATGGCCAGGTCATCGCCATCCACGTCGGACGGAACGGACGTGTCGACGCCAGCCAGCGGGTCTTCGAACCCGGTGCCGAACGCCCAGCGAGGGTCCGGGGTGCCGTGGGGGATGGTCCCGTCGGCTCTGTCAATGGGCATCGGGTCACTCACATGTGGGAGACGTTGTCGGGGATCTCATAGAAGGTGGGGTGCCGGTACACCTTGTCACCTGAAGGCGCGAAGAACGGGTCCTTCTCGTCCGGGCTGGACGCGGTGATGTCCGCGGACCTGACCACCCAGATACTCACCCCTTCATTGCGGCGGGTGTAGAGATCACGGGCGTTGTGCAGCGCCATCTGCGCGTCGGCGGCGTGCAGGGAGCCGACGTGCACGTGGTTCAGCCCCCGCCTGCCACGCACGAACACCTCATATAGCGGCCAGTCACGTTGAGCCGGCGCGGGCGGCACCGACGGGGCCGGCCCGCTGGATGACGGCAACCCGCCATGCCCGCCCTTGGCGGTCCCTTCGCTCATGCCGCCACCGCCTCTCGTGCGGACTGCTTTGCCGCGTGCGCTGCCGCGGCATCGCGTACCCACGCCCCGTCTTCGTGCGCCTTGCGGCGCTGGGCGACGCGCTGGGCATTGCATGGCCCGTGGCCGCCGAGGACGCGGTTGAACTCGTCCCAGTCGATCGGTCCGAAGTCGTAGTGCCCGCGCCCGGGGTTCCACTTCAACTCCGGGTTGGGCAGCGTCAGGCCCAGCATCTCGGCCTGCGGCACGGTCATATCGACAAACCGCTGCCGTAGCTCGTCGTTCGTGTGCCGCTTGATCTTCCAGGCCATCGAGCGCGCGGAGTTGGGGGAGATGTCGTCGGGCGGCCCGAACATCATCAGCGCCGGCCACCACCACCGGTCCGTTGCGTCCTGCACCATCGCCCGCTGGGCGTCCGAGCCCCGCATCATCGTCATCAGCAGCTCATAACCCTGCCGCTGGTGGAAGACCTCCTCCTTGCAGATTCGGATCATCGCGCGCGCATAAGGCCCATATGAGCTGCGGCACAGCGGGACCTGGTTGCAGATCGCGGAACCGTCGACCAGCCACCCGATGACACCGATATCGGCGAAGCTCGCCGTGGGGTAGTTGAAGATCGAGGAATACTTCTGCCGGCCGCTGAGCAGCTGCTCGGTCAGGTCGGCCCGGTCGACGCCGAGGGTTTCCGCCGCAGCGTAGAGGTACAGGCCGTGCCCCGCCTCGTCCTGAACCTTCGCCAGCAGGATCGCCTTCCGGCGCAGCGAGGGCGCCCGGGTGATCCAGTTGCCCTCCGGCTGCATCCCGATGATCTCCGAATGCGCGTGCTGGGCGATCTGGCGGATCAGCGTCTTCCGGTAGCCGTCGGGCATCCAGTCCCGCGGCTCGATCCGCTGATCCTGGCCGATCGTGTGCTGGAAGTGCTGCTCCAGGTCCTGGCCGGAGGCCGGCGTGGTCATCTCGTCTCCTTCGACACCAAAGTCAGCAGCTCGTATCTGGCCACCGGCTCCTGAACCTTGTTGGTCACCTCGACGTCCCAGCGGACCTCGCCGTAGTCGGTGTTCTCCCGTGGCGTGATCTGCTTGGCGGTCAGTGTCACGGTCAGCTCGTCGCCCGGCTTGACCGGGGTCAGGAAGCGCAGGTTCTCCAGGCCGTAGTTGGCAAGCACCGGCCCCGGCTCGGGCGAGACGAACAGCCCGGCCGCCAGCGAGAGGATCAGGTAGCCGTGCGCGACGATCCCGCCGAAAAGCGGATTCGCCGCGGCCGCCGCCTCATCGGTGTGCGCGTAGAAGGTGTCACCGGTGAACTCGGCGAAGTGGTCAACGTCCGCGCGGGTGACCATGCGCGGCCCGGCGACCACCGTATCGCCCACCTTTAGCTGGGCCAGCGACTTGCGGAACGGGTGCACGGTCTGATCCCCGCGCCGGCCGCCAGGCACCCAGCGGCCGGTGACCGCGCCCAGCATGGCCGGGCTTGCCTGCACGGCGGTGCGCTGCATGTGGTGCAGCACGCCCCGGATGCCACCCATCTCCTCGCCGCCTCCAGCGCGACCGGGACCGCCGTGCACCAGCGCCGGCAGCGGTGAGCCGTGCCCGGTCGACTCCTTGGCGTCCTCGGCGTCCAGTACCAGCAGCCTGCCGTGCCAGGGCGCGACGCCGAGCACCACCTCGCGGGCCAGGTCGGCGTCACCGGTCACCACCGACCCGGCGAGGCTGCCGTCGCCGCGCGCGGCGAGCTCGATCACCTGCTCGGTCGAGGTGTAGGGCAGCAGCGTCGACACCGGCCCGAACACCTCCACCTCGTGCGGCTCGGCCCGGTCCGGATCGTCGGCCCGCAGCAGCACAGGCGAGATGAACGCGCCGCGTTCGGCGTCCGCGCCGACGACATCCACCCGCTCCGGATCGCCGTAGACCACGTCGCCGGAACTGAGCAGCGCCTTCAGGGAGCGTCTGACCTCCTCCCGCTGCTCGAGGCTGGCCAGTGGGCCCATCCTGACGTCCGGGTTGGCCGGATTGCCGACGGTCACTTTCGCGAGCCGCTCGCTCACCGCCCGGGCGACGTCGTCCAACAGCCCAGCCGGCACGAAAGCACGCCGGATTGCGGTGCACTTCTGCCCTGCCTTCACCGTCATCTCAGTGACCAGCTGCTTTACGTACAGGTCGAACTCCGCCGTCCCCGGCCTCGCGTCCGGCCCCAGGATGGACATGTTCAGTGAATCGGCCTCGGCATTGAACCGCACCGAGTTGCGCACAATCGCCGGGTGCGCTCGCAGCTTGCCCGCGGTGGCGGCGGAGCCGGTGAATGAGACAAGATCTTGGCTGGTCACGTGGTCGAGCAGATCGCTGGCGCTGCCGCAGACCAGCTGCACGCAGCCCTCGGGCAGCAGGCCGGATGCCACGATCAGCTCGACCAGGCGTGCGGTGAGGTAGGCCGTCTGGCTGGCCGGCTTCACCAGGCTTGGTACGCCGGCCAGGAAGGCGGGCGCGAACTTCTCGAGCGGGCCCCACACCGGGAAGTTGAACGCGTTGATCTGGACCGCCACCCCGCGCAGCGGCGCGGCGATGTGCTGGCCCACGAAGGTGCCGCCCTTGCCGAGCGGCTCGACGTTACCCTCGACATAGACCGTGCTGTTCGGCAGCTCGCGGGTGCCCTTGCTCGAGTAGGCGAAGAGCACACCGATGCCGCCGTCCACATCGAACCGCGAGTCGCCGAGGGTCGCGCCGGTTCTGCTAGAAAGCGCGTAAAGGTCATCGCGATGTTCGCGCAGGTACGTCGCCAGCGACTTCAGCAGCGCGGCCCGCTGGTGGAAGGTGAGCGCGCGCAGGGCGGGGCCCCCGGCCGTGCGGCCGTGATCCAGCGCGGCGGCCATGTCGATTCCGGCGGAGGAGATGCGCGTGATCTCCTGCCCTGTCACGGCGTCGCGCAGCGGCGTGCCTTCCCCATCAGGCGCGTGCCACCGGCCGCAGACGTAACTGCGAAGTGTGCTCATGCAGGCTGGCCTCCTCGGCTCATCATAGCTGAATTACTGACCGAATGGTCAGGAAATCATGCTAGCGTGCTCACATGGCTGAGGAAAGCGGTGAGAGGGCGGTTTTTCTGTCTCGTCCGTACGTGGCGGCAAGGCCGGCCAGGCGCGGCCGGCCCGGCTACGACCTCGAATCCCTGTTGCAGGTCGCGGTGGAACTGTTCAACGAACGCGGCTACGAGGGCACCAGCATGGAGGACCTCGCCCGCAGGCTCGGGATCACGAAATCCGCCATCTATCATCACGTACCGGGCAAGGAAGAGCTGCTGCGCCTGGCCGTGCACAGGGCGCTCGACGGATTGTTCGCGGCCGCCGAGGAGAGCGGATCTCTCGACGGCCGCGCGGTCGAACGTCTTGAGCACCTGGTCCGGGCCAGCGTCATCGTGCTGGCCGAGCAGCTCCCCTTCGTCACGCTGTTGCTGCGGATACGGGGCAACACCAGGGTGGAGCGGGATGCGCTCACGCGCCGCCGCGCCTTCGACCAGATCGTGACCGAGCTGGTCACCGAGGCCGTCGCCGAGGGCGATCTGCGGTCCGGCATCGACCCGGCCATCGCCGCCCGGCTGCTGTTCGGCATGATCAACTCTCTGATCGAGTGGTACCAGCCGCGCGGCGCTACCAGCGGCGCCGACCTCGCGGACATGGTCGTGTCCGTCGCCTTCAACGGCCTTCGGGTTCGCACCGGCGACTGGGCTGCGTCCCGCCAGCCGCGCGACGCGGGTGAGGTGTGATCCTCACCCGGCGTCGTGGGGTGTGATTCGCGCCCGGCGTCGTGGGGTGTGATTCGCGCCCGGCGTCGTGGGGTGTG
>Ga0335081_10000858_pt1 | contig 49071 bp, 36 predicted proteins | sample Lox_Sample_35_FD_206713 | JGI IMG/M metagenome (GOLD analysis project Ga0335081, IMG submission 206713) | Soil microbial communities from Loxahatchee National Wildlife Refuge, Florida, United States - Lox_Sample_3.5 | ecosystem: Environmental > Terrestrial > Soil > Wetlands | place: USA... | reverse complement strand
TCCCACGAGCCGGCAATGTGCTTCGCGAGCGCGGCCAGCATATTGCGCTGCTCGAGCGCGAAGTCGCCACCAAGAACGAATGGCTCGCAACAGCGGAGCGCCAGCATCAGGAACTGCTCGCCGCGCACGACCGGCTGAAGGACGAGCTGGAGCGCAGTAATCAATGGGCAGAATCGCTGAATCGCGAGATTGGAGAGCGGCGCGAGCGCGTCGCACAGTTGCAGGCGGAACTGGCGGAGCAGCAGGAAGCCGCACGCGAAATAGCCGAGGCCTATGCCGCCAAGGTGAAAGACTTGGAAGCGGATATCGCAACCAAGGCGCAGTGGGCGAACAATACACAAACAGAGCTGGACCGGTCGAATGAGGCGCTTCGCCGCCTGCAGAATGAATTCGAGGAGCGCACGGCCTGGGCCCTTCATCTCAACGAAGAAGTGGGTCAGTTGGGGCAACGGCTCGTGCTACTCCGCACATCCCGCTGGATGCGGTTAGGCCGCATAGTCGGGCTCGCTCCGCATCTTCCCCCTGTCTGACATGGCGTTCCTGAAGCGTTTCGTCCCAGCGCTGCCTCTGCTGCTTCTTTCACCATTTCTCATCGCGATTTCCGCGCTGACGCTGGCGCTGGTGGACTTGCTATGGCAATTGTTTGGCAAGCCGTCCGGCGAAATTCAACTCCCCGAGCGAAAGAGCGCCCGCAATGCAGCTTCCGTGGTCATTCCGAACTGGAATGGAAAGGACCTGCTGGCGAAATATCTGCCTTCCGTAGTCGCAGCGATGGCCGGCAATCCCGATAACGAAATCATCGTCGTGGACAACGGATCGAGCGACGGCAGCGCCGAGTTCGTACGGGCGCAGTTTCCGCAAGTGAAGCTGCTACCGCTCCCGGTCAATCTGGGTTTCGGCGGCGGCTCCAATGAGGGTTTTCGCGAAGCGCGCAACGACATCGTCGTGCTGCTGAACAGCGACATGCGTGTGGCGCCCGATTTTCTAGCTCCACTCATCGAAGGCTTTCGCGATCCCGACGTATTCTCGGTGGCTTGCCAAATCTTCTTCAGCGACCCCGCCAAGATTCGCGAAGAGACAGGCCTGACGCAGAGCTGGTGGCAGGATGGAGGCCTGCGCGTGCGGCACCGCCTGGACGCGGTGATCGACGATCTGTATCCCTGCGCATACGGAGGCGGCGGCTCGTGCGCGTTCGATCGCCGTAAGTTCGAAGAGCTTGGCGGCTTCGATCCCCTGCTGCGTCCTTTTTATCTGGAGGACACCGACCTTGGCTACCTCGCCTGGAAACGCGGCTGGAAGGTGCTCTATCAACCGCGCAGCGTGGTCTATCACGAGCACCGCGGCACCATTGGCAAGCGCTTTCGGGAAGACTACATCCAGGCAGTGCTGAAGAAGAACTATCTGTTGTTTTCGTGGAAGAACATTCATGAGTGGCGCCGGCTCGCACCGCATTTCTTCTTCGCATGGGCGGGCGCCGTAGTTAGCGTGCTGTTCGGCGACGCGCCTGGACGCCCGAACGTGCGCGCCCTGTGGCGCGCGTTTCGCCAGCTCACCGAAGCGTGGGGATCGCGCTGGCGTGCGCTCAGCCTGGCCCGCGTGAGCGACACCGAGGCTTTTCTGCGGCCGCTCGGCGGTTACTACCGCGATCGCTTCCTGCGGCTCGATCCCGCGCCCGCGCGCCCCCGGGTATTGTTCGTCTCGCCGTACCCCATCTGCCCCCCGGTTCACGGCGGCGGCGTGTTTATGTACCAGACGCTGCGCGAGCTCGCGCAATTGACCGAGGTTCACGTGGTGGAACTTTTGGATCTCGCCGAGCAAGCCCAGGACAACCTGCAACTGCGCGAGTTCTGTGCGTCGGCGGAGTGGCTGGTTCGCCCGCTCGGCAATCCGCCGGGCGCGGCTTCTCCCCTGCCGCGCGCCGTGCGTGAATTCGCCATCGGCGATCTGGAGTGGCTGATCCACCGCCAGCTCTACCGCAAACAGATCGACGTGCTGCAACTGGAATACCTGCCCATGGCGCAATACCGCGGTTCGTTCCACCAGATTGCCAGCGTACTGTTCGAGCACGATGTCTACTTTCAATCCATCGGCCGCAGCTTGAGTCATATGGACGCGGCGCACCGGTGGAAGGCGCGCGTGGAGTACCTGCGATCCCTGCGCTACGAGCTCCAAACGCTGCCCGATTGCGACCAGGTCCAGGTGTGCACTACCGAGAACCGCGATTATCTGCGGTCTTTTTTGCCGGACCTGGCGCCGCGGCTGCGCGACGGTCTGCGCGCCGGTATCGACACCTCGCGTTACGAATTCCGCCCCTGCGGCCGCGAACCGTTGACGATGCTCTTTGTGGGCAGCTTTCGACATACGCCGAATCGCATCGCGCTCGAATGGTTCGTCCAGAGTGTGCTGCCGCTGATTCTCGAGAAACAGCCGTCCGCGCGGCTGGCGATGGTCGGTTCCGACCCGCCGCCGGCGCATGTCTTGGGCGGGGCCTCGCGAGCGCTCGACATGCTTGGCTACGTGGAAGATGTGCGGGAACCGTTGGCGCGCTACGCCGTATTCGTCTGTCCGATTTTGAGCGGGTCCGGCGTGCGTGTGAAGCTGCTGGAAGCCTTCGCCGCCGGAATTCCGGTGGCGTCGACAACCATCGGCGCCGAGGGATTGGCGCGCAAGGATGGTGAATTTTGCTCTCTCGCCGACACGCCCGAAGCATTTGCGGAGCGCGTGTTGGCACTGATGGCAGACCCGCAGATGGCTTCGGAGATGGCAGCCCGCGCGCGGCATGAAGTGGAATCGAATTGGGATATGGCGGTGCTCACGCGCGGGCTGGTGGAAAGCTATCGAGAGCTGCTGCGCGAGAAGAGGGCTTGATTCACCGCCGAGACGCAGAGACGCAGAGTTATTAAGGTGGGCGCTCGGACGGTTCGCGATCTGACGCTGCTTTAAGAAGTTGGCGCGCCGAGGGAGCAGAGGGAACAAGTGCTGTACGAAGCTCTCGGCGGAGGTTCGACAAGAAAGGCTCCAGCTGACGTGAGGCTCTGTTCCAGGACTTGTTTCCTCGGCCACCTCTGCGCGCCAACCTGATGGACCACCGTAAGCCCAGGAACGCCACACGCACGCGTCAGCCTTATTTTTCTCTGCGCCTCGGCGTCTCGGCGGTAAATCTCCCATTGCGTCATATGCTAGCCTGAGGTTTCATGGCCGCAGCGTCGTTGCTTCGCGCCACTCCGCTCAATTCCGTACATCGCGCTTTAGGGGCGAAGCTCGTGGATTTCGGCGGGTGGGAGATGCCCGTTCAGTATTCCGGGATCATCGAGGAACACCAAACGGTTCGCCGAGCAGTGGGACTCTTTGATGTGAGCCACATGGGCGAGATCGAGATTCGAGGCCCGGAAGCGGGTCAACTCGCCGATTTCGCCACCACCAATCACGCGCGAAAACTGAAGATCGGCCAGGCGCACTATTCGGGACTGCTCTACGCCCATGGCGGTTTTGTCGATGACATTCTGGTGCACAAAGTGGCCGACGACCATTATTTCCTGTGTGTGAACGCATCGAACCAGGAAAAGGATTTTGAGCATATTCGCGGGCTCAATCGCTTTGACGCGCAGCCTGAGCTATCGAGCGCACGCTACGTGCAGTTGGCTATCCAAGGGCCTAAGGGGCCTGCTACATTGCAAAAACTCACGCCCGTCGATCTATGCAAAATCCGCTACTACTGGTTCGCCGATGGCGTCGTGTCCGGCGCGCAGGCGCGCATTGCCCACACCGGCTACACCGGCGAGGACGGTTTTGAAATCTATATCGCGCCCGAGGAAGCGGAACGGGTCTGGAATGAGGTGATCGCCGCCGGCGCCGAATTCGGCATCAAGCCGTGCGGGCTGGGCGCGCGCAATACGCTTCGCCTGGAAGCGGGTATGGCGCTCTACGGCCACGAAATCGATGCCTCGATATTACCTTTGGAGGCTGGGCTGGATTGGATTGTGAGGTTCGATAAAGGCGATTTCGTGGGCCGCGAGGCGCTCGTTCAATTACGCGAGCGCGGCGTCAAGCGCCGGCTGATCGGTTTCGAAATGCGCGGCCACGGCATCGGTCGCGATGGCTACGAGGTCTATGTCGATGGCCAGCCGGCCGGGTGGGTGACCAGCGGGTCGCCTTCTCCCACGCTGAACAAGCACATCGGAATGTGTTATCTCTCCGCCGAGCGCGCGGAACCAGGGCGCGCCATTCAGATTATGGTCCGCAGCCAGCTGGTCGACGCGGTCACAGTCGCGATTCCGTTCTACAAACGAGCGAAATAATGTATCCACAAAATTTCCGCTACACCAAAGAACATGAATGGGTCCGGGTGGATGGGGATATCGGCACCATCGGGATCACCGATCACGCGCAGCAGGAGCTCGGCGACATCGTGTACGTCGACCTTCCAAAGGTGGGCACGAAAGTCACGCAAGGCGCCACGGCGGGTTCGGTGGAATCAGTCAAAGCGGTGTCGGATATCTACGCACCGGTAAGTGGAGATGTCACCGAAATCAATTCCACTCTTGCCGATGCACCCGAAAAGCTGAACAGCGATCCGCATGGGGACGCCTGGCTCATCAAAATTAAGCTGAGCGCGCCGGCGGAGATGGCGAAACTTCTGTCCGCCGATGAGTATCAAAAGTATATAGAGGCTGAGAAATAGTTTTGCGCTATCTGCCGAAATCCGATTCCGAACGCCGCGCGATGCTGGACGTGATCGGCGTGGAGTCGGTCGAGGATCTGTTTGCCCATCTGCCGGAAGCCGTGCGGTTGAAGCGGCCGCTGGACTTGCCGGAGGGAATTTCCGAATACGAAATCGTTGAATACTTCCGCGCTCGCGCTGCGGAAAATGCCAACGGATATGCGTATTTTCTCGGCGCTGGCTCCTATTTTCATTTTCGGCCGGTGCTGGTAGACACCGTCGTTTCGCGAGGCGAGTTTCTGACCTCGTACACGCCCTACCAGGCGGAGATTTCGCAGGGCACACTCACCACGATCTTCGAATTCCAGACGATGATTTGCCAGCTAACCGGAATGGACGTGGCCAACGCCTCGATGTACGACGGATCGACGGCGATGGCCGAAGCCGCCATGATGGCGGTGCGTGCCACGGGCCGCGGGCGCGTGCTGGCCGCGCGCTCGGTGCACCCGGAATACCGCGCGGTACTCAAGACGTATTCTGAAAGTCAGGGCATGCCTGTGGAGGAGTTTGGGTACGTGCCCGAAGCCGGAACGATCGATCTGGAAGATCTCGACCGCAAGATCGACGATTTGACAGCGGCCGTGATCGTGCAATCGCCCAACTTCTTCGGAATTGTGGATCAGGTGCGGCAAGCGGCCGAGATCGCGCATCGCCGTGGCGCTCTGCTGATCGTCGTGTTTAGCGAGGCCGTATCGCTCGGCCTGCTGGCGCCGCCCGCCGAGGCGGACATCGTCGCGGGCGAGTTGCAATCGTTTGCGATTGCCCCGAGCTACGGCGGGCCGTACGCCGGAGTGATCGCTACGCGTGAAAAATTCGTACGGCAGTTGCCGGGGCGGCTGGTCGGCCAGACGGTGGACACGCGAGGAAACCGCGCGTTTTGCCTGACTCTGGCCACGCGCGAACAGCACATCCGGCGCGAGAAAGCCACCTCGAATATCTGCACCAACCAGGCACTGCTGGCGCTGATGGCCAGCGTCTTCATGACCGTCTACGGCAAGAAAGGACTGCGTGAGCTGGCGGAGCAGAATCTGGCCAAAGCCCACTACCTGGCGGGCCTGTTCCGGCCGCGGTTTTGCGGAAAGTTCTTCAACGAATTCGTAGTGAAGGCCGAAGGCAAAAAGCCGGACGACATCAACAAGGCGCTCCTGAAGAAGAAGATTGTCGGCGGCCTGCCGCTGGGCCGCTTCTATCCCGAGCTTGCCGATTCGATGCTTCTATGCGCCACCGAGGTATCGCACCGGGCGGACATGGATGCGGTGGCGGAGGCATTCCAATGACGCCGCGTGTTCAGCCGCACATTTCTCTCAATGAGCCGCTGCTCTTCGAGCGCAGTTCGCCAGGCAAGGTAGCGTATCAGCTTCCCGAGTTGGACGTTCCGTCCGTGGATGCGAACGAGGCGCTGGGCGCAGAAAACGTGCGCGCAGCAATCGAAGGGTTCCCGGAAGTGAGCGAGGTCGAAGCGATTCGCCATTACACCCGGCTTTCCACCTGGAATTACGGCATCGAATACGGTATGTACCCGCTGGGCTCGTGCACCATGAAGTACAACCCGCGGGTGAACGAAGTGGTGGCGCGGCTGGATGGGTTGGCATGGGCGCACCCCTACCAGCCGGAAGCGTTGGCGCAAGGCGCGATGGAAATCATGGCGCGCCTGGAAGCGGCGTTGGCCGAGATCACCGGCATGGACGCAGTGACGCTCCAGCCGGCAGCCGGCGCGCAGGGCGAGTTAACGGCCATCTTGATGATGCGCGCGCTGCTCACTAAGCGCGGCAATCCGCGCAAGAAAATTCTGATTCCCGATTCCGCGCACGGCACCAACCCGGCCTCGGCGGCCATCGCCGGCTACGCGGTGGAGAATATCAAATCCAGCGAGACCGGAGTGTTGGATGTAGAGGCGCTCGAGCGCATCGTCAACGAGGACGTCGCCGCTCTGATGGTGACCAATCCCAACACGCTCGGGATTTTCGAAGAAAACATTTTGCGCGCCGCGGACATCCTGCACGCCAAGGGCGCACTGCTCTACATGGATGGCGCCAACATGAACGCGCTGATGGGCATTGCGCGGCCCGGTGATTTCGGCGTCGACGCACTCCACTTGAACCTTCACAAGACGTTCTCCACTCCGCATGGCGGCGGCGGGCCGGGCGCAGGTCCGGTAGCCGTGAAGAAAGAGCTCGAGCCATTCCTCCCAGTGCCGCGGCTCAAGCGCTCCGGCAAGCGGTGGGCCTTCGATTACAAGCGCAGGTACTCGGTGGGGCGTGTGCGCGCCTATTACGGAAACTTCGGCGTGCTGGTGCGCGCGCTGGCCTACATCCTTGCTAATGGCGGCCCGGGGCTTCGCAAAGTGACTCTCGACGCCGTGCTCAATGCGAACTACCTTCGCAAGCGGATCGAGGGATCCTACGATTTGCCCTACTCCTCGCCCAGCATGCACGAAGTGGTGTTCAGCGACGAGCGGCAGGCTAAGCAGGGAGTGCACACCGCGGAAATCGGCAAGCGGCTGATCGACTATGGCTTTCACCCGTACACGGTGAGCTTTCCGCTGATCGTGCACGGCGCGATGATGATTGAGCCGACGGAAACCGAAACCAAGCACGAGCTCGACCGCTTCAGCGACGCCATGATCTCGATCGCCAAAGAAGTCGAAACCGATCCGCAGATGGTCAAGAACGCGCCCTACGGCACACGGACCAGCCGCGTAGACGAAGTGACCGCCGCGCGCAAGCCGGTGCTGCGCTGGAGGCCGGCGTAGCGGGCGGTTGGCTGAGAGTTTCCGGTGATGAATCGCGCCAGCCTCACTGCGGAATACATGGCTTTGTTCCGTGCCCTGGAAACGTCACGTCCCCCCGGTTTCCGCATGTTTGTCGATTCCGACGCGGCCGCTTTTCTCCATGGCGCGAGGAAGCTTCTGTATTGGATTGCCCGGTTCCACGGACTTCGCCTGGTGGAGGAGCTGCTCGACCGTGAGGCGCCAGGCGCAAGAGCAGCGGGTATCGCACGCACTAAATGGATCGACGATGAGGCCAGCGCGGCGCTGGAGACCACCAATCAGTTCGTATTACTCGGCGCCGGATTCGACATGCGGGCCTATCGCCTGACACCGGCAACGCGAGCCACCGTTTTTGAACTGGACCACCCGGAAACATCGTCTGCGAAACAGGCGGAATTGAGAAAGGCGAAGCGAGGGCTGCCGGAGCATATCCGGTACCTCGGTATCGATTTCAATACCCAGTCCATTGCGGAAGTTCTCCTCGAAGCCGGATTCGACAACAGCCGGCCCGCGTGTTTTGTCTGGGAGGGCGTCACCAACTACTTGACGGCCGAAGCCGTGGACAACGCTGTGTGCGAGATCCGGCGAGCCGCCCGAGAGAGCGTCCTCCTCTTTACTTATATCGATCGCGCTGTTTTGGATAATCCACAATTCTTCTTCGGTGCGGCCAGGTTGATGGCTCGACTCCAGTCGTATGGCGAACCGTGGACGTTCGGGCTATATCCCGGCGAGCTTCAATCGTATCTCGCGGCTCGAGGGTTCGAGTTGGTCAAAGATTCGAGCGTTGCCGAAGTGTGGCAGCAGGCCGGGCGGCCCAGTCGCGGTACGCGCGGATACGAGTTCTACCGGCTCGCGTCCGCTCGTGTGCGTTGACGGCGACGAACTACCTGCTATTGAGGCTCCGCAACCGCGCCGGTAAGCCCGCAGTGCCTCTAAGGTGCCATGCGATCCGCCCCACGGAAGTGATAACATGCCTAGCGAAACAAATGAAGACTTTTACAAATGGAATTGCATGCTGGACTCTGTCCGCCGCTTTCGCATTGGCTGCATGCAGCGCCGTCTCGATCCAGGCAGCGGAACCGGACGCCAGCGGGCTCGACGTCATCCAGGTCCGGCCGAATTTCTACATGATCGCCGGCGCCGGCGGGAACATCAGTGTCCAGATCGGCATCGACGGCGTAGTGCTGGTGGATGCCGGCACCGAGGCCGCTGCCGACCGGGTTTTGGCGGCGATTCGCAAACTCACTCCCCTGCCGACGCGCTATATCATCGACACCGGCGCCGACCCCGATCACGTGGGCGGCAACGCCAAGCTGTCCAAAGCGGGACTCACGATTTTCACGCAGCCGCTCGGCAATTCCAGCTTCCTGAACGCCATGACCAACGGCGGCGGAGCCTCGATTCTGGCGCACAACAGCGTGCTCGCGCGGATGAGCGCGCCCACCGGGAAGACCGCGGCGTTCCCTGCCGAGAGCTGGCCCAACGAAGCTTTCTTCCCGAAGCGCTGGTACATCCGCATGAACGATGAAGGAGTCGAAATCCTCCATCAGCCCGGGGCTCACAGCGACGCCGACACCTTCGTGTTCTTTCGCAAATCCGACGTCGTCGCGGCCGGCGATGTGCTGGACACGACGCGCTTCCCCCTGATCGACATTGCCAAGGGTGGCAGCGTACAGGGCGAGATCGATGCCCTCAACCGCCTGATCGATCTGGCCATTCCGCCGGGGCCGTTTATTTACGAGGGAGTCGGTACCTACGTCATTCCCGGGCACGGGCGCGTCTGCGAGCAACTGGACGTGGTCGACTACCGCGACATGGTGGTGGAAGTTCGCGACGCGGTCGCGGACATGATCAAGCAAGGGATGACGCTGGATCAGATCAAGGCAGCCCATCCGGCCTTGCCCTACGAGAAGGAGTACGGCACCGAGGAAGGTTCCACCAGCCAGTTTGTCGACTCGGTTTACAAGAGTTTGACCGGCAAGAAGTAGGGTCACGCGAGAGAAAGAATGCGAATTCGAATTTCCCATCCATTACTAGCCGTAATTGCCGTGGCACTGCCGCTCCTGGCGCAGCCGCCGGCTGGGCGAGGCGGACGAGGCGGACCTCCGCCGACGGCGAAGGCAATGGCCCCCATCGATCTCACCGGCTATTGGGTTTCGATCGTAGATGAGGATTGGCGCTTCCGTATGGTGGTGCCGCCGCCCGGTGATTACAATGGTGTCCCCATGACGGCCGAGGCCCGCAAGGTGGCCGACGTCTGGGATCCCTCCAAGGACGAAGCTTCCGGGGATTTGTGCAAAGCCTTCGGAGCACCGGCAATCCTGCGCCAGCCCGGACATTTCCACTTCACCTGGCAGGATGACCACACCATGCGGCTGGACGTAGATACCGGCACGCAGACGCGTCTGTTTCATTTCGGAGATTGGAAAGCGCCCGCGGGCCCGCCCACGCTGCAAGGCGATTCGGTGGCCGTCTGGGAGATCAAAGGCGGGCGCGGTCCGCAGCCCGACCCGAACGCGCCGTTCCTAAACGTCGATGACCCGCCGCAAGGGAAGGGAACACTCAAAGTTACGACGAGCCATCTGAAAGCCGGTTATCTGCGGAAAAACGGCGTCCCGTACAGCGAAAACGCGAACCTGGTCGAATACTACGACATGATCCGGGAGCACAACGGCGATCTCATGCTGGTGGTCACCGCCGTCGTGACCGACCCCCAATATCTGCGCGAACCGTTTATCGTGACTTCGCACTTCAAGAAGCAGAACAGTGACGCCGGCTGGAAACCCTCGGCGTGCACCGTGAAATGGTAAGGAAGAAAATCATGATGACACGCAATCCTATCGGCTTACTTGCTGTGATCTTGCTTGGTCTGAGTGTCCCGGCCGTGGCCCAGATCGATCTGTCCGGTTCCTGGCAGTCGAAGAACCACGAAGACGCGCTCGAGCGCGGCGCCGGTCCGAATCCCGACGACTTCACGGGAATCCCGTTCAACGAATCCGGCCGCGCCAAGGCGCTCAGCTATTCGCAATCGCAGATTTCGATGCCGGAGCGCATCTGCGCCTTCTACTCGCAGTGGCACATGATGGTCGGGACGTTCGGCGACAAAATCTGGAACGAGACGGATCCCGTGACCGGCAAGACCGTGGCTTGGGTAGTAGGCGCGTGGGAAGACCGCGCCAAGATGACCATCTGGATGGACGGCCGTCCGCATCCTTCGAAGAATGCCCCGCACAGTCAGGAAGGATTCACGACCGGGGTTTGGGATGGCGACGTTCTCACCGCCACAACTACGCACATGCTGAGCGGTTATCTGCGCCGTAACGGCGCCATGACCAGCGATCAGGCCACCATGATCACGCATTTCATCCGCCACGGAGACATTCTGACTCTAGCCGCGGAGATTGTTGACCCGGTCTATTTAACCGAGCCGTATTACATCACGCGCAGCCTCGTGCTGACGCCCAACCTGATGAATGCCGGCGGGCCGCCCTGTATCATCGGCGACGAAGGCGTGCCGTCGGGGTCGGTGCCGCATTATCTGCCGGGGAAGAATCCTTTCCTGGATGAGATCACCAAGCTCTACCACATCCCCACGGAAGCCGCCCTGGGCGGGGTGGAAACCATGTACCCGGCCTATCGCGACAAGATCAAGGATAAGTTCACGATTCCGCCCAAGTGCTCCAAGAACTGCGGCCTGCCTCCGGGGCTGTAGGAGGAGAAGTTTACTGGGGTCGCGGTGTGGAAGGGAGTCAGCAACCGGTATCCTGCCTCCCCTCAGACCATTCGGTCCCACGCAAGCAATAGGAACTATTTAAGACCTCAGTGTGTCTAACTGTTAGTCGCAGATGAAGCGTCGATGCTTGTGGGTGGCCGCTCTGGTGATAGGCATTTTAACCCCGTCAATGGTCACGTGGATTTGACCGAGAAGTCCCGAAGTTTGTTTGATAGAGGCGGGTAGGCCTTCTGACAATAGCGTGCTAAGTGGGCTCAGGCTGCGAGTATAAGGCCCTACATAAGGCGTGTGCAAACCATCGTAGGCCTGCAGAATTGCTTATTACACTCCGCCATCGACGTTTCGAATAGCGCAACATAAAGGCCGTTGAACAAGCAATGACGGCCGGCAGTGGTTGAAAGCGGTAGATGGTTCGATGGACCAGATCCCGGTAAACGTTAGAACCCTATCGGGAGTGCCCCGGCAGACAGAACTTTGGCGGAGCAGGGAGGGTGAAGCCGGGGCGCTTTCGATAGGCCCGTTTGCAGGAAGCCGCTGGCGTTTGCGGCCGATGCGGTCACTCACGTGCTTATTGGGGTTTCAATGCGTTTTCCTTGACAACGGGACACTCAGATCTGGGCGTTGCCCGTCGCGAAAGAGCGATCGCCATGCGCCAATCATAGGCCCCACGCGGTGCGGAGGCAAGACCCGTTTGCGATACACGCCTTCAAACTGAGTCACGCGTAGCGTCCGCCGCGCCAGCGGCTTAGTGCAAACGCCGCTCACGGAAGTGTACCTAGCGCGCAGACCACCTCGCCCGTGGTCGCCACATGCTTCGCACCTTACATCCCCGCCCGAAACGTGGCCCACGGAAACGCCTTCATATCCCGCAAGTAATCCTTCTCCCAGTTGAATTCCGGGTGCTTGCGCAAGTGCTCGGAGGCGTGGAAGGATGTACCGCACGCATGGCCCGCCGAAGCTGCGAACATCAGGGTTTCCGCCATGGCCGAATTCGACACCTTATTCTGCACCGCGCCGGCGATCCCAAAGGGGGGCTCCCATGGCAGGTCTCCACGCTCCGATTCATCGATGTGGCCGCACAGTGTCCGTTCGCTCGGCGCAGTCTTCTTATCGAACGTGTCGTAGTGATCCGCCAGGAAGCGTTGGGCCGCCGCCACGTCAATCTGGCCCTTGTTCTCCGCCATCAACTGTTCCCAGCGCACATGGCGGGCATTGGCGCTCTTGGAGGCGTCGTGCAAATCGAAATCGGTTTCTTCTCGAGCCAGTTTCGCGCTGACCGGAAAATTCGACCCGACGAAATAGCCATCTTTGCTGCGATCCAGGTGGACATTCTTGAGTCCCAGTTCCAGATCGGCAATTTCATTGGTCTTGCGATCGGCCACCAGCCAGTTGTTGGCGTATCCTCCGTTGTTTCCTTCCGCCATGATGCGCGCGAAATCGTCGATCGAACCGGAGTATTGCATCGCCTTGCGCGCGCGCACGAATTCCGGAACACCCTTGGAATACCATCCGTGGAATTCCGAAATCGTGGTCTCGGTGATCATGACTCCCGCGGAGTTGATCCCGAAATCGTCGCCGCTGTGAATCAATCCAGGGTACCCGTCCATGATGAAGTGGTTTCCCTTCGCCGGCGTGACGTCGAAAACGATGGTCCACCGTTCGCCGTCCAGGTAACCGGTCCACGTGTTGTGGGCGATCACTACCCGCCCATCCCGGGTGTAGCTGCCGGTGGCGACGAACGCGCTGCAGCGGTCGGCCGCTGCCGCCGTCGAGGGCGGCTGGATATGGTGCGCTTCGTCATATTCCCACACGTAGTAGTTCCATTCGAGCGCCGCATTGAAGGCCACCACATCCCACAGATCCACTTTCACTCCGCCTGCATTGGCGCCTTCCGTCAAGCCCTGTAACTCCTCGCGATACTCTTGCTCAATGCGCGGCCACAGCATCGATCGCGCTGCTTTGCGGAAGAATTCCCAGGTCTTTTGGTTGTCATGCGCCAGTTCGACCTTGGTCACCGCGATGGAGTCGCGGATCTCCGGGGCGAGCAGGTATCCGTGTTGGAATCCGATCTCGGCCGGCGTCCCTTCCAGGTGCACGAAGGTCCAGCCGCTGGTTTCCGGGCGGCGATAGGCGTGTTTCAGGCGTGGATCGGGATCTGCGCGCAGCCGGACCACGAGCGATACAGCCAGCATCACTAGCAGTACGGCCGCCAAGCCAGCCGGAATCCTTAGGAACAGACGGCGCATCACACCCCTCTTCCGTCCATTGTAGTGTTTAACCGCGTCCCACGAACGGCATCTTGGTGGCCATCACGGTCATGAACTGAACGTTGGCCTCCAGCGGCAGGTTGGCCATATACAGCACGGCCTCAGCTACATGCCGTATCTCCATGCGCGCTTCCACCGCGCGGGTGCCATCAGCCTGTGGAACACCGGCGGCCATACGTTCGGTCATTTCCGTGACGGCGTTGCCGATGTCGATCTGCCCGCAGGCGATATCGTACTTGCGACCGTCGAGCGAGATGCACTTGGTGAGCCCGGTCATGGCGTGTTTGGTCGCCGTATACGGCGCGGAATTGGGGCGCGGCGCGTGCGCTGAAATCGACCCGTTGTTGATGATCCGGCCGCCGCGCGGCTCCTGCGCTTTCATGATCCGGATGGCCTCCTGCGCGCACAGGAACGCTCCGGTGAGGTTTACGCCCACTACCTTGTTCCACTGCTCGTACGTCAGATCTTCCATCGGAATGCCGGGCGCATTGCTGCCCGCATTATTGAACAAAACGTCGAGCCGTCCGAACGCTTCTCGCGTTTTGGCAAACAGCGCGCGCACCGCTTCGGGGTCGCTGACATCCGTAGGCGCGACGAGCAGCTTTCCGCCCGACGCAGCCGCCGCCGCGGCAGTCCGTTCCAGTTTCTCAGCACGGCGCCCGGCCAACACTACCGAATACCCGTCGGCCTGCAGCGCCAGGCTCACCGCCCGGCCGATGCCGCTGCCCGCGCCCGTCACCAGTGCGATTCTGCCGTGGCTGCTCATTGGTTCGCTCATCGCATGGGCGCGGTCAAACCGCCGTCTACGATCATGGAGTGACCCGTCACGTACGACGCCCGCTCAGAGCAGAGCCACAGCGCTGCTTCGGCGGCCTCCTCAGGCCGGCCAATCCGTTCCATCGGCGCCATCTTTCGATAGCCTTCCTTCATTCGTTCCATGGCCTCCGCATTCCCGCCGCTGGCCCGGTCGAACACGCCTTCCAGCATCGGCGTTTGAAACGCTCCGGCTACCAAAGCATTCACCCGGATTCCCAGCCTGGCGTATTCGAGAGCTGCTGATTTGGTTAACGCGATGATTCCGGCCTTCGCTGCCGCATACAACGACGCCTGTGCCACGCCGCCGAGGCCGTTCACCGAAGATGTATTCACGATGGCCCCGCCCGCCGGATGCTGCTCGATCATCTGGCGAATCTCCTGCCGCATACATAACCACACGCTTTTCAGGTTCAACGCCATGGAGCGATCGAACTGTTCCTCGGTGAAATCGGCTGTCGGCGCGAGGGGTTCTTCGAGAGCGGCCGCATTGTTCAATGCGTAATCCAAGCGCCCGTAGGCTGCCACCGTGCGCTCCACCAGCGAAGCGACATGCGAGGGCTCGGAAACATCGCCAGGGAGGAACAGCGCGGCGCCTCCTGCCGCTTCAATCTCCCGCACAACGGATTTGCCACGCTCCTCCCCGCGAGCCGTGATGACTACTTGGGCCCCTTCGCGGGCAAACAGCAGGGCGGCAGCGCGGCCGATGCCGGAACTTCCCCCAGTGATCAGTGCGACCCTCCCCTTCATGAGAACAGTGATAACTGGCGCGGCTGCGCACTGGCGGCTCGCTTTGGTTTTCGATCGTCGAACACGCTGCGCCCATCCAGTTGCGGCGAAATCGCGCGTTCATGAGCGACCACGGCCGCGAAATCCGCTTCCGGCGAACACCGCTGCTCAACCACCCGCGTGAACTTGTCCAGACGCGCAAAACCTTGCAGCTTGTCGGTGTCGCCCAAACGCGCGCGGTCGAGTGAGTTCCGCAGGATCGAAATGGATTCGTCGTACGTCTTGAGCGGCACCGGAAACGGGTGCCCGTCCTTGCCGCCCAGGGCGAAGGAGAAACGCGCGGGATCCGAAAAGCGCGTGGGCGTGCCATGCACCACTTCCGCGATCAGCGCCAGCGATTGCAAAGTTCGCGGACCAACGTTTTCGAGCAGCAGCAACGAGGCGAAATCGCGGAACTCGCGCTGATAGGCCACCGCCAGCACGGCCCCGAGCCGCTTCTCATCGACATCTTCCGCGCGGACGTCGTGATGCCGGGGCGTCACCAGCTTGCGAAATTCAGCCAGCGTCTCCGTTGGCTCCTCGCGTGCGATCGAAAGCAGCGCGCCTTGAGCGGGCTTGGCCTGCGCATCCACCAGGTTCATAATGTCGCCCAGATTCTCTCCCACAATCCCCGAATGCGGCTGGCAGGTGAAATCGCGAACCGATGCCGAGTGCCAGTGATACCGGCGCGCACGGCCCGTGCCTTCGTTCATACCCTGCTGCACCACGGCCCAGTCGCCCGCCGAGGTAACGATGAACGTGTGCAGGTAGATCTGGAATCCGTCCGCGATCGCGTTATTGTCCACGCGCGCGGTAAGCCGGCTGGTGCGAACCAATTCTTCGCCGTTTAAGCCAACACGCTCGGCGACGGCCCGCAGTTCATCCGGCGTGCGCCGCGAGTGGCGTCCCCTGCCGCCGCAAATATACAAGCCCAGTTCCTCGGATCGGGGATTCAGGCCGCGCTTCAAAGCCCCCAGCACCGACGTCGTGATTCCCGAAGAGTGCCAGTCCATTCCCATCACGCAGCCCAATGCCTGGAACCAGAACGGATCGCTGAGGCGTGTCAGCAGCTCGGCGGTTCCATACTGAAGCGCGATCGATTCGGCGATGGCCGTACCCAGCCGGGTCATGCGCTCGGCCAGCCACTCGGGCACACGGCCGCCGTGCAGCGGCAAGTCGGCGGTTCCCGAGCGTTTCATCGTCTAACCATCTTAGTGAAATCGAGGTAGTCCAGCGGTTACGCGCTGCCACTCGCCGGGCAGAAGCCCGCCGGCAGGCCGGAAGGCCTGGCCCCACCTATCACTTGCCTACCAGGTGTGTCTCGTCCTTGTCGTTCTCCTGGCAAACAAACTCGATCAGATCGGTATCCAACATGATGCGTTGATGCACCGTCACGGTCCACGGTTTGGTGTAGGCCTTCGGATCCACGACGGTGACTTCGATCTCCAAATGCCCGTAATCAGGCCGGCGAAAGCGCTCGATGAGTTTGCCGGCGTCGGTTAATGGGCTGCCCTCCACGTCGAGCCATCCCATGTCTCGGAAGCCGGTTGTTTCTACCACCAGCGTGTCGCCGTCCCACTTGCCGGCGGAGTAGCCGAACCACCACGGGTCTGGGTCCTTCGGCAAGGGACGGCCATCGGTGAAGATCTGGCGGATGCCGCCGTTGGCCTCATAAAGAATCACGATCAGGCCCGGCGTCTGGATCATCTTTCTGGGCTGCCCGTGAGTGTGAAGCTGCATCAGCCCGAGTGGCAGGCAGTGCGCGTCGGGGTTGTCGACGCTGTTGTGCTCCACACGCTGGCGATGCAGTTCGGCGGCCCAAGGCGTAAAGGGCAAGCCGTCCGGGAAGGATGCGCCGAGGTTCCAGAACTGGCTCCTCCGAACCGCTAGCGGGATCAGATCGCGATCCGGCGGCGCGTTGGCCGGGGGCGGCTCCGGAGCGGGGGTCCCCGGCGGCCGCTGGTACAGCCAAACTCCGGAGAGATCCGGTTTGCCATCCGGCATCCGCGGGGCGGGTCCGTTGAGGTTGGGCTTCCCATCGGCGGTTTTGGGAACATCCGGGGTAGGGTAAGGCGGCCACTGGGCGAAGAGTTCCGCGGGCGCAGCGGCCAGAAGAAGCGCCACGCCGGTAAGTGCCTTGGGAAAAGAATGCGTCATCGCGGCATCCATCAAAATACTGGGTGGGCGCATGGCTGTCAATGTACGATGGGCCGCATCGCGAATTGGCGCACAAACACCTAAACCAAGTAGACTCGAAACGGAGGCCCCGATGTCCCTGCGACCCATCAAGCGGCTCGTCAAATCGAAACCCACTCTGGAAGGCGCCGGCGTACACCTCCGCCGCGCATTTGGCTTCGGCAATACCACCGACTTCGATCCGTTCCTGCTGCTGGACGACTTCCGCAATGACATTCCCGAGGATTATCTCGCCGGCTTTCCCTGGCACCCACACCGCGGGATCGAAACCATCACCTATGTTCTCGCCGGCACGGTCGAACACGGCGATAGCATGGGGAACCAGGGCGCCATCGCCGCCGGGGACGTCCAATGGATGACTGCCGGGAGCGGCATTATTCACCAGGAGATGCCGAAGGGCGACTCAGCCGGACGCATGCACGGCTTCCAGCTATGGGCGAACCTGCCGGCTTCCCTCAAAATGACGGCGCCGCGGTATCAGGAGGTCAAGGCGGGTGACATTCCCGAAGTCCGGGACGATGACGGCACCCACGTTCGCATCGTATGCGGGAGTTTCTGGGGCAAGACCGGCCCCGTGGACGGGATCGCCGCCGATCCGATCTACCTGGATGTTTCCGTCGCGCCCGGCCGCCGAAAAACGCTTCCTGTAGAAACCACCCGCCATGCGTTCGCATACGTCTTTGCGGGCGGCGGAAAGTTCTGCAATGCGTCCGGCCCACTCGCCGTGCCGACCGAGGGCGTCGGATGGGCGGAAACCGTGCCACCCACCGAGGCGGACAACCGCTCGCTGGTCCTTTTCGATCGTGGCGACGAAGTCACGGTGCAGGCGGGCGAGGAAGGGATCCGGTTCTTGTTGGTTTCCGGGAAGCCGCTAGAGGAGCCGGTGGCCTGGTACGGGCCCATTGTCATGAATTCGCAGGAGCAGCTCCGCCAGGCGTTCGAAGAACTCGAGCGCGGAACTTTCTTGAAGACGGCTGCAGGTGCGTAGCGTCGTCCGACAAGCGAAACTACCGCCCGCCCGCGGCGCCTTCCGCCTTCGTGAAATCGGCCACCTGGCGCGCGGGGCCGGTCAGCGCCAGAATATGCAGACCAGTGTTGGCACGGTCCGCGGCGTAGATGTACCCGCGGTCATCTACCTCCACGTTATTCGTCTGGATGGCGATTTTACAGTGCTGCTCAGCGCCCTGGCCCACGCAGCGCTTGTCGGTTTTATCGGTGATTGCCGGGATGAAATAGCCAATCTCCTTGGGGTGAAGCGGGTCGCGCACATCCACTGCGCGGACGCCGGCGTTGAAGTGGGCGATGAACAAAACGCGCTTGTAATAGATCGGAGTGAAGCTCTCGTTGGAGGAATGCGCGCCGAAGCGTCCGCCTGCCGAACAGAAGTTACCGCTGGCTTCCGGAACCGTCCACGTGGACACGCCTACCGGTTTCGATTCGGTGCTGATGTCGAGGATATGCATCATCTGGCGAAACTCGCGGCATTCGTTCGGCCCGGTCTCGCCGATCAATGCCAGAAAGTCTTTCACCTGGCCATCCCTCTGCCTGGCGAATTCCGGAAGAGTCATCTGCAGCATCGGAAACGCTGTGTGCGCGCCGATATCGGGCGGGAAATCGACCCTCGCAATCATCGGGTAGCGCAGGTTTTCGTCAGTCGGCTCTTTGGGGCCGTTCAACAGTTTTTCGCGATCGACGATTTCGAAGATGCCATCGCGCGCGTTGTCGTAAGCGAAGTAGACGCGATTCCCTTTCGGCCCGGTGGAGATGGGGCCGTGCAGACCGCCGGGCGTAGGGCCGCGCGCTCCCGGTTGCTGGCCCGGCAGGCCGAAGTTCCGAATGAAGACGGGGTGTTCCGGATCGCTCAGATCGTAGACCTGCATCATGCGCTTGGTGCGCCAGCCAACCACGCCGGAGACCAGGTAGGCAATCCCGGTGTCGCACTCCCACCAGCTTTTGTGCGTGTCCTGGAGGCCGCTCACGATCACATTCAGGCGGCTGGGCTTGGCCGGATCGGTGACGTCCCACATTTCGTGCGCCGTGCTTCCGAAGCTGCGCAACAGATAGAATTTGTTCTTGCCGGCGTGCGGCAGTTCAGCGCCGCTGCACACGCGCGCCATCTGGGCGCCGCCGGCCTCCCCGCCTTCCCCTTTCACGAGCTCACCCGGAATGTGAGCGATGTACTTGGGGTGCTTGGGGTCGGTGACATCGAGAACCGACGTGCCGTTGGGCTCATCCTGGCCCGTAAGTGGATTGCGCTGGACTCCGGCGTGGTGTCCGACATAGGCGATCCAACGATCTCCCTGCTTTTCGATGACGGGCTGGTAAGCGCTCCGGGCCTGCAGATCGTTGTACCCAACCAGCTCCATGTTGTTCTTCTCGGCTTTCGGCGGCGCGGCCGGTGCGACCACCAACCCAGACAGGGCGCAGCCAGTCAGTAACCATCGACCCCACGGCATATGACCTCCCTCATGCAACTCTCGATTTGCGGTGCTCGTGTAGTGCGCCATGCGGAATGCAGTTTAACTCCGTGGGGCAGACGATCGGTTTCTGTCGTTTGCCGGCGCCGCACAGCGGCGCAAACGCGTGCTTCGCACGCCCTGGCAGACCGCAAAAAACGACGGTCTGCCCTACGGCAGGCAGCGAAATATGCCTCGTTGTTTGTGACGCAGACCACCAGGTAGGAAGAATACACCAATTGCCGCTGCGGGGACAGGGGCGCTTGACACCCCTCCGCGGGCTCCGATAGCATGCAGCGAAGTGAAACGACTACTATCAACCGTCGCCTTCTTGTTCGTTTTGGCATCACTGCTGCCCGGTGCTCCGCCGGCTCCGAAATTGCTCCGCCTATATGTATTGGATGGCGGCAGCTTGAACATTCCCGACACCGCGCCGTATCAACTGAAGAAAGAGCAGTTGACCACGAGTGTGATGTCGGTGGCCAGCTTTCTGGTGGTGCATCCGAAAGGAACGATGATTTGGGATGCGGGCGCAGTTCCCGATAGCAGCTTCAAACCGGGCGCTTCGGGGACGTTGCGGTACGCCGTCGCGAACAAGACTCTCACGTCGCAACTGGCCGAGGTCGGATACAAACCGGCGGATATCCACTATCTGGCACTGTCGCATTTTCACTGGGACCATGTGGGCAATGCCAATCTCTTCGCCGGCGCCACGTGGCTGGTGCGAAAGTCCGAGCAAGACATCATGTTCGCGGTCCCGCCCTCGCCGCGCACGGAACCGGCGAACTTCAGCGCGCTCAGGAACAGCAAAACGATCCTCATCGACAAAGACGATTACGATGTTTTCGGAGACGGCACGGTAGTAATTAAGGCCGCCCCCGGCCATTCTCCCGGCCACCAGGTTTTGTTTCTGAAACTGGCGAAAACCGGACCTGTCGTGCTAAGTGGCGATCTGTATCATTATCCGGAGGAGCGCAAGCTGCATTTGGTCCCGACCACCGAATTCAACCGGGACCAGACAGTAACGTCGCGCGCAGTGATCGAAACGTTCTTGAAACAAAGTGGGGCGCAACTCTGGATTCAGCACGATTTCACGGCCAACGCCAAGCTGAAGAAGGCTCCTCAGTTCTACCAATAGGCCAGAAATTCTGTTAGAAGTCTGGAAGCCTAGCGACTACCTTATCCGGAGGAGGGGGAAATGCGAAGCAAGCTGCTGGGGATCGGCGCATTCGTCATCCTGCTGTCGGGCTCTGTCGATGCACAGGATATTTCGGGTAACTGGCAGGGTACAGTCAAAGCGGGACCGCAGGAACTCCGGGTAATTGTGCGGATTGCGCCAGGCAACGGCGGAGGATGGAAGGCCACGCTCTCCAGTATTGACCAGAGCCCGGATTGGGGCGCGAGCCTGCCCGCCGACACGTTTACTTTCGAACGCCCCGCGGTCAAATTTAAGCTCGACTCCATCCGCGGCAGCTACGATGGCAAGCTCAGTGCCGACGGGTCCACCATCGCGGGCACCTGGACTCAGGGTCTGGCCCAGCCGCTCGATTTTCGGCGGCCCACGCCAGAAACCGCCTGGCAAGATCCGTCGCCGCATGCGGTACAGTTTGTAACCGTGGACAAAGACGTTAAGTTGGAAGTTCTCGATTGGGGCGGCTCCGGACGGCCCATGGTTCTGCTGACCGGCCTCGGCAACACGGCTCATGTCTACGACAAGTTCGCGCTCAAGCTCACCGGCGCCTATCACGTCTACGGCATCACACGGCGCGGGTTTGGCGCTTCCAGCGTTCCCGATTCCGGGTACACGGCGGATCGGCTCGGTGACGACGTGCTCGCCGTCCTTGACTCGCTCAAGCTCAATCGGCCGGTGCTGGTGGGTCATTCGGTTGCTGGGGAAGAATTAAGTTCGGTGGGTTCGCGGTATCCCAAGAGGGTCGCTGGCCTGGTCTACTTGGAGGCCGGCTACGCGTACGCATTCTCGGCGTCCGGATCTGCCCCGCCTGCCCCATTTACCACTGCTATGCCAACCGTCACCCAGGCGATCATCGCTGGCGGCCAGCCGTACACTAAGGTTCCTGTGCCGATTCTGGCGATCTTTGCCGCCCCTCACGACCTGGGGCCTTTAGCGCCCAGCGACCCCAAGGAGCGCGCCGCAAAGGAAGCGGCCGATGAAGCTGCAGTGGGCGCCCAGGCCAAAGCGTTCCAAACCGGCATACCCTCGGCGCGAGTGGTTCGCTTGCCGCATGCCAACCATTACGTTTTCCTGTCGAACGAGGCGGACGTGCTGCGCGAAATGAACACTTTCGTTAGCAGTGTACCCTAGCGAAAACGCCCATTTTCCGGCCTTTCTGCCACTAGCCACTCAGAGCTATACTCCTGCTTCTATGGCCGTTGGTATACTTCTCTCCGTACGTCCGTTGTAACGGGTTACTCTGCATGTGGATCGTCCGGTTAGCGCTACGCCGCCCTTACACGTTTGTCGTCATGGCGATCCTGATCGCCATTCTGGGCGTCACTGCAATCGTTACGATGCCCGTGGATATCTTCCCCTACATCGACATACCCATCGTGAGCGTGGTGTGGCAATACACCGGGCTGTTACCCGAAGAGATGGAAAAGCGGGTGGTCACGAATTTCGAGCGCGGCCTCACCTCGAACGTAAATGACATCGAACACATCGAGTCGCAGTCATACAATGGCATCGCCGTCGTTCGCGTCTACTTCCATCCCAACGTTCACGTAGACATGGCCGTGGCGCAGGTGACTTCGCAAGCGCAAAGCGCGGTCCGCCAGATGCCGCCTGGAATGTTTCCGGCCAATGTCTTCAAGTACGACGCCGCGAGTGTCCCGATCCTGCAGCTCGGATTATCTAGCAAGACTTTGCGCGAACAGGATCTGTTCGACCTTGGCAACAACTTCATCCGAACTCCGCTCGCCACCGTGCAGGGCGCGAATGTCTCGTACCCGTTTGGCGGTAAGAATCGATCCGTGATGGTGGATCTGAACCTGGATGAGCTCTACGCCAAACAGCTCGCGCCGATCGACGTCTCGAACGCACTCAATCTGCAAAACCTGATTTTGCCTGCGGGAACTGCCAAGCTGGCGGACAAGGAATACCAGATCCGCGTCAACAGCAGCCCGGAAGTCTTGGATGATCTGAACAATCTGCCCATCAAGACGGTGAACGGCGCGACGGTGTTCATTAAAGACGTTGCGCAGGTGCGCGATGGTTTTTCGGTTCAGACCAATATCGTGCGCACCAACGGCTCGCGCGGGGTCATGATGACCGTAACGCGCACGGGCCAGGCGTCGACGCTGGCGATTGTGAATGCGGTGAAGCGCGAGCTGAAACGGGTTCTCCTCACGGTTCCACCGGAATTGAAAGTCACCGCCCTAGCCGATCAATCGGTGTTCGTGCTGGCCTCCATCCGCGGCGTGGAGCGCGAGGCATTGATTGCGGCCGGTTTGACGGCCTTGATGATTCTGATGTTCTTGGGGAGCTGGCGCAGCACGCTGATCGTCTGCATCTCGATTCCCCTTTCGATCCTTTCCTCGCTCTGCATTCTCAGCCTTCTGGGTCAGACCGTCAACGTGATGACGCTCGGCGGGCTGGCGCTGGCGGTCGGAATTCTGGTGGACGATGCAACCGTGGCCATCGAGAATATCCACCGCAATCTCGGGCTCGGCAAACCGCTGGTACGCGCGGTGATCGACGGAACTGCGCAGATCGCCATCCCGACCTTTGTTTCCACGCTGGCGATCTGCATCGTCTTCGTTCCGGTGCTGCTGCTGACGGGAACCGCGCGGTACCTGTTTACGCCGCTGGCCATGGCGGTTGTCTTTGCCATGCTGGCTTCGTACCTTCTGTCGCGAACCCTGGTTCCGACGATGGTGGCGTATCTGCTCGAGTCCGAAGCTGATCTGTACGAGAAGGGAGACGAGGGAGAAACTCGCGGCGGCAAGGGCTTGATCTGGCGCCTCCACTATCTGTTCAACACGTTTTTTGAGAAGACCCGCTACTTCTACGTTGGACTTCTCGATTGGTCGTTGCGCCATCGCGGACCGGTCCTGGCCGCGTTCATGGCTCTCTCGGTGGCGTCTTTGGGCCTCGTCTGGTTAGTGGGCGAAGATTTCTTCCCGGACGTAGATTCCGGAAACATGCGGCTTCATGTGCGAGGCCCGGCGGGCACTCGAATCGAGGAAACCGAACTGCGATTTGCGTCGGTCGATCGCGAGATTCGCGACGCGATCCCGCCGCGCGAGCTGGATATGGTGCTGGACAATATCGGCGTCCCCAACAGCTGGACCAGTCTGGCCCAGGGGGACGTGCCAACCATTTCGAGCGCCGATGGCGAGGTTTTGATTTCACTGAACAAGGAAAAGCACGGCTCGGTTCGCGACTATGAAGTCTTGCTGCGGAAGCGCCTGCGCGATAAGTTTCCGGATACGGAATTTTTCTTCCAGCCGGCCAACATCACCACTCAAATTCTGAACTTCGGGCTTCCGGCGCCGATCGACCTGCAGGTAGTGGGCCGCGACGCTGAAGATAACTACAAGATCGCCGAACGACTGGCCGCTAAGATTGCCTGTATCCCCGGAGCCGCCGATGTGCACGTGCACCAGGTGATCGACCAGCCGGAAATCCGGCTGAATGTGGACCGGGTGAAGGCTGCGCAGCTCGGCATGACGCAACACGATGTCACCAGCAGCTTGCTGATTTCTCTCAGCGGCAATGGCGCCATTGCGCCCAACTTTTGGGTGAACTGGAACAACGGCGTCAACTACAACGTGGGTGTGCAGACGCCGCAATACCGCGTCAACAGCCTCGACGCCCTGCTTCGGACGCCGGTTTCGATTCCGGCGAGCGCTATCAGTTCCACCACTGCCGGTTCGATGGCGGGCACGGCGGGCGGCGGAATCGCTTCGGTGGGCGCCTCTCCGAGCGGCGCTTCGCAGGCGTATGGAAATCCGGGCGCGATCGAAGGCGGCACGCAACTGCTCTCCAACCTGGTAACCACGAAGCGCGACTACGCTCCGGTGATTGTCAACCACTACAACGTATGGCCGGTGTTTGACGTATATGCCAACGTGGACCGGCGCGACTTGGGCGGCGTCGGAGCCGCAGTGGAAAAAATCATGCGCGATGAAGAGCCGCATTTACCGCGCGGCAGCACATTCGCACTGAGAGGGCAGATCGATACAATGAAGTCGTCGTTCTTCCGGCTGGGCTTGGGTATGGCCTTCGCCGTGGTTCTGGTGTATCTGCTGATGACCGTGAACTTTCAGTCGTGGCTCGACCCCTTCATCATCCTGACGGCACTGCCGGGCGCTCTCGCCGGGATTCTGTGGATGCTCTTCGTCACGCACACGACGCTGAGTGTTCCGTCGTTGATGGGCGCGATCATGTGCATCGGTGTGGCCACCGCGAACAGTATTTTGATGGTTACGTTTGCCAACGACGAACGTGCCGTGGTGGATTCGGCTCGCGAGGCGATGCTCTCGGCGGGACACGCCCGCATCCGGCCTGTGCTCATGACCGCAACCGCCATGGTGTTGGGCATGCTTCCCATGTCGCTCGGGCTGGGAGAAGGCGGAGAACAGAATGCGCCGTTGGGGCGCGCGGTGATTGGGGGGCTGATGTTCGCCACCGTCACTACGCTTTTTGTTGTCCCCATCATATATAGCTACCTGCGGCACAAACCTCCGATCGATCATGAGCGCCGCCTGGCCGAGAAGGAACAGCAAGGGCTCGAACCGCGGTGGGATGGGCGCGGTAACTTCTGATCATCATGCGCCCGATGAATCCCAATCCGCCTGAATCCGGCCGCCTCGACGTGGAGCAGAGCACCGAAGAACGCCTGCGCCGCGAGAACGAAGATCTCCGCCGCCGGTTGCAGGAGCACGAAGCGCGGGAGCACGGCGTGGCGCCGCGCGGGGTCTGGCACCCGTCCGGACTTACGATTACCGTGATCCTGCTCGGACTGACTGTCTTGATCGTCGCGGCATTCTTCGCCGGCTACATTCCGCTGCGCAAGCGGCAGGCCCTCATACAAAGCGAGGCGCAGGCCTTCGAGCAGTCTCTTCCGCGCGTGGAAGTGATCCAGGTGGAGCGGTCGTCTCCTCGCAGTGAGCTGGTGCTTCCTGGCAGTATTGAGGCGGTCACCGAGGCTCCGATTCTGGCCAGGGCGGATGGCTACATCAAGCGGCGCATGGCAGACATTGGCGATCGCGTCAAAGCGGGCCAGCCGGTGGCCGAAATCGAAGCGCCGGAACTCGAAGATCAAGTGCGCCAGGCGAAGGCGACCTTGGAGCAGACGCAAGCTGTGCTCGATCAGGCACAGGCTAGTCTGGAACAGGGCAAGGCCAACATGGGCATTGCCAAACTGACGGCGGATCGCTGGCGCGAACTGGCCGCACAGGGAGTGGTCTCGAAGCAAGACAACGACAACTATCAAGCCCAGTATCAGGCCCAAGTGGCGAACGTCCAGGCGCTCGAAAAAGCCATCGCGGCGCAGCGCGGCACCATCGCGGCCGCCGATGCAAACCTTTCGCGATTAAACGAAATGGAGAGTTATCGCATCGTGAAAGCGCCTTTCGATGGAGTCATCACGGTGCGCAACGTAGATGTTGGCGCGCTGGTCACTACCGGCAGCACGCTGCTGTTTCGGATCGCGCAAACCAGCACGCTGCGTACGTACGTCAATGTGCCGCAAACGAACGCCAGTTCCATCCGGGTCGGCCAACCTGCTCACCTGAGCGTATCCAATCTGCCGGGCCGGACTTTCACCGGGACAGTCACGCGCACTGCCAAGGCGCTGGACCCAAACAGCCGGACATTATTGGTCGAAGTTCAGGTGCCGAACGCAGATGGGGCTTTGCTGCCGGGTATGTATGCGCAGGTTGATTTCAGCAACTCGAGGCCCGATCCCCCAGTGGTGATTCCGAGCGATGCGCTGATCGTGCGCGCCGATGGCACGCAGGTGGCTGTCGTCGGTCCGGATCATACTGTCCACATGCACAAGATCGTGGTTGGCCGGGATTATGGCGACCGCCTCGAAGTACTGAGTGGCCTTCAAACAGGCGATTCGATCATGACCAATCCCGGCGACTCGGCGCGGGAAGGCGCTCAAGTGAATCCGGTTTCAGCCACCGAGAAGCCTACTTCTGCGAAGTGACCTCGCCGGACGAACGGCGGAAGGCGAAGTAAACCGGCACACCAATCAGCACGATCACGAGGCCTGGAAACGTCGTGGCTGGGCGATACACAAATAACACTGCCAGGATGATTGCGGCGCTTATGACGTACAGCATCGGTACGACCGGATATCCAAAAGCGCGGTAGGGGCGATCGGTTGTGGGGCGGAGCGCACGCAATCGAAATAGACCGGCGATCGTAAGTATGTAGAACAATAGGGCCGCTGAGATTACGTAATCGAGTAAGTTACTGTATAAGTTTCCATAAGTACGGTCGGCAGGATTATAAGTTCGCATTAGAACGAGCAATGCCGCCCATCCTCCTTGCATCAGCAGCGATGCCCCGGGCACGTGTGCCCGATTCACTTTGGCGGCGCGGCGAAAGAATAAGCCGTCGCGCGCCATGGCGTAGTAGGCCCGTGCGCCAGCCAGCAGCATGCCGTTGATGCATCCGAACGTGGAAATCATGATGGCGACAGCCATGAGGGCAGCGCCTGCTACCGGAAAGATGGCTTCTAGCATCGCCGCGGCTACGCGATCCGATGCTGCATGCTGCACTCGCTCTAATGGCAAAACCACCACGTAAGCCAGATTGGCGAAGGTGTAAAGCCCGATCACCATGATCGTTCCCAGGGCAAGTGAGAGAGGAACATTGCGCCTTGGGTTCTTGACTTCACCGGCGGTGAAGGTGATATTGTTCCACGCGTCTGCCGAGAAGAGTGAACCCACTTGCGCCACGCAGATGGCGATGATCAGGCCCATGACTGTTTCTGGTGTGACGCCCGGCGCCACCGGCGTATAACTCTGCGACGTCCACGGGTGAGAGAAGTTAGCCATCACTGCGTTTGCACTCCAGCCGATTAGAAGGCCTATTCCAATTACGGCCAGAAGCGATCCGATCTTGGCAGAAGTAAAAATATTTTGCACGATCTTTCCGTACTGGATGCCGCGGGCGTTGCTCCAGGTAAGTAGTCCAATGAGCAAGATCCCGACTAACTGCGCCGTCGAAACGGAGACCGCATATTTGCTCGAAATGTGAATCGGCGCGATGAGATAGGTGTTCTCGGAAATGCGCGGCCACAAAACTCCGAGATAGCGGGCGAAGGCCACGGCAACCGCGGCTACCGTACCGGTCTGAATAACCAGGAAGAGCGTCCAGCCATACAAAAATCCCCACAGCGGCGACCATGCTTCTCTTAAGTAGACATACTGGCCGCCGGCTTGAGGCATCATCGCCGCGAGTTCGCCGTAAGAGAGCGCGGCCGCGATGGTGAGCAGGCCGGTGATAATCCACGACATCAACAGCCATCCGGCGCTGCCGAGTTGGCGCGACATTTCGGCGGCCACGATGAAGATGCCCGAGCCGATCATGGACCCCGCCACGATCATGGTGGAATCGAACAGGCCAAGACTACGGTTGAGTTGGTCGTGTCCGCCTGAACTCGGTGTAGTTGTTGTCATGTCGGTTGCTGATGTCGACACCCGACGTGGGGCCGGGCCTTTCGGCCCGCCGCCGCGCTTTCGCGCGGCGCGCCGCCTGAAAAGGCGGCGGCAGCCCGAAAGGGCTGCCCCACCAGGGGATCAGATAGCGCGTTCAACAAGGGGTTCTCCCCGAACTTCTCGCCAGCAACAACCGCACGAAATCGGGCAGCTCAAAGAACGACACGATCCCTCCGGCGGGATCGAGCGCCGCCAGCCTTTTCGCTTCGTCCGGATCGTTCATCATCAATATGGATTGAACGCCGACGCTCTTGGCCGTGTTGATCCCTTCGGCTGTGTCGGTCAGAAACAGAGTTCGGTCCGGCCGGAGCGAAGCATGGTCGAGCGCGCGTTTCAGGGGACCGGTTTTGATGCCTGCCGAAGTGTCTCTATCCCAAACATCCGTGAACAATTCGTCTGGCACCGAGCGCTGTAGAAAATGCGTGATCGCCGCGTTCGAAAGCGATGATGCCACTAGCAATTTGGTTCCCATCGCTCGCAATTCCGTCAACGCAGGCACCACATCGTCATATAAACTTGCGGTGTCGGCAGCCTGAACCTCCAGAGACTCAGTCAATTCCCGCTCCGATGCGTTTAGCTCCCTGCCCCGGGCCTCCATCAGGTTGAGTAAGTGCCAGTAAGTCCGGCTGCCTGACTTACTCGCCTGTTTTCTGCCGCCAAACAATCGATGCGAGATTTCGTGGAACGGTTCCGCGGGAAACTCAGCCAGGCAACCGACTGGCTCGAAGAGGATGCCCTCGATCGGTTGCATTTAGTGGGATGTCCCGGTGGTATCGATAGCGATGTCAGGGTGTGGGGCCAGCCCTTCCGGGCTGCGGCCGCGCTTCCGCTGACCGGCCGGGCAGAAGCCCGGCTGCGGGCCGGAAGGCCCGACCCCACGCTGGCAATCACCACGATGCGTAGAGGGCACGATCGGGAGTGCTATCGCAATCATCGGGTCACTCCACTAGGCGATGGCACTCAGCTTGGTGAGGCCGGAAGCTAACAGACCCTTGGCCATATCGATCTTGGTCGAGTTGTATTTAAGCGGAGCGGCATTCGCAAGTGCGATCGAAACCGCGGGATCGCTCAGACTGGCGTCCAGCGTCTTGCCCCTGAGGAAGCTCTCGACCGTCTTCTCGCGCAGCGGCTTCCCGGAGATTCCACCGAAGACCACCCTGGCATCGTCGATCGTCTTTCCGCGAACGTCGAGGCTCATTGCGAGCGACGCCATCGCGAAATCCCAAACGCCTCGCGGACGCAGCTTCTCGAACGAGGCTCGCAGCCCGGGTTTGGGCGGAGGAATCACCACTTCGGTGAGGATCTCATTGAAGCGGACGACGTGGGATTGGATTCTGCCATCCACCATCATGTCGCCCGGCACCAGTTGCTCGACCGACAATTCTTTCACGCCGGCGGGAGTTGCCAGCTTTACCCTGGCGTCAAACGCAATCAGCGCGGTAGCCGCATCGCCGGGATACACCGCGTAGCACAAGCGGCCGCCCATGGCCGAGTGGTAATAACTGTTGTCGCCGATTGCTCCGTAGCAGATATACCCGCCATTTCTCCAGCAGGAGTAACCACCGCGCAAATACTGGCACCAGACTTCCTGCAACAGATCACCGCCGAGAGTCGATGCATTGCGAAGCTCCGGCGAAGAAATCATCTGAATCGCCTGCACCAGCATCGGATACTTCTTGGAAACGAGCTCAGACTCGGCCAGTTCCGACAGCTTAGTCGCTGTGCCGATCGCCACGCCGCCCTGCGCGTCTTCCTTGATGTAGCGCAGGTTGTCGATCTTCTTGATATCCACCAGATAGGTGGGTGCCTGCTCGAGGCGATTCTTGAGCCGGATCAGAAGGTCGGTGCCGCCTGCGTAGACGCCGGCTTCGGTTCCATGCTTGGACAGCAGCTGGATCGCTTCCTCCACGCTCGTCGGGCGATAGATCGAGATGTTTTTCACGCCCGCCTCCCTTGCGCCCGCAGCCCGGCCATAATTTTTTCACGTGTGATGGGATGCTCTCGAATCCTTACGCCGCACGCGTTGTAGATCGCGTTAGCGATGGCGCCCGGCACCGCGCCGATGCTCGTTTCGCTGAAACTCTTCACGCCGTAAAACCAGCGCGGCTCCAGGCTGTCGATATAGAGCTGCGTCTGCTTGGGAACGTCCATGATAGTCGGCAGCCGGTACGAGAGATATCCGACGCTGTAGTGGCGCGTACCGGGAAACTCGCGATCCCACGGAATGGCATCGGTCGCAACTTGCGTGCTCTCTACCAGTGAGCCGACCATATCGGCCTCGGCCACCAGCGGGTTGATGACCAGCCCGGTATCATGCGGATATACCGCCCGGATGAAACGCCAGTCGCCGGTCCAGGTATCGACTTCGACTTCGACGAAACAGGCGCCTACACCTTTGTTTTGGCCCGTCCGCTCGCCGCCCGCCACGCCCCGGCCCGCCTCACGTATCGAGCCGCCATTCGCTTTGGCCAGCGTGATGAAGCTTGTCGTCTTTTTCGGATCCTCGGTGGACGTTATGACTCCATCGCGAATCTGAAGCTGAGTGGCGTCTACCTTTAAAGCATCAGCCGCGCGCTGGAGAAGATTCTTTCGCAGCTTGTCAGCGGCGCTGCAAATCGCTGCCCCTTGCAGCGTAATGGTTCGCCCGCCGAACCACTCATCGCTTGAAGGGGAGATATCGGTGTCTCCCCAGATGAGCCGGATCCTGTCTCTGGTGGTGTAGCCCAGCATCTCCGCGACAAGATGGGCCAATGCCGTTGCGGCGTTCGATCCGCTATCCGGCAGCGCGATCTTCATGGTGACGAAGCCGTCAGCGGTCAGTTCCAACTCCGTGCCGAAAACCGCGGCCCCTCGGGACGCGGCCAATCGCGCGAACGCCGCTTCGCCTTCGTGATAACCCATCAGGCCGCCGTGGTGCTGCGACATGCCGATGCCGAATCCACGCTTGAATCTTCCAGGCATGCCGCCGGGCACGGGATTGCGCTTCTCCCATCCGAAGGCCTTGGCGCCCTCTTCCAGCACCTCGACGGACGGAAACGAATCGTACGGATAGCGCGGATTCTCCGGCTTGGGCCGGGTGATGTGCATCAGGCGGAACTGGACGGGGTCGATGTGCAGCGCCTCCGCCATCTCGTCCATCATGCCTTCCCACGACCACTTGGTCTCCTGTTGGTAATAACTGCGCGATGGCCCGGGCCGCGGCGCGTTGGTCCGGTAAGCGCACCACAGCGACCGCCAGTGCGGCACCAGCGACGTGTACAGCTCCAACTGGTTGGTGGCATTGCCGGGCGTCGAAGCATGGCCGCCCGATTCGAGGTCGCCCACACTGACATACACCACGTGCTCCAGCGCGACGATGCGGCCATCTTTCTTGGCGCCAACCTTAAACTTAGTGATCGTCTCCGGCTTGATCTGAAGTTGCGCCAGTTCCTGGTCCTTGGGCAACATTACCTTGACCGGTCTTCCGGTCACCTTGGCCATGTGTGCGATCAGCGGATAGAATCGTTCCGCGGCCAACCGCGCTGAACCGAACGTAGAGCCGTTCCACTTATTGATGAAGCGGATTTTCGACTCATCCATTCCAAGCGCGGCCGCCAGAACGGCGCGCACCGGATAGATCCCTTGCCCCATGCCCCAGAAAGTCAGCTTGTCGCCATCCCACTTGGCCACGCTGCCGCTCGGTTGCATGGGGACGGAAACGCCGCCTACGAAGCGATATTCGAATTCTTTGATAACATCGGCTTCGGCGAATCCCTTTTCGATATCGCCCTGCTGGTCGGCCCAGGTGGCCTGCGGAAAATTCTTGGGGGCATTCGCCTCGCGCAGAAGATTGCCCTTGCCTCCACGAAGATCGGGCGCATCGGGAGCCATGACGTCTTTAAGCGTTGAGGCGAACGGCAGAACTTCGTAGTCCACCTGGATGGCAGCTGCCGCGTCCTCGGCCTGATCTTCCGTCTCCGCGGCCACGATCGCGACCACTTCACCCTGAAGGTTCAGTTCCCGTGGCAGCGGTTCCGGCACAGCCCGAAATCCGGTGGGCGCCGGGCCGTTCAGAATTCGGCCATTCGTCGACACGGCAATGGAAGCGTTCTGTTTCGGGTCGTTCTGGTACGTGAGAATGTGGCGGACGCCGGGCATCTTCTCCGCAGCAGCGGTGTCGATGTTCTGGATCCGGGCATGCGGATGCGGGCAAGTGAGAAACTTGGCGTACAACATGTCCGGGAACCAGACGCGGCTGGCGTAGAGGGCTTTGCCGGTGAACCTCGGAATCGAAACCTCCGGCAGCGGCGGCATCGGTTTGCCGAGCACATTCAGGTTCTGGGGAGGATAACCCTGCCATTTCTTCGTGACGGTCTTCTGCGCGCCTTCGATCAGTTCATCGCCGGGAAGATGGCCACCGTGAGTGGAAAAATTCCGCACCATCGGCTGCCTGATCTGGATGATCGATTCGGGTTCGGGTTCGATCTTGATCTTCTCGCCGCGCAAGACCGCTGCCGAATCGAGCACGGTCCGGATGATCTGCGGATAGGACGCGCACCGGCAGATGTGACCCGCCAGCGCCGCCTTTACCTGGTCGGCTGACGGATTCGGTTTTTTGTCCAGAAGAGCTTTCGCCGTGACTACCCAGCCCGCCGTACAGAAGCCGCAGTCCGCAGCCACGCGCGTGTGACCGATCGACTGCAAAGGATGCAACCCTTTCTCGCCGGCCACTCCTTCAATCGTGAAAATCTTTTTGCCTGCGGCTTCCGTCGCGAGGGTGTGGCACGAGTAAACGGGCACACCATCCACCAGCACGCTGCAGGCGCCGCAGCTGGCGCGATTGCAACTGCGGTTCGTACCCATGAAACCGAGCTTCACGGCGAGGACTTCCCACAAAGTGGTTCGCGCTTCATACTCCGCGGTATGCAGCTTTCCGTTGATGAGGAACGGCGCTTTCTCCCGCGTCATCGCCATGGGCAGAGCGACCGCGGCCGCGGCTGTCACCAAAGCGGTCTCGCCACCCACCGCCGTGAGCACGATTCCCGATCCCGCAGCCTTCAGAAAATTCCGGCGCGAATAACTCATTTCGACCCTCCTTCCCGCGGAAACACGTTAGGCCGATATTGTTTGTGACAGGTGGTGCAGGCGGCGTCGAGCGAATCCGTGAGAGCAGCGAGTGCCTTCGAATCTTTCGCTTGGGCAGCCTGGTAAGCGGCGGTACCGACGTCTGCCAGCATTCTGGCATCTTTTGTCCAATTCCCCTGGTCGCGGGGTCCCCGCATCGTCAGGAGGTTGCCGCATTCCGCCAGAGTCAATGCGCCGCGCCGGACCGCAGCCCATTCCTTCTGATCGTTGGGCGCCCCCCGATTGACGAACAGCAGAATATCGTTGGAGGCGGGATGGATCAGGTCGACCATGAGCTGTTTCATGGTGGCCGCGGGAGCGGTCTCAGAAGGAGTCTGTGCGGTAGCGAATCGGCCAATCAGGATGAGCGCCGCGATGCACCCTCGCTGCATGTTGATCAGGATATCAGCTTCGGCAACAGCTACTCAGTGGGGCGGCCGATCGCCGTTTGTCGCCCGCCAGGCAGGCCGCAAACTGCGACGGCCCGCCCCACCGGACCGACTCGCCCGCGGCACCCTCATAGCCGATAACGCTATCTCTTGTAAACGTAGCTGAATTCCTTGGTGCGTGATGTAATCGAGGCGAGTTCCGGGTGCCCACGTATGCCCCATGCTCAAACGATTCGCTTAGCGATTTTGATATCCGCGTTCTGCATCCAAGCCAACGCCGGATACACGCACTACTTCACCTGGCTCCAAAAGCCCGACGAGGTTTCCCTGAGCCAGTGTATTGGCGAAATGCACCTGATCGTGGCAGCGCGCCGCACTATTCTGGCCGGAGAAGACGGAGAAGGTGCGCCGCTGGTCGAAGCCCAACAACTCGTGTTCAATGGGATCGGCGACGATGGACATGAGCCTTTTATCTTCCCCGGCGTACTCGAGCGCACCCCGCCGGATCCCAAGATTCCCGCCGGGTTCAACGGCTGCAAGACGGCAGGCAAACCGTACGATGAAGTCGTCACCGCATGCCTGCTGGTGGCGCGAGACCACTTTCCATCATCCGTCCTCAGGCTGCGTAGCGACGGCTCGTGGCAGGGCGGGGATTGGCGTGCAGGCGCCGCGTTGTATTCCTCAGTCTTGCACCGGCCGGCGAACTACCCGCTGGACGGGCCTGACGAGCCCGGAAGTGCCGCGGCGCAAGGAGTGATATCGCCCATAACCTTATTCGCCGTAGTTTTGGGCGTATTTGTCGTCGCGCGCTTGACTAAGAAAGCCAGAGTTTAGCGCGCGCTGTGCAAATGCGGCCTTTGCGTTGACAGCGCCGGTCGAATTACGGTTGCCAGCGACCGCGCCCACCCGCACAAAGAAAACATATCTTCGTCAAATTGTTTTGATGCTGTAATGGTCCGCGATTCATAAACAGGTATGCGTTGCGACCTGCACGTGCACACCGACCGCAGCGGCATGTGCACAGTCCCCGTGGCCGATCGCTTTTGCCGCGAGAGTTACAACGACCCTCTCGAAGTCTACGAACTCCTGAAACGGCGCGGCATGGATCTGGTGACAGTCACTGACCACGATTCCATCGATGCCGCCGAGCGCCTGCGCCGCTATCCGGATTTCTTCCTGAGCGAGGAAGTCACGTGTACGTCGCCTTCGGGCACCGGGGCGCATGTCGGCGTTTATGACATTGCCGAGCGCGATCACCTCGAGATCCAGCGCCGGCGCAACGACCTGCCCGCGCTCATCGCTTACCTCTCGGAGCATCGCATTCTCTTCGCGGTCAACCATGTCTTCTCCGCACTCACCGGGAGACGCACCCATGCTGATTTCGCCTTATTCCAAGACTTTTTCCCGGCTATGGAGACGCTCAACGGCCAGCTCCTTCCGGCCTGCAATCGCGAGGCGGAGGCGCTATGCGCCCGCTGGGGGAAGATTCCGCTGGGGGGCAGCGATTCGCACACCCTGGCGGAACTCGGCCGCGCCTACACCGAAGCTCCGGGGGCGTGCACCAAACAGGAGTTCCTGGCGCGGCTGAAAGCCGGTCGTGTGCGCGCGTGCGGCCGCTCGGGCGGCTACTGGCAGTTGACGCGCGCCGTTTGGAACATCGGCGCCAACGTGCCTCGCGAATACACGTGGGGTGTTCTGCTGGCACCGCTCGCCTTCGTGATTCCTGCGGTGACTCTGGCGAGTTGCGCACAAGACCGGATTTTTGCCGCTTTCTGGGGCCGGCGGATGAGGCAGGCCGAGCTGCCGGTGCCCTCACTTCAGGCTCACGGCCGGGAAGTACAGGCCGCGGTCTTCCCGGCGCCACCACCCCTTTTCGCCGAACCGCGTGAATTCGTATAGAAACACGCGCGCGCGGACGTACTTCGGCGGCGCTTTCGGAAACGGATTGTATTCCAGCAACCGCAGCACCGCCGGCTGGCCTTCCAGAAGCCGGGTCATGAAATTCACGAACCACCGGTTCTGCTGATAACTCCCCAGCGCCGCGAACCACATCTGCCAGTCGAGCCTGGGCTGGTACGGCTCCACGACCGGAGGCGCCCGCATCACATTTCCGGGCTTGTAACGGAATTCGTAGGCGCGCCAATTGTCTCCATCTTCTGAACCCTCCACGATGATTTCGGGCCGCTCCGTGCTCATCACCGTAAATAGGCCGTAGTAATTCACCAGGTCGAGCCTCGCAGTTACATGCAGGATCGCAGCGCCGCCCGGCGGCAAGCCTGCGCCGAACAACTCCAGAAAGAGCAGTCCGCTGACCGTCCCGATGAAGCCCACGAGAAGCGCGCTGACCACTTTGTGCACGCGCGGACGCGGCTCCCGGTTCGGTTCGATGAACAGGAACAGGCACAGCGCAATCGTGAGCAGATTAAAGAACGTGTAGTTACCGCTGAGCAGGATGAGCACCTGAAACCCGATGGTGATCCAGGCGCCGGCGTGCCGCACTCGTCGCGGGGCAAAGAACAGCAGCGGCACCAGGATCTCCGCCGCCAGGGTAAATGCCGTGGAAAGTTTCTGGGCCGACAGCGGCAACTGGTTGAGGTACCACCCGAGGGGCGTCGGCAGCGGCTGCGTCTGGTAGTGGTAGCTGAGCGCGGTAAAGTTGCGCCAAGTCGGATCGCCGCTTAGCAGCTTGCCCAGACCGGAGAAGATCATGAGCCGGAAAATCAGCCAGCGGAACAACCAGATGCGCACCGGCGAATCGTCCACGAAGATGGCGAGAAAACCAGCTTCGATCAGCAGCACGTCCCACTGGAACGACAGAAAATCCTGGCCGACGGAGCATAGCGAGAGCCACAGCACCAGGCAGACGGCCAGCAGTGCTCGCTGCCAGTAACCGAGCGCTACTGCCAGCGCGCAAATCGCACCGAGAATCCAAACCACAGCCAGAGCCATATCGCTCGAATTCAGCCAAAAGACTGTGGGGAGGTTCCAAAACGCCGAGTGCCCCAGGGCCTGCCGCACACTGGTCAGGAACGGAGCATACGGCAGAATTCCGTTGGATCCGATTAGCCCCGAGGCCTGCACGCCGAACGACGCGAACGCGATGAAATGGATGGCCCCGAGCGCGCGCAGAAAGGTCCGGATCACTCATTCAGTCTAGCCAGTTCCCGGCGCAGATCTGCGTCGATTTTTTCGCGATCCAAAGGACTTACCTGCAAAAGCGCGGCGCAGTCTGCGCCGAATGCGTTGCCCGAGCGGCGGCCAGTTTGCACCCGGTCCCGGAGAATTCGTCGTAGAATCGGTGGGATGAAACCGCTGATCGGAGTCCTTTGCCTTATGTCGAGCGCGTTTGCCGCTTCCAACGTCCATGAGTTCACCTTGAACGCGCTCAACGGAACGCCCACGCCGCTTTCGATTTTCCAGGGCAAGGTGATGCTGCTGGTGAACGTCGCGAGCCAGTGCGGCTACACACCGCAATACGAAGGGCTGCAAGCGCTGTATGCGAAATACAAGGATCAGGGCCTGGTGATTGCCGGATTCCCGGCCAACAACTTCGGCAGCCAGGAGCCCGGCACGAACGAAGAGATCGGGGCGTTCTGCAAATCGAAATATGGCGTTACCTTCCCAATGTTCGCGAAAATCTCGGTGCAGGGCAGTGACAAAGCTCCGCTCTACCAGTTCCTCACCGACAAAAGCGCCAACCCGAAAACCGGCGGCGAAATTCAGTGGAATTTCACCAAATTTTTGGTCGACCGCAATGGCCGCGTGATCCAGCGATTTGAGCCTGCCGTCGAACCGCAATCGAGCGAATTGGTCTCGGCCATTGAAGCCGCGCTGAAGAAGTAGACTGCTCAGTACTGTCTCTTCGGTTAACATACCAAGCGTCTGGATCGTAACAATTTCAGCAATTTAAGTCGGCAAATCCCGATTCCCAACTGCCGGATTTCGCCTCCGCTCAACCCCCCGTTTCCCCCGTTCCGACGGCAAAGTCGCCGTTCAATGGATAGCGGTTTCCTTTCAATCGGTTAACCGGCAAGATGGCCTCAAAATAGGATTCCTATGAGCACTCAGACTGTCCAACCGAAAGCGACCCCTCCAACCGGTCTTGTGCAGATCGGTTCGACTGTGGAAGAGATTATCCAGCAACGGCTTGCCGAGGAGCGGGCACGATTGGAGCGCGAAGCTGGGCTGCCCAAAAAAGAGCCTCACCATTTCAAGCGACCCACCGAGAAGCCCTTCACCAAGGAGCAGCGCGGCAACACCACGCTGCTGTTCGGCGGGTTGACGTGGAAGCACGAAAAGCTGGTGCACGGCGCTCTCGAAGGTCTGGGTTATCGGGCGGAAGCGGTGCCCACGCCAAACGTGCGCGCCTTCCAAACCGGCAAAGAGTACGGAAACAACGGACAGTGCAACCCGACCTACTTCACCGTCGGCAACCTGGTGCAGTATCTGCAGACGCTCGAAGAGCAGGGGCTCACCAAGCAGGAGATTCTCGATCGCTACGTGTTCTTCACCGCCGGCGCCTGCGGCCCGTGCCGCTTTGGCATGTACGAAGCCGAGTATCGCCTGGCGCTGCGCAACGCCGGCTTCGATGGTTTCCGCGTGCTGCTGTTCCAGCAATCCGGTGGACTGAGCCAATCCGATGCCGAAGCCGGGCTGGAGATGAACCTCGATTTCTTCCTCGGCATTCTCAACGCGCTCAACTGCGGCGACGTGATGAATGAGGTGGCCTACGCTTTGCGGCCGTACGAAATGAACGCCGGGACCACCGACGCGGTTCTCGATGAGACCATGGATTACCTCCACGAGATCTTCCGCAAGAAGCGTCCATGGAAGCTGGAAGGCGGCCTCGGCAAATACCTGGGAGGCTTCTCCGATACCGCGCAATACATCGGCAAGTTCGTCAACCAGATCAAGGGCGACGACTACGTGCCCGCTTTGCAGCGTTGCCGCGACCGCTTCAATGAAGTCGATATCGACCGCCTGCGCGTGAAGCCGATCGTAAAGATCACCGGCGAATTCTGGGCGCAGACTACCGAGGGCGACGGCAACTTCAACATGTTCAACTTCCTGCAGCGCGAGGGCGCGCAGGTGCTCGTGGAGCCAATCGGCACCTGGATCATGTACATGATCCACCAGGTGGTGCAGAAGTACAAAGACTTCAAGGGTCTCGACGAGGGTGCCGTGATGCCGCCGCTGTGGAAGTTGGGAACGCGCACCAAAATCGAAGTTGGTTATCGCCAGAAGGTGGCCAAGCTGAAACTCGCCGAAGTGATCTTCAAGAGCGAGTATCACAAGATCGTGGATGCGCTGGGCGGGATCGCGCATCACCTGGCCGACCAGTACGAATTGCAGCGCCTTGGCCATCCTTTCTACAACTCGCGCGCCGGTGGCGGCGAGGGTCACCTGGAAGTGGCCAAGAACATCTACTACTCGAACAAAGACCTGGCGCACATGGTGCTTTCGCTGAAGCCCTTTGGCTGCATGCCCTCGACGCAGTCGGATGGCGCACAATCGGCCGTAGTTTCCAATTTCAAGGACATGATCTACCTGCCGATCGAGACCTCCGGCGAGGGCGAGATCAACGCGCACAGCCGCGTGCAGATGGCGTTGGGCGAGGCGAAGAACAAAGCCAAGAAGGAATTTGCGGAGTGTCTGGAGCGGTCGGGGCTGACGCTCGATCAATGCCGAGCCTTTGTGGAAGCGCATCCGGAAACGAAGCGGCCCATGTATCACGTGCCGCACACGAAGGGCGTGGTCGGCCAGGCGGCGAATTTCGTGTTGCACATTTCGGAGAGGATGAAGCAGTAGCACAGGCATCCTTGCCTGTGAAACAGGCCGGGAGGCCTGCTCTACAAACACCATGGATAAACAATTCCTCATCGGCATGGACGTCGGCTCGACCACGGTAAAATCCGTGGTCATCGATGCCGCCACCGACCAGATCCTTTGGCGGGACTATCAGCGGCACGACACCAAGCAGCCCGAGAAAGTGCTCGAGTTCTGCCAGCGCTTCGAAACCGAAGTCGAAGGTTTTTCCGCCCAGAACTCACGCATGTTCATCACTGGCTCAGGCGGCAACGGGCTCACCAAGTTTGTCGGCGCCAAGTTCGTGCAGGAAGTGAACGCTGTTTCACTCGCCGTAGAGCGCATGTATCCGGAGTGCGGCTCGGTGATCGAACTGGGCGGCCAGGACGCCAAAATCATCATATTCAAAAAAGACCCCGAGACCGGGCGCAAAAAGAAGATTCCGTCGATGAACGACAAGTGCGCGGGCGGTACCGGCGCCGTCATCGATAAGATCAACGCCAAACTGCGCATTCCGGCCGAACAGCTCTGCGAAATGGGCTACAAAGGGTTAAAGTTGCACCCGGTGGCCGGCAAGTGCGGCGTATTCGCCGAGACCGACATCAACGGTCTGCAGAAAATGGGAGTCCCCCCGGACGAATTGATGGCTTCCCTCTTCGAAGCCATCGTGATGCAGAACCTATCCGTGCTGACGCGAGGCAACACGCTGCAGCCGGTGGTTCTGCTGCTGGGCGGGCCGAACTGCTACATCAAGGGCATGCGCGATTGCTGGAAAAGCAACATCCCGAAAATTTGGGAAGAGCGCAAAACCCCGCTGCCCGAAGGCGTTCCACCGGAAGATCTGATCAAGACGCCGGACAACGCGCAGTACTTCGCGGCCATCGGTTCGGTCGAGTTCGGCAAGACGGAAGACGAGGGCGTCGGCCAGTATCTCGGTTTCGAGAAGCTGGCCTGGTATGTCAACGTGGGCCGCGACGAAGAGAAGGCCAAGCGCGGCGGCGGTGGCGGCCTGGCCAAGGACGAAGAGGACCTGGCGGCGTTCAAGGCGAAATACCGCACCAAGAAATTCACTCCATCCAAATTCGAGCCGGGCGAAGTGGTCGAGGGATTCGTCGGTATCGATGGCGGATCGACTTCCACCAAAGCCGTGCTGCTATCGAAAGACGGCGAGCGGCGAATTCTCGCCAAGACCTACCAGCTCTCGAAGGGCAACCCCATCGAAGACACGGTGGAAGTCCTGCAGAAGCTCGATCGGCAGATTCGCGATCAGGGTGCGGAGCTGAAGATCCTCGGCGTCGGCACGACCGGGTACGCCAAGGACATTCTGAAGGACGTGGTGGGCGCGGACGCGGCCCTGGTTGAGACGGTGGCGCACACCGAAGCCGGGCTGCACTTTTACGACAACGTTGATGTCATCTGCGACGTCGGCGGGCAGGATATCAAGATCATCATTTTGAAGAACGCGCGCGTGAAGGATTTCAAGCTAAACACGCAGTGCTCGGCGGGTAATGGCTACTTTCTGCAATCCACCGCGCAGGGGTTCAACGTTCCGGTGGAGCAGTACGCCGACACCGCATTCGGCGCCAAGGGGTTTCCGCAATTCGGGTACGGCTGCGCGGTGTTCATGCAAAGCGACATCGTGGATTTCCAGCGCCAGGGATGGAAGCCGGAAGAGATCATGGCGGGCTTGTGCAACGTGCTGCCGAAAAATATCTGGCTGTACGTCTCGCAGATCCCCAATCTCTCGGCCATCGGCACGCGTTTCTTGTTGCAAGGCGGCACGCAATATAACCTGGCTGCGGTGAAGGCTCAGGTCGATTTCATCGAATCGCGCTTCAAGGGCAAGGATGTGCAGGCGGATGTGATCGTGCACGAGCACTGCGGCGAAGCCGGCGCCATCGGAGCCGCGCTCGAAGCCGGCCGCCTCTGGGACAACGGCCGCCAGACCACGTTCATCGGCCTCGAAGCCTGCTCCAACATCCAGTACAAAACCACGCGCAACGAAGCCACCCGCTGCTACTTCTGCAAGAACAAGTGCCTGCGTACGTTCATCGATGTGAAGACCAGTGTCGTGAACATCGACTTCAAGCCGCCGGCCAAGACGAAGGTTCCTCTCGAAGCTGGCGCGCAGCGGCTGATCATCGCCACCTGCGAAAAGGGCACGGTCGAGAACATCGACGAAATGCGCAGCATCAAGGGCAACCTCGACAAGGTGAAGAAGGAAAATCCGAACTTCGTCGAGATCGCGGCCAAGTCCGTTTTCCGTGTGCAGGATGTTCCGCTGGTGGCCGACCCGGCCCCGAAGTTCCAGATCACGGCCGCGCAGAAGAAGCGAGCCGAGCTGATGAAGAAGCGAGCCACGATGCGCATCGGCATGCCGCGTGTGCTTAACATGTACTCGCAAACGCCGGTGTTCACGGGCTATTTTGCGTCGCTGGGAATTAAGGCCGAGAACCTGGTCTACTCCGATTTCACCAGCGAGGAACTCTATAAGGAAGGCGCCAAGCGCGGCGCAATCGACCCCTGCTTCCCCTCGAAGCTCGGCATTCCGCACGTGCACAACCTGCTCTACAAAGTGCACGCCAAGAAACCGCTGGACATCATTTTCTTCCCCATGATCGACTGCCTGACGACCGACCTGCACAACGTTCAGGCAAGCCGCTCCTGCCCCACCGTGGCGACCACGCCCGAAGCGGTGAAGGCGGCATTCATCAAGGAAGGCGACCTGTTCGCCGAAAAAGGCATTCTCTTCCTGGACACCTTCGTTAACCTCTCGCAACCCGACCTCCTCGAGCGGCAGCTCTTCGAGCAGTTCAAAGATATTCTGGGCCTGTCGCCCGAGGAGAATAAGCGAGCGGTTGAAGAAGGCTATCGCGCGCTCTCGTATTTCGAAAACGTCACCATGCGTGGCGCCGCGCGCGAGACCCTGGAACAACTGGAGCGCGAAGACCGGCTCGGCGTAGTGCTGCTGGGCCGTCCGTATCACAACGACCCCGGCGTCAACCACGAAATCCTGGAAGAGTTCCAGAAGCTCGGCTACCCGGTGTTCGCGCAGGACTGCCTCCCGATCGACGATGACATCATCTGGCGCCTCTTCGGCGACGAAGTGGAAGCCGGCGACATTCCGCACCCCATGTCGATCGACGATGTGTGGAAGAACTCCTATAGCGAAAACACCAGCCGCAAGGTGTGGGCCGCGAAGTACGTAGCGCGGCACCCCAACCTGGTGGCGCTCGAGCTATCGAGCTTCAAGTGCGGCCACGATGCGCCGATCTACAGCGTGGTGGAAGAGATCGTGGAGCACTCCGGCACCCCGTACTTCTGCTTCAAGGACATCGACGAGAACAAACCGACCGGCTCGATCAAGATCCGCGTCGAGACGATCGGCTACTTCCTGAAGCGCTACCGCGAAGACATGGTCCGCAACAAGCATAAGGCCCAGACCATCGACAGCCAGCTCCGTGAATTTGAAGCGCGCCTGCGCCGCGAGATGCTGCGCGACAAACTGGATTCGTTAGCGGGTGAGTTCGAAAAGGGCGCGATGCCGCAGATCCACGTGAGCCTGGGGCAACTGGCAGCATCGAAGCCGGCGGAGCGGTACGAGACGGTGAGTGGGGATTAAGAAGTAGTCTAGAAAAAGAGATATTCGAAGAACCGATCGCTCCATTGCCCGTGCCTGGCAAATAGAAAGCGGACGAACTCCGCGATGAAAGCGTCCGAATTGGCTTTCATTTCCGCGAAAGCAGCAACACTGTACCTATCTTCGTACTCAACTTCCTTCAACTGTTCGCGCCACATCTTGTCGGACAACCGCGACACAAAAACATTGTAGAGGCCTAACACTCGAAAGAAACTACTGTCACTGTTCTGCTCGTATACCCACCCAAGACGCTCCAGTGGGGTGTAATGAAGGTGATCTTGGACAGTGTTGACCTTGGCAGCTCCTGCGTGCTTACTCGCCTCGCCGAGCAGGAAAAGCAGGCCTGCATACATGACTATCCGGCTGTGCCGTAGCTTCAGATTTCTCAGCGCCCATTTCTCATTTTGACGCCAGAAGCTAGCCTGATAGTTAACACAGATATAGCGGAAATAGCGCATCAAGTCGTTGGCGAGAAATGCGAACTCCTTATCTTGGTCTGCTATGATGTATTCGGAGTATCGGCCGAACAGCTGATACAGTAGTTTGTCGAAATATTCTGCCTGATAAACAGGCCTGGACTCCAGTAACAATAACATGCGCTTCCCGAGCTCGTCCACCCTCTCATCAGCCTTACCGATCGGTTCAATCAGCTGCTGACTGGATCGTGGTTGTGAAAACACTCCGCTTTTGTTTGGTGGGGACACACCATGACTAGCGATAACGTTTTGCAAAACTTCCTTGTCCGCCGAAATCGAATCATCTTCGGGGTCTTTAACAACCATGATATAGTCCGCATCTGATTCGAGGGAACCTTCCAGTCGACCGAATGATCCGGCGATGGCCACGGTCTCGACATTAGGTGATAGGCTAGTGGCGCACCGTTCCGAGACGTCCTGGAGGAACGCCACGGAGAACTGCCAGTTCTTTTGCAGTGCCGAATAACGATCAAATTTGCGAATGGTCCGAGGCTGAGTGGGTAGCTTCCATCGGTCGATCTCGCTCAATTAGCACCTCTTTTGGGATAAACGCTGGCCATTTTAGGTCCCTAAGGACGCAACGATAAGCCTCTGCATTGTGAAACTGCAGGGCCAACACAGAACGGGCGTCGCCCAACCCCTCCACGGTTCCGACCAATATTCTCATCGGACCCACATGGGTCGCGATGAGAACTCGCGTTTCACATTGGGTTCGACGGCGCACGTCCACTAGGAAGGATAGAAGCCTTCGCGATAGATCAAGGTAACTCTCACCCCGGTTTGGTGCATAGGCGAGATCTCCCGTCGTGTATGCCTGAATTGGCCGATGGGGCGTCCCCTCTAGGTCGCCGAGAGCACGCTCGTCCAATCGGGGATCTGGATGAAACTGCGTGGGCGATATTTTGTTAAACCGTAGGATTTGAGCAATTTCTAACGTACGCATTGCTCGTCCTAGGCATGACACCCATGTGACGTCACATCGTCGTGGGAGGCGTAGTCCTAGCATGAGTGCTTGGGTATAGCCACGCAGTGTCAGTCCCGCGTCTGATTGCCCGGTCACCAACCCTCGCGCATTTGCCACGCTCTGAGCATGACGCACTATGTACATCTCTATCGGCGGTCCCGTCAGGCCTTTTGTGAGTTGGGTATATAGATCATTCCACCCATAAATTGTCGCGTCCGCAAGTCGCGGCATCGCCGTGCGTTGCTTGTTGATTTGTCCTATGGTCATTTGTTAGTTACCGCTGCTATCTCTTCTTGGAGCCAAAGAGCCAGTGCATATACTTCTTCCAGGTTCAAGGTCGAGCGGGGTGTAGGCGCCCAGTTATTACCCCAGTGCTTGTCCTCGAAGACCCAGGTCTGCCAATTCCGCTTTGACGCATACCGGGGCACCGCCTGAATATGGAGTTGCGGATAAACGTTGCCTAATTGTGAATAGTTGAATCTATCGGGCGAAAATAGTTTGGACAGAACCTCTTCATATGCACGGATATTGTCATGGAGAGATGACCACTCTGAGGCTGTGCATTGGGAAAGCGATCCCGTTTCTGGCCTGTCGAGGCGCAGAATCATGCGACCGAGATAAGATTGGTTCTCGTGAACCTGCCAAACCCAGGTTCCGAGCCGGTAGACTTGAAGCTTCTGATAGTCGATGGGATGGTTGGACTTCGGCACGATTGGTTTATTCCCTTGGCTTTACCCTCTTTCGTGCGTCGATACCGCGGTAGGGGTAATCACCGTTCGTTATGTCCTCCGCACCAGTCGGTTTATGTTCGCACGCCGCCTGCTCTTTCGGTCGAGAAGCCCCGAGGGGACAGACACCTAAAACGCTCGCTCTTCGAGCGACTGTTCGATGCAAGATTTGCTCCACCGCCTAAGTTCCCAAAGAATCGATCGGCTGTTATCTCGAAACCGGTTACAGCGACGAAGAACCAATCTTCGGAAATTCGCTCGACCTCCCTGCATTTATTGGCTAGCATTCCATTCTTCCTAGCGCGGCTTGAGGGAAGTGAAATTCTCCATCAACTTTGATGTTCTTTCGCTGCAACAGAGTACGCCTCCCCCATTGTGGAAAACCCGTGGAGAACCAGGTAAATATCAAAAACATTCTACACCAGAAATGTTTTTTAAGGTCGTTCTGGTCGAAACGGCGCGATGCCGCAGATCCACGCAAGCTTGGACAACTGGCAGCGTCGAAGCCGGCGGAGCGGTGCGAGACGGTTTCGGAGGATCAAGAATCTTGGCCAAGAGAATCGTGTAGCCCTCAACCGACGATGTTTCGCTAGTCAGGCAGAGACTACCGGATCTGTTTCCCTAATCCGTTCCTGCTTCATTTCGGTGACCCGTAAATATGGGAAAATGGGTCCGTGAAGACCACCATCGAGCTCCCCGACCCCTTGTTCCGCAAGGCCAAGGCCGTCGCTGCCGAAGAAGGGAAAAGCCTCAAGGACCTCTTCACAGAGGCCGTTGCCGCCCGGTTGGGACGACCCACCACAGGCAAATCCGGCAAGCCTTGGGAAGCTGCATTCGGGGGCCTCAAAAGCCTGCATCGGGAGAACTTGCGGATCGATCAGAGGATCGCTGCGGAATTCGAACAGATCGATGAGGACGAATGGCGCTGATTCTGGATACGAATGCGTTGTCCGCATTTGTCGATGGAGATGCGCGCCTGCGCAAGCGGATCGAGCAGGAATTTCAACTGGCCTTGCCAGTCATGGTGCTCGGTGAATATCGATTTGGCATCCGAGATTCGCGCCATCGCGCGCGTTACGCCAGTTGGCTCGATGCGAACCTGGCGGTATTCCTGGTGCTTCCCATCCGAGCCGAAACCAGCGAGCATTACGCCGAAGTTCGCGCGGAACTGAAGTCCGCAGGCCGGCCGATCCCAAGCAACGACGTTTGGATCGCGGCCTTGGCTCGACAGCACGGTTACGCATTGGTCAGCCGGGACGAGCACTTCCAAGCGGTGCGCGGCCTGGATCTACTCACCTGGTAAAAGGAGTCACGCTGTCGCCGCCTTCGGCTGCTGCATAATCACCGGGTAACCGGCGCCCGGGAACGCGCTGTCGCCGAGTACCTCGCGGATCACCATGTTGGCATCGAAGTAAACCTGCCAATAGTGATCGTTGTGGCAATACGGGCGCACGGCCAGCACCGGGCCGAAGGGCGTGAAGCTCAGAATGGTTACGTCCGGCGCGGGATTCGGGATGACATTGGCGATCTTCGCTAAACGGTCTTTGAGGCGCGCCACCGCAAGGTGCGGGTCGGCCGCGCCGGCGATCTGCGCGGTCAGTTCCACACGCCGATACGGGTTCACGGTGAAATTCTGAATGGTGTCGGTAAAGACCTTGTTGTTGCCCACGATTGTCCGCACGTTGTCCGGAGTGTCCAGAGTCGTCACAAACAAACCGAGTTCGTGCACGGTCCCGGTGATGCCGCCTGCTGTGATAAAGTCGCCGACCTTAAACGGACGCAGCACCAATAGAAATGCGCCGGCGGCGAAGTTCGCCAACAAGCCGGCCCACGCCATACCAATCGCCAGCCCAGCCGCGGCAATCAGCGCGGCGAACGTCGTGGTCTGCACGCCGAAGTAGCCTAGGATCGCGACAACGAGCGCGATGTTGAGCGCTACCGAAAGCGTGTTTCCGGCAAAGCGCATTACGGTGGGCTCGACACGCTGGCGGGTCAGCATGCGCTGCACCGAGCCCACCACCAGGCTGATCAGCCAGCGGCCAATGATGTACAGAAGGATCGCGCCCACGATCTGCAAGCCGACCGTCGCTGCCTTTTCCTGCAGGACTTGTAGGATTGAATTCCAGTTCATTCGCTTCGAGCCTCCACTCCTCAAGATATTGTGCCCCAGTCGGCCCGCCTGTGTTGGACGGCCAGCGCGAGGCCATCCCGTCTGGATCGCGGCTCTCGCATGCTAGCCATCGGCCAACCGATCCGTTAACCAATCCTAACTTTCGCCCGCAACCTCCAACCCCTGTAATAGCTGTTGGAGAATGATTAACCCCCACGCGGTCGAGTCGTGCTCTCTGCTACTGGTGGCGCTGGGTCTGGCGGCCTACAAGTGGCTGCCGCCCATCGCACCGCGCTGGTTTTCCGCGTTCGCCGCTCGCAAATGGATGGCCGCGCTCTCAGTCGGCATTGCGGCGCTCGCCATTCGCGCCGTCCTCTTGCCGATTCATCCGCCGCCCGAGCCCGCGATCATGGACGAGTACAGCTATCTGCTGGCTGGGGATACCTTCGCTTCGGGACGCGCCGCGAATCCTCCGCATCCTTTCTGGATCCACTTCGAAACGTTTTGCGTGTTGTCGCAACCAACCTACGCGTCCAAGTATCCGCCGGCGCAGGGTCTGGCACTGGCGGCCGGCATCCTGCTAGCGCACAGCCCGTGGGTGGGCGTGTGGCTCAGCGTCGCCCTCATGTGCGTGGCCATTGTCTGGATGCTGCAAGGTTGGCTGCCGCCGCGGTGGGCGCTGCTCGGCGGCATCCTGGTATTACTGCGAATCGCGATTGGCAGTTACTGGATCGACAGCTATTGGGGAGGCGCGGTGGCGGCGATTGGAGGTGCCTTGCTCTACGGCGCGCTGCCGCGGCTGATGCGGTGCGGTCGTGTCCGCGACGGCCTGCTACTCGGACTCGGGCTCGCCATTCTCGCCAATAGCCGCCCGTTCGAAGGTGTGCTGGTTTCCATCCCGGCGATGATCGCCGTGGCCGTATGGGTTTTCCGCCGAGGCCGGCCCGCGGCCCGAACTCTCGCCCCAACGCTTGCTCTGCTCGCCACGGCCGGTGCCGCTATGCTGGCCTACAACCACGCCGTGACCGGAAGTCCCTGGCGCCTGCCGTATCAAGTTCACGAAGCTCAGTACGCGGTGGCGCCGCTCTTCTGGTTCCAAAAGCTGCGGCCGGAACCCGCGTATCACCACGCCGTCATGCGCGCCGTATGGACCGGTGGCGCTGCCGACACCTACCTCCAGAACTTCCGTGAGGGCCTGGCAGCGGCCAGCCTCGAGAAGCTTGGGCACCTGTGGACGTTCTTCCTCGGCCCGCTGTTAACCGTGCCGCTACTGGCCCTCCCGTGGGCGCTGCGCCAGAAACGCTTCCGCGTCGTCTACGCGGCCATCGGTGTTTGCCTGCTCGGCATGCTGCTGGAAATCGACATCGTGCCTCACTACGCCGCGCCCGCGACGGGGCTCATCTACCTCGTCGTGGTCCAGTGTTTGCGTCATCTGCGCG
>Ga0335081_10000857_pt1 | contig 49114 bp, 47 predicted proteins | sample Lox_Sample_35_FD_206713 | JGI IMG/M metagenome (GOLD analysis project Ga0335081, IMG submission 206713) | Soil microbial communities from Loxahatchee National Wildlife Refuge, Florida, United States - Lox_Sample_3.5 | ecosystem: Environmental > Terrestrial > Soil > Wetlands | place: USA... | reverse complement strand
CGCCCGGGTCGTAGGCTTTCGGCAGTTCGTGCGGCATAGCTGGCCAATTCAGACCGAGAGACGAACTTCGATCTTACAGGCGGGGAAAAAACGCGGTCAAACGCGCCCGGGGCGGGGGAGCGGGAACGGTGACGCCCTTCGGCTGCGCTCCGTCGCTCCGCGCGACTGCCCGGTGAGGTCATGTCTTCGGCGCCTCCGGCACAACCAGTCCCAACCGCTTTAGCGATTCCATCACCGCTTCGGAAAGCATCGGATCGTCGGAATGCTTCCATTCTTCCAGCAGCGGCGTCAAGCGCTCCCACTCCTCCAGCCATTCCCGCGAGTTTCGTTCGAGCTGTTCCGCCATGCGGCCCTCCAGGCAGTGAATTCCGAACATTGTCGGACGGAAGTCCGGTGAGGGGAAGACCTTTTTCGAATCGGGCCGGCGCGCGCCAGCCGTCGGGCCCCGCGGGTCAGGGCCGAAGGTTAGCTGAGCGGACCCATCAAACGCGAACGGCGGGGCTTTGGAATCTTGTGGCCGCAGAGCGCGCGCCGAATCCGTCTAGCTTATGCCGATGCCCATCCCATCCGACGATGGGTTCATCTCGCCAAATCTCAAGCCGTCGGGAAAATGCTCTAGCGGCTTTTGGAAGTACGTTGTGTAGCGATGGAGAAAGGCTTCCGGTACGAGTCCATTGCCGCCCAGCAGCAACTTGTCCTGCACGCCATTCACGAAATACATGTCGTACTCACGATGTTCTTTGGTGCTGATTTTTCCCCGGTACTCACAGCAGAAAAAGTCCTTCACCTTTTCATAAACACTGGCCGAGATGTTCACCCGGCCCTCTTCGCCGGTCGATTCCATACGCGAGGCCAGGTTCACCGATGCTCCCCAGATGTCGAAGGCGAACTTGCGGGTGCCCACCACCCCGCTGATAACTGGGCCGGTATGCAGACCGATGCGAATCGACCAGTTGGATTTGCGCGCCAGTTGCCGCTTGGCCACTTCATCCAGGATCTCGAAGGCAGCCAGAACGCAATCCACGGCATGCGACTCGGAATGCGTGGGCAAACCGGCCACGCACATATAGCTATCACCAATGGTCTTCAGCTTTTCGATACCATACTTGGCCGTCACCAGATCGAACGCGCTGAAGTAATCATTGAGGCGGGCGACAAGTTCCTCCGCCGGCAGTCCCTCGGTGTTGAAGGTGAATGACTTGAAGTCGGTAAACAGGACGGTCACATCGTCATAGTAGCGAGGCTCGACCTTGCCTCTACACTTGAGTTCGCTCGCGATCTCGGCCGGAAGCGTGTTTAGCAGGAGGGATTCGGCCAGTTCCTCCTGCCGTCTCAGCTCGCAATCCTGTTCTTCCACCTTTCGCATCTGCAGAAAGATCCGTCGCAGGTAGATTTCAAACAAATAGCCGGAGGCCATCCCCACGACGTCGAAAGACAGCAAGAAGCAGGCGTTGTTTAAGAAGATGGGGAACGGTGTGCCGAGGAGCGCGGCGGAGACGCCGTACGCCCCCGTGAGCAAGAGCGCAACCGCGCTGGTGTAGATGAAGCGCACGCGCAGGACCGTGGACGTGTATACCAGAGTGAGGCAAACCCCAGCGTAGTAGAAGTGCCGCGCCGTTGGCAGGGCTAGGGCGCTCAGCAGAAGAATACCTACCCCGGACAGGAGCGCGCCTAGCGACAGGCAGGCTTGAATGTACTTTCGAAAATAGCGAGAGAAGGTGAACGCATAGAGCGCCCCGATCATGGGACAGATCAGCCCATAACGCACCAGCCACAGACGATGGACGATCGTACGGTCCGCTTCATTCAGCCCCCAGTCCAAAAAGCCAAAGTAGATGAACAAGCCGAGGGCGCCCAGTAGTCCTATCCTGCCGTAGTTTATGGAGATATCGAAATACCAGTTTAGATATTCGTTCTCGATCTCTCGGCCGCGGAAGCTGAGAGTCACGGGAGTGATCGTGGTGTCGCAAGCTGGACGAGTTTGTGACGACATGGCTCTAACCGTTCCTGGTCCTGGAAAGCTGCGCTGCTAGCCGAACGGAATTCCGAAAAAAGTGGAGCAATTATATGCCAGAAAACGGAATCGTTACCCGCCACATACGCCTGAGTCCCTCGCTTCGAGGCGCAGCCGGATGGGATGCTGGGTCGCAAGGTGAGGCTCAGAACGGGGTTTACGGTTGAGATCTCGATGGCGACGAACCGGAATTGTGGCGTGCGTAGGAGGCCGTGCGGTGGTGCGAAAAAGCGGGCTGAATGGTGCGGCGCTGGCCTCTCCAGTAGTCTCCCTCGGCGGTGAGCAGGCCCATCTGAATCTCAGGTTCTCGTGCACGCACAGGCCTCCCCGGAACAGGGCGCCTATCAGCTCCACGTCTTCTTACCACGCCTGCTAACATACAAGCCGGCGGCACAAAGCGTGGCGTCGGCTGAAGCCGGCTCTGGAGCCATTTATGAGGAGTGCTTGCCCTGTCACGAAGCATTGTTCAAAGTTCTGCGCATTCGGCACGCCTGCAGAGGCTACTGAAACGCGGGTTGCGGCTGGAGATGAAATCATTCACGATAACCTGCTGATCGTGAGAGGAGCGCTCGGTTGCTGACGCGTCGCGAATTGTTATTAGGCTCGCTGGCCTTCGCCATCACGCCTAATGTGCTGCAGGCGCAGGAACACGCCCTGCAGGCTGCACAGGCGGCGGCCGACGGACACGCCACAGCTTTCGAGTACCTTGATCCCGCTGCCGCCAGCAGCTTGTCGGCGCTCGCCGCCGAGATCATTCCTTCTGAGGACGGTCCTGGTGCGACCGAGGCCGGCGTGGTCTATTTCATCGACCGCGCGCTCGCAACCTTCGATGCCGACAAGCGTGACCAATACAAGCAAGGTCTGCAACACATCGAAGCGCTGCGTTCCAAGCTGTTCCCGGCATCGGCCAGCGTCGAAGGTTTGACGCGTGAGCAAAGGCAGGAGCTGATTCGAGGCTTCGAGACTTCGGAGTTCTTCGAGATTCTACGGACCCATGTGGTCCTGGGTTTTCTCGCCAATCCTGAGTACGGAGGAAATCGCGGCAAGGTGGGATGGAAGTATATCGAGTTCGATGACCAGATGGTGTTCGAGCCGCCGTTCGGATATTACGACGCTCACCAGAACGACGAGGCGAAATGAACAAAGCCGCCTTCCGTCCCTCGGATGAGGTTGATTTTCTGGTGATCGGCGGCGGCGCCTCCGGCGGCGTGATGGCGAAAGAGCTGTCTACCGCCGGCTTTCGCGTTGTCGTATTGGAGCAGGGACCTTATCTCAACGCTTCCGACTACTCACACGATGAATTGAAGTACACATTCCTTCCCGGTTTAACCAACGATCCCAAGGTGCAGCCCATCACGCTGCGTAAGTCGGAGCGCGAGCCCGCAAAACTCAACAAGGCGATCGAGTACGGACGGCAGGTGGGCGGCGGCTCGGTGCACTTTACCGGCAACTACTGGCGCTTCCACGAAAGCGATTTCCACGAGCATAGTCTGTTCGGCGATGTTGCGGGGGCATCGCTGGCGGACTGGCCCATCAGCTATCACGATCTGGAGCCGTTCTATAGCAAAGCGGAATACGATTTGGGAATCTCCGGAGTGGCCGGCGCGAATCCCTTCGAGGCGCCGAGGTCGAAGCCCTATCCGCTGCCCCCCATGCCGGTGAAATCGTCAGGCGTGCTGTTTGAGCGGGCGACCAGGAAGATGGGCCTGCATCCGTTCCCGGCGCCGCTGGCCGTTCTCTCGCAACCTTACAAGGGGCGGTCGGCCTGTGTTCACTGCGGAATGTGCGAATCGTTCGGCTGCGAGATGGAGGCGAAGTCGAGCACGCTGGTATCGGTGATTCCCATGGCGGAGGAAACCGGGCGCTGCGAGATTCGTCCCAACTGCTACGTGCGAAAAATCGAGATCAACGCGCATGGCAAGGCGACGGGAGCGGTGTATTTCGACTCGAGCCGCAAGGAAGTTTTGCAGCGCGCCAAAGCCGTGGTGCTCTGCGCCAACGGAGTCGAGTCCGCCAAGCTGTTGTTGCTCTCCCGCTCGAATCAGTTTCCGAATGGGCTCGCCAATTCCAGCGGGTTGGTCGGCAAACACCTGATGTGGGACCTGGGCTTGCTGGCGGAAGGATTGTTCGAGCATCCGGCGAATGAGTACAAGAGCGTGCAGGTCACGCGGTTGATCCACGACTTCTACGCGAGCGATCCCAAGCGCGGGTTTTACGGCGGTGGCGGCATCGATGCGCGCTTTGATTTCTATCCCGCAGGTTTCGCCCTGGCCGGCTTGCCGCCGGACACGCCCAAGTGGGGACTTGAGTTCAAGAAAACGTTCGGCCATTACTACACCCGGACCATCAGCCTGCTGTCGCACACCAGTTCCTTGGCGGTGGAGAGCAATACGGTCACGCTCGACCCGGAGGTAAAGGACGCGTGGGGCCTGCCCGCGGTGCGCATCACCTATTCGCCGCATCCCGACGACATCGCCACGCAGGCCTGGATGATGCAGCGACAGCGCGAAATCCTGGAAGTGATGGGCGCGAGGAAAATCTGGGGAGATCCCGTGGATGCGGTCGGTACCTCGCGGCACTTGATGGGCACCTGCCGGATGGGCAAGGACCCGGCGAAGTCGGTGGTGAACTCTTATGGGCGCGCGCATGATGTGCCCAACCTGTTCATCGTCGACGGCAGCAACTTTGTGACCTCGGCCCGGCAGCAGCCCACGGCGACGATTCAGGCGTTGGCCTATCGCGCGGCGGAGCACATGACGCATCTGGCGAAGACGGGCGAGTTGTAGGGAGCCGGGAGGATGCGCTTCCGAGATGAAAATTTCAAGGTTATTCGTGACGAATTATTCACCACAGAGGCGCGGAGGTCACGGAGGGTTTTTTTAATCTGACTTCCTCCGTGCTCTCCGCGTTTCCGTGGGGACCCTATTTTCACGCCGGCATTTATTCGGTATGCTCTCCTAGCCGTATTCATCGTGCTTTCATCTTTGCTAACCGAGGAGATCTCATGGCCAGCGCCGCCCCGTCCAAGACGAAACCCGCTCCCAGCCCCAGTGCAGAACGTGCGTCAGCGAAAGCGCAACCCACAAAGACGCTGGCCGTCGATATCGGCGGCAGCGGCGTGAAGGCGATGCTGCTGAATCACGAGGGCAAGCCGCTGACTGACCGCCTGCGCGCCAAAACGCCCGCGCCCTCCACGCCCGCCAATATCACCGCGATCATCGCGGACTTCGCCAAGCAGTTGGGCGACTTCGACCGCGTGTCGGTGGGATTCCCCGGCGTGATCAAGAAGGGGGTGGTTTATACCGCGGCCAATCTGGACAAACAGTGGATCGAATATCCGCTGGCGGAGAATCTGTCGAAGACGCTGGGCAAGCCGGTGCGGGTGGCCAATGACGCCGTGGTCCAGGGCCTGGGCGCGGTGAGCGGAGTCGGCGTCGAGTTGGTGATTACGCTGGGCACTGGCTTGGGCGCCGGGTTGTACCTCGATGGCGTGCCCATCCCGTCGCTGGAGATGGGGCACCATCCGTTCCGCCATGACCTGACCTATGAGGACGATCTGGGACGGCGCGCGCTGGAGAAGAACGGCAAGAAGAAGTGGAACAAGCGGGTGGGCGAAGCCATCGATCAGCTCTACAAGCTTTTCTATTACGACCGCATTTACATCGGCGGAGGCAATGCCAAGGAGATCGATTTTCAGCTTCCCAAGAACGCCGAGATCATCTCCAACCAGGATGGCATTCTGGGCGGCATAAAGTTGTGGGAGCGGAACCTGGACGAGCTGTGGAAGTGAACCTGAAGGGCGTTCTACAAGAATGTTCTACGTAGAACATTTTTGTGAACAGGAAACTGTTCTACGTAGAACATTTTTGTGAACGGGAAATTGTTCCACGTAGAACAATTTTCGCGCCTGTAAGTTACTGCGGCTCATTGACTTACCATACCCCACATTAGTGTGGTAACTAGGGCCCGTCGAGAAGGTAACCATCGGAGGATATCGTTACGTTTTCGCGGCCATCTCTGCATCGCATGGGCGAAACGAAGCCCGTATCGAATTTCCCGCTGCATCGAAGTCTGAGAACGTCACGCCCGGTGCCCCAGGTTCGCGGCCTTCTTTTGGACGCTAACCTGGGATCAGTCACGGATGTGAAAATGTTGGAGCCTCCCCCATTACGCTTATCGCGAGATGGGAGTGGTGGAGATGACGAGACCGGATCGCGAGAGGCGCAACCTCGGATCTGCCCCCAGGTTAGGCCAAAACAAGGCCGAACCTGGGGCACCAAGCTCGCCGATGCATCAGCGACGGGTCCGACCGAGATTACTTCTGCTCTTTAACGACGACGCTGGCAATTGTGTTTTCCCATTCCAGCTTGAGAATTGCGGAGTCGCCGCCGGTCTTCTCGAACGAGATCGTAAACAATTCCAGGCCGGACGGCCTTTGCTTAACCTGCATCGGAATGCGCGCCAGGTCCTGGCTCTGGTCGTAATGCGTGCCCCATTGCCCGGTTTGTTTGTTGATGATGAGCTGCCAGCTGTTCACGCCGGGCAGAGTGTAAAGGGTGTAGCTGCCGGCGGGAACCTTGGTGCCGCCAATATTCAGGGCAACATCGGTTTTGAGCGTGGTCGCGGCATTCGCGCCGGTGCGCCACACCTGGTCATAAGGAACCAGCCCGCCGAAGATCTTTCGATTGCGCATCGAGGGACGGCTGTAATCGACGGTGACCGTCTTGCCGTCGGCGAAGGTGAGGGTGGCCTGCCCGGGAGGGCTTTTCGGCTTGCTGTCCTGCGCCAGCATCACGGCGACACACGCTATGGTATGCAACAGGATCGAAAGGGCTAAGCGATTACGGGTCTTCAGCACTTGTAGCTCTCCTTATGTGTGCACTCCGGTTGATTATTCACATGGATGGGCGGAAACACAATGGCCGGGCATCAGGTCACGGCGTGCACGATTACCGACGTGCACTGGTCCCTGCAAAAGAGCTGCACTTCAGACGCGTTCGTGGAATACTTGAGGGCTGGTCGCTCCAAACAGGGGAACAATATGGGTCGGAACCGTTGGTTTTGTCTTATCGCGGCATTTTGTTTGTCTGCGCTTCCCACCCCCGTGCTCGGCAGGGACAAACCAAAGCCGGTCTATGATCGGGTAGGCACCCTGGTAAGCAGCCGCTACAAGCCTGATTTCAGGGCAAGCTACGAAGCGAACGGTCAGGAATATGATTACTGGTGCGACTCCGACTCGAACAGCGTGGATTGTCATGAAGGACTTCCCGGTGATCTCTATTCCATCAAACTGCCCGAGGGCTCATACTATGAACAAAATGGTAAGAGCTATAACGCCATTGATCTGATAAGTAAGTTCCCATACCTAACGGGCAAGGCAGACCGGGATTTTCCGCCAGACCCGCTACACGACGCTACGTTAGTGGGCCACCAGATAACCTTCCGATTAGAAATCGATGCTTCGTCGCAGCTTTTGGTTTGCGTTCCTTACGACATCCCTGACAGGCATGGCGAGAAGAAGAAAGAGGGCGAGGCATGTTATTCAGCGCTGCCTTATTCACCGCCGCCCAGTCGTTTTGTACGTTGAGATAAGAGGTCTGGAGCGGCGCTAGCTAGAGCCGTCATCCTGGCATCCCCGTTAGAGCAAAGCCAAGGTTTGAGGTTCGACCATATCTGGGAGTGAAGCGGTTGAAACATATAGATCGTGGAATGGCCGCAACTGTCTTCAATCAGCTTCCTGTGACTTTCGATACCCACTGCGTCGAGAGGCGCGTTCTCAGGCTATTTCCTGTTCCGTTCGCTGAGGAGTTGCTTGAGTTCCGCCATGCCGACGATCCGTTGCTGCGGTTTAGTGCCGCCTTCTCACAGTGGATCGGTAACACGTTCCAAAGCGAAATCCGAAAAAGCGGAAGTGGTAAGGTACGAAGCGCAAACCTAGGAGGCGAAGACAGCAACAACCAAGAGTGGACGAAGGTCAACCCTGGAGTGTCCATCCGGTGAGTGTGTTTAGAGATCCGCCCACGTGAATATGGTAATTAGAGAACGCCGCCACGACGATGGAGGAATTCATCGAGGTATAACTCGGTCGCTTCCTTCAGGTTGGCGATGGCTTCGTCCAAGGTTTTCCCCTGGCTCACCACCCCGACCTCAGGACATTCAGCAACGTACCAGGTATCTTCGCGGTGCACCACGGCAGTGTAGGTCTGTAAGGGCATTTCAAGCTTAACTATATCGCAAAGAAATGAAGCGGAGTTCTCGGACTCCGCTCCAGCGCTGCCGATTCGGATGAGTGAGTCACGCAGTCACGTACTTGCCCGTTTCCAGCACGCGCGCGGCGATCTTCTCCTGCAGGGCGATAACGTTCACCGGTTCATGCTTGGCCAGGCGGCGGACAATCGCCATCTGGGTGCGCAGCATGTCGCCTTCGGCAACCGCGGCCACAACTTTCTTGGCCGCAGCTTCCAGCTTGGTAAATGCACCTTCGAGATACACCTGCGTCATAGCAACCACGAGAGTTGCTTTCTGCTCGCCTTGCGCTTCGACATACTTGCGCGCGCGCAGCAGGGCCGAGTCCATGGCGAAGCACTCGATCACCATGTCGGCGATAGCGCCCATGATCTCCTGCTGATCGGCGAGCTTCTGCATGTATTTCTGCGAGGCCGCGCCCGCCACCAGCATCGACAGCTTCTTCGCGTTCTCTAGCAGCTTGCGTTCGGCCGCCAGGATGCCTTCGAGTTCTTCGCCCGACGGGCCTGCCATCACCTCGTCCATTACTTTCTTGATCGCGGGCAGCAGCGCGAGCTGGCCGCTCATGGCGCGCTTCAGCAGCCAGCCCGTGATGATGAGCCGGTTGATCTCGTTGGTGCCTTCGAAGATGCGGTTGACGCGCGAGTCGCGATAGGCGCGTTCCGCCGGATATTCCTCGACGAAGCCGTAGCCGCCGTAAACCTGCACCGTCTCATCGACCAGGAAGTCGAGCATCTCCGAGGCCGCCACCTTGATGATCGAGCACTCGACCGCGTACTCCTCAATGGCCTTGCGCACGGTCTCGGGATTCTGCTCGATCAGCGACAGCGCCGTGTCCATCATGCCGACGGTGCGATAGACCATCGACTCGCAGGCGTAGAGCCACGTGGCCATTTGCGCGAGCTTTTCGCGGACGAGGCCGAAGTCGGCGATGCTCTTGCCGAAGGCCTTGCGCTCTTTGGCGTAGGCGATGGCATGCGCCAGCGACGTGCGCGCGCCGCCGGTGCAGCTTGCGCCCAGCTTGAAACGGCCAACGTTCAGGATGTTGAAGGCGATGACGTGACCCTTGCCGATCTCGCCCAGCACATTCTCCACCGGCACCTTGCAGTCGTTGAGGATGAGCGGTGCGGTGGACGATCCGCGAATGCCCATCTTCTTCTCTTCGGCGCCCACGCTGAAGCCGGGAAAATCCTTTTCGACGAGAAACGCAGTGAACTTTTCGCCGTCGATTTTGGCGAAGATGGTAAACAGGTCGGCGAAGTGCGCGTTGGTGATCCACATCTTCTCGCCGTTCAGGATGTAGTGCTTGCCGTCGGGCGAGAGCACCGCGCGGGTGCGGCTATTCAGCGCGTCGGAGCCGCTGGTGCTCTCCGAGAGCGCGTAGGCGCCGACGATCTCCGCTGTCGCCAGCCGGGGCAGGTATTTCTTTTTCTGTTCTTCGGTGCCGAAGAAGACCAGCGGCAGCGTGCCGATGCCACTGTGCGCTCCCAGCGTCACCATAAAGCTGCCGTACTTGGACATGAAGTCGGCGATGATGGCCGACGAGACCTTATCCATATCCGAGCCGCCGTACTCAGCAGGGATATCGGCATTGGTCAGGCCCATCTCCGCGGCTTTGCGCAGCAGCTCGCGGGCGACCTCCCAGTCCTTGTGCTCCATCTTCTCGGCGACGGGCACCACTTCGTTGATCGCGAACTCCTCGGAGAGCTTCACGACCATCTGCTGATCTTCGTTGAAGTCTTCGGGGGTAAAGACGTTGTCGAGTTGATGATCTTCGAGCAGAAAGCTTCCGCCCGTGGTTTTGGTCTTGGGAGCCACTGTGGTCGTTGCCATAATCCTTCCTTATCGCGGAAAAATCTTGTTCACCACAGAGACACAGAGGTTTTTATTTTGAAGAGTACGAGACGGTCCCGCTGGCCAACCTACTCTTTTCCAATTTCCGATTCCTCTGTGTCTCTGTGTCTCTGTGGTTAATTCATTACTGCAAATTCTCGAAAATGCCCGCCGCGCCCATGCCGCCGCCGACGCACATGGTCACCATGCCGTATCGCCCACTGCGGCGCTTGAGTTCGCGAATGATGGTTGCGGTCAGCTTCGCTCCGGTGCAACCAAGCGGGTGTCCCAGAGCGATCGCACCGCCATTGACGTTGATGCGCTCGGGATCGAGCTTGCCTTCCTGAATAACGGCCAGCGACTGCGCCGCAAACGCTTCGTTCAGTTCGATCACGTCGATATTGTCGAGCTTGAGGCCGGCAATTCTCAGCGCCTTGGGGATTGCGAACACCGGGCCGATGCCCATCTCCTCCGGTTTGTACCCTGCCGTGGCGAACGACACGAAGCGCGCCAGCGGCCTCAGTCCCAGAGCTTTGGCGCGCGCGGCCGACATGACGACTGCGGCTGCCGCGCCGTCCGACATCTGCGATGAATTTCCGGCGGTGACCGTACCCTTCGCGTGAAATGCCGGCTTAAGCGCAAGCAGTGCTTCCAGCGAGGTATCGGCGCGCGGGCCTTCGTCCATTTTGAAGACGATGTCGGTGCGCTTCGGCTTGCTGCCGTTCGGCGTGGTGAAGCTGACCGGCACGGGCACGATCTCGTCGTCAAATTTGCCGGCCTGAATGGCGGCAATGGCGTTCTTATGGCTGCGGACGGAAAACTCGTCCTGCATCTCGCGCGTAATGTGAAAGCGCTTGGCCAAGCGCTCGGCGGTCAGCCCCATCGAGAGATACGCGTCAGGATAGTTTGACACCAGCCACGGATTGGCCGAGACCTTGTTGCCGCCCATGGGGATCATGGTCATCGATTCGACGCCGCCGGCGATGATTGTCTCCGCGCCGCCCGCCATAATGCGCTCGGCCGCCATCGCGATGGATTGCAGGCCGGATGAGCAGAAGCGGTTGATGGTCATCGCCGAGCATTCCACCGGCAAACCGGCACGCAGAGAAGCGATGCGGGCGACGTTCATGCCCTGCTCAGCTTCGGGCATGGCGCAGCCGAGGATCACATCCTCGATCTCCTTCGGATCGAGGTCTGGGACGCGCTCCAGCGCGCCCTTAATGGCCACAGCGGCCAGATCGTCGGGACGAGTCGCCCGCAAACTTCCCTTGTAAGCCTTGCCGACCGGCGTCCGGACGGCGGATACGATTACGACATCACGCATGTTGAACCCCAGCAATTAGCAGCCAGCCATTAGCAAAACAGAACCTGTTTTTCCTCACTGAACAACCGTTCGCTGAATCGCCAAGTACCGCAGAATTGTGTCTTCGATCACTCGCATGTCGCGCAACGACATAGAGCCCATACGATTTCGGAGTCGCTTCTTGGAAGCGGTCGTGATTTGGTCCGCCATTGCTTTTCGTTGTTCACCGTTCAACGTAATAAGCGCCTCGGCGGGGTAGATTTTGCTGACTTGAGTGCTTAGCGGGACAACAACCACACGATTCAGTGCGACATTTGCCGCGTTGTTGCTCATAATCACGGCTGGACGTGTTTTTTGTATCTCGCCACCGATCGACGGATCAAAGGAAACCCACCAGACATCACCCCTCCGTATTTCCATCGCCGATCAGGCCCTCCGACCACTCTTCAGCTTCGCGTTCGCGCTCCTCGTCGGCGGCCATTTCTCTGTATCGAGCAATCAGGCCATTAGGAGAAGTCTGAGCAGCCTGACGAGCAGCATGCTCGACCTCATCTCGAGCATAATCATCGACGACAAACCAAGTGGCATGTCCTCGTGAGACTGGATTTCCTAGGGGCTGTTCCTTTGTACCGTTCCAGCGCGTCGCAATGACTTCCTCGCCCTCCCAAATAATTCGGGCAACGCTCATGTGCCCCTCGCCAGGGTCATGGATCACCTCCAACACCCCGCCGACAAGACTCCGAGGAGATAAGACATCTTCGGGTTTCACGTATGACATACAAATCCCTCCCACCCGAAGTTAGCTCACCATACTAGCTGTTGTCAACAGCTAGCGTAAATAGCTAAGCAATAGAGCTATATGCACTAAACCCAGTACTGCACAAGTCGCTAGTTCCTCAATGTCTTGCCCGTCTTCAGCGTGTATTGGATCCGCTCCTGCGTCTTCTTCTCGCCGCACAGCGACTTGAACGCCTCGCGCTCCAGATCGAGCAGATACTGCTCGCTGACCAGCGTCCCCGGATTCACGGCACCGCCGCAGAGCACCTCGGCGACTTTGTTCCCGATCTTCACTTCATGATCGGTGATGAACTCGCCTTCATGCATGATGTGCACACCCAGCTTCAGCGTCGCCAGAATACTCTCGCCCGGCGCGGGAATATCGGCGCGGGGCACGGGCGCGCGATAGCCTTCGTGCACCAACTCCAGCGCACGCTCCTTGGCGTCGGTCAGCACGCGCTCCCGATTCATAGTGATGTCGTCGCCGCTGGAAAGGAATCCGAGATTCCGCGCCTCCAAAACCGACATCGAAACCTTGGCCATCGCGACGGTCTCGAACGCCTGCTTCATGGCTTCCATCATTTCGACGCTTTCGCCGCGTCCCGCAGGGCGAATGTGAGTGGCCTTGTCGATGGCGCGCAGTGTCATCTCCTTGCATCCGCCGCCGCCGGGCAGCAGCCCCACACCGACTTCCACCAGACCGCAATAGAACTCGGCATGCGGCTGGCGCGCTGCGCCATGCAGTGTAACTTCGCAACCGCCGCCGAGCGTCATGCCGAATGGCGCTACCACCACCGGCTTCGGCGAAAATTTGATCGCCTGCGTCATGCCCTGGAACTGCCGAATGGCGAGATCGACCTCGTCCCACTCCTCTTCCTGGATGGCCATGAGCAGCATCATGATGTTGGCACCGACGGAAAAGTTCGCGGCGTCGTTGGTGATGACGAAGGCGTCGAAGTTGTCGCCCGGGCCGCCCGGCTTCAGCGTCTGCGTGATTATCTGCACGATGTCACCGCCCAGCGCATTCATCTTGGAGTGGAATTCGATGCAGCCCACGCCGTTACCGATATCGATCAGCGACGCGCCCGCGTTCTTCTTCACCACCAGCCCGGATTTATGGGCTACGGCGACCGACCACACGCCGGCAGGAACTTTCTCCGATTGATAGTGGCCGCTGCGAATATCGAAGTAAGCGCGCCCGCTTGCCGACTTCGCGTCATCGGCGTACCACTTGTCGTTACCCGAAGCGAGCAACTGCTGGACCTGCGGCGAAATCGGCTGGCCCTCGACCTCCATCCGCTTCACGGTTTTGGCCACGCCGGCCGCGTCCCACAGCTCGAACGGTCCCATCTCCCAGTTGAAGCCCAGCTTCATGGCGCGATCGATCTCGACAATGGAATCCGCGATCTCTCCGAGCCGATTCGCCGCGTAGGTCCACAGGTCGGAGAGCGCCGACCACAGGAACACGCTTGCCTTGTCCTTAGAAGGCGCGATCAGCATGCGCAGGCGCTCGGGCAGGTCCTCGACGGTTTTCGCCATTTCGAGCGAGGGAAATTTCGGGCGCTGCGAGGGGCGATACTCCATCGTCTTCCAGTCGAGCGCGAAGATCTCGCTCTTGCCGTCCTGCTTGCTCTTGCGATAGAAGCCGCCCTTGGTTTTGTCGCCCAGCCATTTGCGCTCCAGCATCTGCAGGAAGAAGTCGGGGAGCTTCAGATCGCTGCGCTCGTCGTGAATGTTGGTGGTCGCGTTGCGGACGACGTGTCCGAGAACATCCAGCCCCACAAGATCAGTCAGCCGGAAGGTTGCCGTCTTCGGCCAGCCCACGGCAGTGCCGGTGAGCGCGTCCACTTCCTCGATGCTGAAGTCCATCTCCTGCATCAGGTGCATGACATTCAGCGCGGAGAATGTTCCGATGCGATTGGCGATGAAGTTCGGCGTGTCCTTGGCGTGGACCACGCCTTTGCCCAGGTGCAGGTCGCAGAACTGCGCGATTGTCTCCATCGCGGCAGGGTCGGCATCGGGCGTGGGAATCAGCTCCAGCAGCCGCATGTAACGCGGCGGATTAAAGAAGTGCGTGCCGAACCAGTTGCGCCGAAAATCATCCGGAAAGCCCTCGACGATCTTCGCCACTGGCAAGCCGCTGGTATTCGTGGTGATGATCGTGCCCGGCTTGCGAATGGCGTCAATCCGGCGAAGCAGGCTACGCTTGATCTCCAGATCTTCGATGACGGCCTCAATGATCCAGTCGACGTCAGCAAGCTTCGGCAGATCATCTTCGAAGTTCCCGATGGTAACCAGCCGTGCCAATGAGGGCTCGAAGAAGGCGGCCGGTTTCGACTTGAGCGCGGCTTCCAAGCCGGCGGCGGCGATCCGGTTACGCGCCGGGCCGTCGGCATCGGGGGGAACGATGTCGAGCAGATAAGAAGGCACACCCGCATTGGCCAGGTGTGCGGATATGCGGGCGCCCATGGTGCCCGCGCCCAAAACGGCTACTTTTTCAATCCGTCTGCGCATGATGTGTCGATGACTCCCAGGAGCACTCAGCAGCAGTCAGCGCTCAGCATTCAGCCAACAGGGTCCGACGGCTAAACCCAGGTGACCAAAACATACGGCCACAAAGATCAAAGTCGAGCTGGCATGGCGGAGTGGTGAATGCTGATTGCTAGCCGAAACTCACCCGTAACGACTCTCCTCTTGTTACAACGGCTCAAAACACAAGCAGCGCGCGCCGTAAGATGTGGGGTGAGGATGGCAACGACGCGCGCCGTATTAAGTTGGATTAAGCCTACTGAATGAGGATTCATTCAGTCAACAAAAATCTTTCAAAATTCCAGATTTCTTAAATGCCTGGGCAATCCCCCTAGTGAGCAGAAATACGGCTTCAACCGCAACTCCTCCAATTACAATGGCTTGGGTTGCGAGTCGAACCCCGACAGCCGGTGAAGCGGCCCTCGACGACCCAAGCGCGCCCAGCGCAACAGCGTCGCCACCACCACCGGTCAGCTCATGTCGCGCACAACTTCGGCAGCGGTAAGGTGGCGTTCAACGTGAGGAGTTTTGGGCGTCGTTGGCTAGCTCGGGATGAGCGCTGACATACTCGAGAGCGCGCTCGGCCATCTCGCGCTCGCCGTTGTAGCTGAGTCTTGCGGGTGCTTCGTCCAGAGGCACCCAGAAGGTTCGCTGCACCTCGATCCGCATCTCCGGCGAGATGTTCCCCAGCTTCCCGGCGCGGTACAGCAGCAGATAAAAGCTGACGATCTTGAACACCCGTGCGCGATCGCCCCAGTTCCGCACGTAAACGTATTTGATATCGGCCAGCTTGGCGATAAGTTCAGCACGCACTCCGGTCTCTTCTTCCACTTCGCGCAGCGCCGTTTGTTCCGGCTTTTCGCCCGCATCGATAGTGCCTTTGGGCAATGCGCGTATCACAGGCTGATTTTGTTGGCGCGTGGACTTGGACGCCACCTTTTTCGGCCGTTCCACATGGGGTTCGATTACGGCGATAAACCAGCGTCCGCGCATCTTGCGCAGTACTACCCCGCCGGCCGAAAACTCGCGCACCATGATCGTTCCGAATGAACGGCTAGTTTGGCAGAGAAAAGGGACGGTGACAACGACTTCCCGTGCAACATCCGTCGGAAATACCATAATGAATGCTGGTATAGTGTATGGTAGCGGAGCCACCTTCCGCTTGCCAGGGGTATGGGGGAGGCCAAGCCGTGGCGACACGCGCACTGCATGGTCTGGCGAAAGGCAACTGGCGAAAGGGCGAGTAGCGAGGCGATGATGAAAGCAGCACGCAAGATTACGGTCGAAGTACCGGGCGACCTGCTAGAGCGCGCACAACGGGCCGGCGGCGGCACTGGTATCACCCAGACGGTGCGCATGGGACTTCAGTTGGTGGCGGCCTCGCACACGTATGCCCGGCTGCGGCAGCTCCGGGGAAAAGTAAGGTTCAGCCGCACTCTGGATGAGCTAAAGGCCGACCGATGATTGCTGCCGATACCAGCACGTGGATCGCTTTCCTCGAAGGGAGCAGCGGTAGTGACGTGCAAGCGTTGGACGCGGCTTTGGCCAACCGCCAGGTATTGATGGTTCCGGTGGTCCTGACCGAGTTGCTAAGCGACGCCAGTTTGCCGGCTGCAGTGGCGAGATCGTTGTCGCAGGTCCCGGCCATTCACGTCCAAACGGGTTTCTGGGAGCGGGCGGGAGGCTTGCGCGCGAAGGTCTTGCGGCAGGGTCGCAAAGCGCGGCTGGGAGACGCGCTGATCGCTCAATTCTGCCTGGACCACGGTGTACCCCTACTGACGCGCGACCGCGACTTCCAAGCGTTCGCCGGCGCCGCAAAACTTGCGCTCTTCCATCCCTAGCTTGGCGCATGACGATAGCTCCTACTACGGGAGCTGGCGCGCGATTCTCGCGTACAAGTCAACGGCTTCGAGCAGTTGTTTCTTCTCGATGAATTCGCCCTCGGTGTGGGCAACGTGAATGGAGCCGGGGCCGATCAGCAGCGGTTTGCCCCAGCGCGTGAGGGCGGGAATATCGGTGGTGAATTTCGCCACCATGGTCTCGATGCCGGGAACGGTGCCGAGTTCCATGTACGGGATTTCCAGCTTGAAGTTGGCTTCGGCTTTGCCAGCGACCGCGTTGGCGATCTGCTCCCGCAATTCTTGCGCAGGACCAACCAGGCGAAACAGCAACTCTGCCATTGCACGGTCGGGGACCACATTGGGCGCGCGGCCGCCTTCGATGATGCCGATGTTGAGCGTGCACGGCCCGGCCTTGGGGTTCGTCGGCAACGTGAGCTGGCGCACCTCGTGCAGCGCGTCCAGCAGCTTTTCGATGGCCGATTCGCCCAACTCGGGATAAGCGGAGTGTGCCATCTTGCCGCGCGCAACCAGCTCCACGCGCAACGTTCCTTTCGAGGCCACAGCCAGACGGTTCTCCGTCGGCTCTCCGTTGATGAGGTACTTCACGCCGCGCGGCTGCTGGTTTGCGACCTGCGCTCCCTGGCTGTCGCGCTCCTCGCCGACGAGAAACAGCAGCCCAACGTGAATGCCCTCGGACTTCAATTTCTCTGCTGCCGCAAGTTGGGCCACGATGATTCCCTTGGCATCGCACGATCCGCGTCCGTAAATGCGGTCCGGCGTCTCCGACGAGGAAATGAACGGAGGCACCGTGTCCATGTGCGTCGAAAATGCAAGCGCTGGATGAGCATGGCCGGGATGACTCGCCCAGAGGTTGAAGCGATCGCCCTCCACGGGCATGCGCTCAACGTTGTAGCCGAGCCGCTGTAACTCCTCCTCGAGGGCGTGGCCGACCGAGCCTTCCATTCCGGTGGTCGATTCGATGTCGATGAGCTTACGCGTGAGGCCGAACAGGTCCATGCCTGAAGCATAGAGCATTCTGTTCCACAGTCATACCTAGCGAGGCGAAGAGCGCCAGACACGGTGACCATTGTTCTTGGGGCATCGATCACGGCCACCCGTGACCCAGGTCACATGCAGGCCGGACCGCCGGAACTTACGATCATTTTGAAAATGAATTTCAATTCCATCAGCGAACGCATCCGGTCCCTCCCCGGGGAGAAGTTCTCGTGAATTGCTATCGAGTATCCAAACCCTGCAGCCTAACCGAAATTCTTATCGTCATTCTGTTCGCTTTGAGCACTGCCTGCTTCGCCGCCGCGGGCGGCAGCGTCTCGGGCACGGTTTCCGACCCCAGCGGCGCGGTGATTCCCGGCGCCCATGTCGTGCTTTGGAGCGCGAGCGCCGAACTCGCCGCAACGTCCGGCGATGATGGATCGTACTCATTCACCGCAGTGGCTCCCGGCCATTACGAGCTGCGGATCGAGGCGCCCGGCTTCAAGGCCTATCGCGAGGACGACATCGAGGTCGACGCGGAAGCCACCTTCCGCGCTGATGCCGTACTCGCGCTCGCCTCGCAGGCCGAAGCCGTTGAAGTCACCTCCAGCCCGTTGCAGATGGACCTGGCATCCACCGCGTCGGGCGGATTGATCTCCTCGAAAACCATGACTGCAGTCCCGCTCAACGGGCGCAGCTTTACCGACCTGCTGGCCATGCAGCCCGGAGTCATACCGGCGAGCTCCGCGCAACCTAACGCCGTCGTCATGTCCGGCTGCACCACCACGCCGCCTTCGGGCGATCTCAATGGAGGAAACCTGTCGGTCAGCGGTCAGCGTGAAACTGCCAACGGCTTCACGGTGAACGGCAGCGTCGTTGAAGAAGATTTCAACAATGGGACAGCCGTCGTGCCCACGCTCGACGCGATCGGGGATTTCCGTGTTCTCACCAATAACTTCGACGCGGAGTATGGGAACTACAGCGGCGGCCAGGTAATCGTCACGACCAAGTCGGGCTCGAATCAGATTCACGGCAATGTTTTCGAGTTCTTTCGCAACACCGATCTCGACGCCCGCAATTACTTCGCGACCACCCGCGCCGCTTACAACCGCAACCAATACGGCGGCACGCTGGGCGGTCCGGTGCGCAAGGACAAAGCCTATTTCTTCGTCGATTATCAGGGCACGCAGATGAAGCAGGGGCAGGAGACGGGCGATATCGTGGTGCCCAGCCTGGCCGACCGTCAGGGCGACTTGTCCGATCTGGCCAGCCAGTTGACGGGAAAGGTGAGCACGCAATACTGGGCTAAGCAGTTGTCGCAGAAGCTCGGGTACAGCGTCTCCGCGGGAGAGCCTTATTACACCTCGGGCTGCGCCAATTCTGCGCAGTGTGTTTTTCCCGGCGCGAAAATTCCGATTGCGCTTTGGTCGGTTCCCGCCAAGGCGCTTCTACCCTACATACCGCAGCCGAATGTAGGCGAGGACCTGTTCTCCGACTCCTCGCAAAACGAAACTCTGGGGGACAGCAAGGGCGCGGTCCGGTTTGATGTGAACACCGCCCGCTTCGGTAATCTGTCCGCCTACTACCTCATCGATCAGTACTCGCTCGACAATCCCTATCCTACGCAGCAAGGGGGAGCGAACGTTCCCGGCTTCAACGCCCTGTCCAGCGGGCGAGCGCAATTGATCAGTTTCGGCTCGACCAAAGCGATTGATGCCGACACGGTGAACGAAGCCCACTTCAGCTACATGCGTTTTGCCAACGTTATCGGCCAGCCGGTGGGAGGCGTGGGTCCCACTCTGGCATCGCAAGGGTTCGTGGAAGGCGCAGGCACGCTAGGCATTGTTCCGCTAAACCCAAGCATCGAGGGAATCGAGAACGTCGCCTTCAACGATTTCACGATCGGCGTAGACACCACCGGCGAGACGCAGGTCAACAATACTTATAGCTGGAGCGACAGCCTCTCGCATGTCTTCGGGAAGCACACGGTAAAGCTGGGCGGCGGCTTTCACTACGATCAGATCAATATCAACTCCGATTCCATCAACAATGGCTCGTTCGTATTTCAGGGTACGGAGACCGGTTCCGATCTTGCCGACTATCTGCTCGGCATCGCCACCACCTACGAGCAGGGTGATGCTCGTCCTTTTTATCTTCGCAATCACTACATCGGCGCTTTCGCACAGGACAGTTGGCGCGTAACTTCGAGCCTCGTGCTGAACTACGGTCTGCGCTGGGACGTGTTGCCGCCGTGGCATGAGAAATATAACCAACTGCAAACTTTCGTACTGGGCGAACAGTCGAAGGTGTATCCTAACGCGCCACAGGGCATCGTTTTTCCCGGCGATCCCGGCATTCCTTCCACCCTGGCTCCCACAAAGTGGGACAACTTTGCCCCGCGCTTCGGCATTTCCTATTCTCCCGATTTTAGCAGCGGAATTCTCGGAAGCATCTTCGGCGGCGCAGGCAAGAGCAGCATTCGCGCTGGTTACGGGCTGTTCTATACGGCCTTTGAAGGGCTCTCGGCCGGCATCATGAGTGCCAACGCCCCGTACGGATACGATTACGACAGCACCGGCGGGCGCCCTTATTTCAACCAACCATTCATTGCCGCCACCACCGGTCTCAGCAATGGCCAACCATTTCCTTCACCGGCGCCGCCATTCGGCGCATCGCTCACGAATCCGAACGGCTCCGTGGATTGGTCACGATACGAGCCCATCACCGGCGATCCGGCATTTTACTATGGCAATACGTCGCCCTACACGGAAAGCTATAGCCTCTCGTGGGAGCGCGAGCTGACCAGCGAGACCTTCATGAAGGTGGGATATGTGGGCTCGCAAGCGCATCACTTGCTGGTGCTCACCTCCGCTAATCCGGGGGATGCGAACATATGTCTGAGTGTCAGCCAGGCGAACGAGGTGATGCCTGGTACGCCGACTTGTGGTCCATTCAGCGAAGGCGGCATCTTCACCCGGCTTGACGGCGCACAGGTTGTGGCGCGCGGCCCGTTCAGCCCAAACTTCGACGCCATCACCTACCAGAAGACCATTGGTTTTTCCAACTACAACGCATTGGAGGTCTCCCTGCGCCACAGCAGCCGTACTCTGGAGCTCACCGCAGGCTATACCTACAGCAAGTCGCTCGACGACTCGTCCAGCCTCTCCGAGCCGGTCTATCCCTTCGATCCGGCGCTGACCAAGGCAATCTCCGCCTTCGACCTGCGACACAACTTCGTGTTTGGCTACCGCTATCTTCTGCCATTCAGTTCCTTGTTGCGCGCCAACAATCGCTGGACTGACGGTTGGTGGTTTTCCGGAATCACTCACCTAGCTACCGGGCTGCCGGTCACTCTCTACAACAACACCGATAGCTCGTTGCTGGGCTCGATGCCGAACGGCATCAACAACAATGGCGTGGACACTCCCGAGCTGGCCGCCGGCAATCTGGAGATCAATACCAACCCGCGCAACGGGCAAACGGCATTCAACACGGCGCTGTTCAGCGTACCCGCGCTAGGCACAATCGGCAATGCGCCGCGGCGCTTCTTCTATGGCCCGGGTATGGAGAATTTCGATATGGCCCTGCAGAAGGACTTCGCGATAACGGAGCGGAAGGTGCTGCAGTTCCGTGTCGAAGCCTTCAACGTCTTCAATCATGCGCAGTTTTTTGGGGCAGACCCGGTGAACGGAAACATCAGCAGCACAGGATTCGGTCAGATCGTAAACGCCATGCCGCCGCGGCAGGTGCAGTTGGCCCTGAAGCTTGCGTTCTGATTTTTCGCCGGCTATTTGGGGGCGCCGCTCAGTCCGGCCCACTTCTCCAGCAGGCCGAGGGTCGCGGCATAGTCGAGATCGTCCCAACCTTCCTCGCTCGACAGCTCATAAATCTCGTCGACAGTTTCCAACGCGGGCAACTTCACGCGGTTCTCCTTCGCCATATCGAGCATGAGGTGAATGTCCTTGTGCATAAGGCGAAGCGGAAAGTTGGGCGTGTAGTCGTGGCGCAGGACGAAGGGCGCTTTGTAGTCGATGGCGCCCGAACGCACCATCGATGCCTGAATCAACTCGATCAGCTTATGCGGCTCGACGCCAAGCTTGCGCGCCAGGACGAAGGCCTCGGCGAAGCCCTCATAAATGAGCGCGAGCATGAGATTCATGCCCAGCTTCGCCGCCTGCCCCTTGCCATTGCCGCCGATGTGAATCACCTGCTTGCCCATGGCTTTGAAAAGCGGCTCCAGATATTGCACCGGCTCGGGTGCACCGCCCACGATAAATACAAGATGACCATTTTCGGCCCCAATCTTGGAGCCCGTGACCGGGGCGTCGACCCAGTGCACGCCGCGCTCGTTGACCCGCTCGGCGAAGCGTACGGTGGCGGAGGGCGAGATGGTGCTGGAATCGACCACAATCGCGCCTTCGCGCATCGATTGCAGGGCCCCATCGTCGCCAAAGATCACGCGTTCTACCGCGTTGGTATCGGCGACACAGCTCCAAACTACCTCCGCCTCTTTGGCGGCATCCGCAGGAGAGACGGCCGTGGTCGCTCCATCCACATGCTGGCGCGCGGTACGGTTCCACACCGCAACCTCATGCCCCGCCGACACCAGTCGCGACGCCATCGGACGCCCCATGATGCCCAAACCGAGGAAGCCAATCTTCATGCGCTGCTCCTTTACCCGTCCCTTAATGTTCGCCGATCCCAAACGCCCTCCAACAATCGGCGGGAATACCCGAAACTAATGATTTAAGCTGAGCCGCACACTAAGGTCAAGGAAGAGATTGAGCCGAACAAGAAAGACGTGCCGCTGATCAGGCGGCACGTCCGCGAGGTGCTTCAGCCATTTCTGGTTGGAAATGGGCTGAAGCTCCGGCTCGTTTTGCTAACTACGCTAGGCGGTCGCCGCCTCCACCTTGATGGTCCGCACCGGGCGTTTACGCGTACGATGCGCAGGGGTCTTGGTCGTGTGCTTGGTATCGGGACGCTGCATTACGGTGTCGATCAGCTCCTTTTCCGCGGTGACGAATCGCTTTACGCCTTCGCGGGTGAGGTCCGGCACGGGGATAAATGGGAAGGGCGCGATCATGTTTACTGCCCGTCCCGCCGCTTTCATGCTGGCGTTCACCTGCTGCCCGGCTACATCCATCAGCTTCTTCTGGGCGGCGATGAAGGCGTCCGTTGCCTGCTCGGCCATCTTCGACAACTCCGTCTTCTTCCTCTTCTGCACCGGCTCTTTGCCGCTGGTGGCCTTGGTGGTCTCTTCGGCGATCACATCAAGGAATTTTTTCTGCGTGTGGACGAACTCGTCCATGGCTTCGCGGGCCATCTCCACCAGGTTGCCGGCATCGAAGGGCTTACCGGCTTTCACGGCGGTGAGCCAGGTGTGAGTTTGCTTGCTCGCCATCTTCAGGAAGTCCTGTTGCAGTTCGACGAAGGTATTAAAGCCGCGCTGCGCCAGTTCGGTGACCGCCACAGCGGTGTTGCTGCCGGAGACGCGCTCCTTCACGCCTTCGGTCAGGATCTCGTGCTCCCGCTGCGCGAGATCTAACAACAGTTTCTGGCCTTCGATGAAGTTGGTCATAGCTTCGCCGGCCAGTTCGCTCGCCACCTCGGCGGGGCAGAATTCCGGGTCCTGGAAGCGCTTGCGGACCATACTCATAACGTTGGCGTTCTGGCTCATCGCCAGATCCACCAGGATGCGCTGGGTTGCGAAGAAGTTTTCAACGCCCTGCTGCACCCATCCTGACAGCAGAGAAACAAAGGATGAATCCCCGGTGTGAACGGTGGAGGATTCGGTTTTTCCATTCCTGGGCATGATGACCTCCAAAATTGCTGCGGTGCAGCATCAGTTACAATGTAGAATTCCTAGGAAGCCGTGTCAAGGACTTTGAGCAATTTTGTGCGCTGCAACAGGAGGCTGGGAGCGTGCAGTCCGCCAGGATCGTCATCAAGAAATACGCAAACCGAAGACTTTATGACACTTCCAGCAGCCGCTACATCAACCTGGAAGACATTGCGGCGCTGGTCCGAAATGGGAAAGACGTGCAGGTTGTCGATGCGAATACGGGCGAAGACCTGACGCGCGTCACGCTGACGCAGATCATCGTCGGGGACGCACGCGATCAGCCCTCGGGGCTGCCCTTGGAACTGTTGCGCCAGCTTATCGTGGCCTCGGACCGCGTCGGCCAGGAATTCATCATGTGGTATTTGAAGTCGGCGTTCGATGCCTATCAGAACGTGCAGAACTCACTGAAGTCGCGTCTCACGGAGATGCAATCGGCCGCGCTTTCGCCCCTGCAGACGGTGAAGAGTTTTCTGCAAAGCACGGGCGCGCAAAATAGCGGCGATAGTGAAGAAGTCCGGGAGCTTCGTCAACGAATTGCGGAGTTCGAGGCGAAACAGAAGAAATTCCGGGCGCGAAAGAAGATCGTAAAGCGGACAAAGAACACGCAACGCCGCAAAAGGACTTAGACTTCAGGACTCTTGCCTACCCGTCAATGCATCATTCAGCTTGCGCTACAGCTCAGCCGCGCGGATACTTGCAAGAAATCGCAACTGGGCCTAAACCATGAAACGCGTATCGCTTTGGATCCAAGTCGTGTGGCTTATGTTCTGGGCGGTCAGGCTGCATGCTGACAGCTCCCCGAAGCTGCTCGATGTTACGGCGCTTACTGCGGAAGTCAATCAGCTCTCCCATCCTCCGGCAAACTTACAAGGGGTGCAACGCGAGAAGAACGCCGAACAACGCGAGAAAGACGCCCGGCGAGTCCAGCACGACATCAGCGAGTTCATTGTCCGCCAATGGGAAACGATGCCCTCAATCTCGGGACGCCTCCTGGAGACGCAGCTGCGCAGGATTTTCGGGGCAGAGCCGTGGGACGTATGCCATGTGTGCGACAATCCTCCGCACGTGTACGCGCTCGACTGGGGGCCAAACACGACGAAGCGGGCGGCGATTGTAGCCTATAGCCTCAGCTCCGGATTTATGGGGCCGCATGGCAATACCACGGTTATAGAAAGCTATCTCTGGGAAAACGGAAAGGCGCGGCTCGTGGCTAGCGGTGGCCGTGAGTTCGATGCGCATTCGTTCCACACTCAGCAGGTAGCCTGGTACACACGTCCGTATGAATACTCGGTCCTGGTTTGGGGGCAGATGATCAACCAAAATGGGCGATGCATTTCCGGCAAGGCAGCCGTGTATCGGGTTACCCTCGACTCGGTTTCTCCGGTTTGGCAAAGCTCGCCTGCGGCATGCAATCTGAGTGCGCATGCGAACTCCCTCGGCTGGGAAGTCGACTATGGTGACAGGAAACTCGTCTACGGTGACGACCCACATCCCCGCTTCTTCGATGTTTACGCCGTCGACTCGAAAGGACTGTTTCACCTTTTCCTGAGCAAACGTTATTGAGCGCATGAATCAGCTGCGAAAGCACAGCATCACGGCAAGGCATGTTCCCTTTTCATCGCGGCACACTTGGGTGTGCGCGACAACCTTGACAAGCGAAACGGAGCGGTACAGGATGGCGCTAGATGGCGTATAAGGTTTTGGGCTTGGCAATGACGGGCGGTGGCGCTCGGGGAGCCTATCAGGCGGGAGTTCTCAAACGCGTAGGGGAAATGCCCCGCGTTCAGCGCCGCGGCAATCCTTTTCCCATCATTGGTGGCGCATCGGCTGGAGCTATCAACGGCGCCGCACTCGCAGCCGGGAGCAACGAATTTTCCCAGACGACGAAGCTGGTATCCGAGCTGTGGGCGAACCTGAAACCTTCCGACGTCTTCCGCTGCGACCTCCTGTCCCAAGCCCATAACTCTCTTGTCTGGATTCTCGACCTGTCCTTTGGCGGCGTGATGGGCGGCGGCAACGCCCGCTCTTTCCTTGATGCCAGCCCGCTGCGGCGCTTCCTCAATGCGCGCCTCGACTGCAGCCGCATCCAGGACAACATCCGGCGCGGGCATCTCTACGCCCTGGCCATCTCTGCAACCAATTACAACTCGGGGATGAGCTATCTCTTTATTCAGGGGAAACGCGGCCACCCCATTTGGAACCGCAGCCGGCGCGTCACGTTGGCGACAAAAATTACCGTCGACCACATCTGCGCCTCCGCCGCGATCCCGCTGGTATTCCAGCCGGTACGACTGGAGACGGCGCATGGCGTCGCTTACTTCGGCGATGGCTGCTTGCGGTTGCAGCAACCGCTCAGTCCGATTATTCGTTTAGGCGCGGGAAAGATATTCGCTGTCGGCGTCCGCTGCGAGAACCTCGAGCATCAGGACCAGACGTCGGGAATGAAAGATCCCTCGCTGGCGCAGGTCATGGGCGTGCTCTTCAACGTCATGTTTCTCGACCACCTCGCCACCGACATCGAGCACCTGGAGCGGCTGAACCAGTTGCTGGAGGAGGGGCAAATTGCCCAGTCGGGACTGAACGGATGCGAGCGGATGCGGCCTCTTGAGGTTATGCTGGTGGCGCCGTCGGTGGACCTCACGGAGGTTGCCGCACAGCATCAGAAGGACATGCCCTACCTCATCCAGTACTTCGTCAACGGGCTCGGGCGCGATGCCGCCTCGTGCTCGGATCTGATGAGCTATCTGTTGTTCACCTCGAAATACACCCGCGCCCTGATCGATCTCGGCTACAACGATGCTGCCGAGCAGATCGAGGAGATCGAGGATTACCTCTTCGGCGACAGCAACACCAACAAGCCGGTTGGCCCGTCGCTCAGTTCCAGACCACGGGGAGTAGAATCGACCGCTAAATGAAGCGGACTTGCTGCCCAGGCACGGTGTTCCATGGTGCAGACCGCCAATCTGGTTACGCTCAAGCCGCGAACTCTGTTGGCCTTCGCAAACTACATTCGCGCGGCCGAAGAGGAGATGGAAGCAGCGCTGGATGGCCGCAGCGCCTTCCTCTGGTCGGACCTCAACTACGAGCGCTCGCAGCAAGTACGAAGGCAGCAAATTGTCGCGCAGCTCTGGACCGGGGAATGGCCGGTCAAGGTACCCAACGGATTGATTCACGACTGGGTCGGCGCGGCCTTAGCTCCTAACGTAACCGTTGAGCAGGTCCTCAGCCTGGTGCAGAACTATGACAATCACAAATATATCTACCAGCCTGAGGTCATGGATTCGCGGCTGGTGAGCCAACAGGGAACGGATTTCAAGATTTTTCTGCGCCTGCTGAAAAAAAAGATCATTACGGTCGTGCTCGACACCGATCACGATGTGCATTATTCGGCCGTGCAGGCGAAGCGATGGTTCTGCCGCTCCTACACGACGCGCATTGCCGAGGTTGAAGATGCGGGTACGGAGAACGAAAAAGTCCTTGAGCCCGACACTGGTTACGGTTTTCTCTGGAGGCTGTATTCCTATTGGAAATTCGACGAGAAAAAAGACGGCGACGGCGTTCACATCGAGTGCCGCGCCATTTCCCTAACCCGCGACATACCGCTGGGACTGGGATGGATTATCGAACCCGTAGTCCGCAAGCTGCCACAGGAATCGCTGATTCACACCCTGGAATGCACCTGCAAAGCGTTGGATATTACAGCTTCGCCCTAGTTGACGCGTTTTCCGCTTGGGTGTAGCCCGTCTTGAAGGCGCACGCCTGAAGAGGCCGCTGAAAACTCGGATTCTGGCCGCTTTGAGGGGGCGCAGCTTTAGCTGCGCCGTGCTAAGCCATTTATTCTTCTTGTCCGAGCGGCCTTCAGGCCGCGAGGGACCTGCGGTTTCGAGTTTTTCAGCGGCCTGTTCAGGCGTGCCGAAAGGGCGAGCAATGAAATCGGCTGCAGCCGCTGAGAGCGAGGCCCCTCGGCGCCTAGGCGCGACGTCGTCCGGTTTGTGACGGCACGGCTGAAGTGTCTGCGTGAGAACTGTGCCGCCGCTCCTCCACCCCAGCAAGCGCAAAAGGCGCGCTCGCTGGGGACCCCGGCTCCGCGGCTCGGAGAAATTTCCCATCTGACCCAGGACTCCGCTGCGCTCCGTCCTGGGCTAACGGCACAGCCACCCCTGCGGGGTTCGATTTTCGTGCTTCCTGCTCCACTGCCTCAAGGAAAATCTAGTTCTCACGCAGACGCTGAAGCCGTCCCCTTTCAAGGCCGGCCATAGCAACTCGGAAATCGCTGTAGTCTCCCCAAGAAAAAAAGGGGCTCCGCTAGAGAGCCCCTTGTTCTCGGCGCGCGCGAGCGCCGGGGTTACCAGATCGTGAGCTTCGCGGTATCGACCCATTCGTGGTAGCCGCCGCCGGCAGCGTTATCGTCGAGCTGCCACTGCACGCCTAGATTGTTGCTCCACGCCAGGTACTTGGCGGTGCCGGTGTAATTCACGGTATGGCTCTGTCCGTCGACCACCAGAACATGGTAGGTGTACTGGTGCGCACTGGGATTGGTCGTCATGTACCACTGGATGTGATGCCAGGTGTTCGGGGCGAACTTCGGACAGGAGATCGAAGTGGGGATCCAGTGACCGGCGGACTCGTTCCAGGTGTCCCAAAGGTGATGACCGTAGTCGCATTGGCTGCCGATCATGTAGTTGTATCCGCTGATGAACTGAAACGCGTCGAACTCCAGCGCCTGTCCGTAGCTCTCCGAGTCGCTATCGACGTAGAACCAGAAATCCCATAGAAAATTGCGCACGTTGTTGTTGGCGCCGAGCTTCTGCGTCCAGAGAGTGTTGCCCCACACGCCATCGTTGTAAAACTCGGTGCTGGAGCCGCTCCGCGAGGGCGTGCGTTGGAATTGCGCCATCCAGTCTGTTCCTTCGCCACTGCCGCCCGAACAGGCGGAATCGTGGCATGAGTGCCAGTTGCTGCGGTTCTGGATGTTGTTAAACACGATCGCGCCGGGAGGCGGTTCGGGCAAGCCACCACCGCCGCCACCGCTGGTCACCGTGATCGTTTCCCAAACATCGCCATAAGCCCCGGTGCTGTCCCAGGCGCGGGTGACAAGCTGATGATTTCCTGCAGAAGCATTGATGCTGGTATGAATGGAGTTCGTCTGCCCGCCGGAGTAAACGTTGTTGCCGTCGAGATAAACGTGCCACCCGACAATCTGATAATGACTGCTGGCACTGGCTACCAAATTAAAAGGGGCGCCGACTTGCGAATTGTTCGTCGGGGTGGGGACGCTCACCGTTGGTGCGGCTGACGCGGCGATGGACAAGCTTAAAAGAGCAATTGTCAACAAGAGTCGATACTTCATCAGGGAACGTTTCCTCCGTTGAGTTTGGCCAAACGTCATGGCGCAGTGGCCACACATGCAGCAAGCAGCCGATGAGGCGAGTATCGCGTCCCTCTCAGCAGAGACCAATCCGGCGTTCTTCTTAGAAAAGTTAGCTACTTTGACTGCGGCGATTCAGAGTTGAACTAAGTGTGGAAGGCAGTTTCGGAAAGGCAGTTTCGAGTTTCAAGTTTCAAGTTTCGAGTTGCGTGGCGCAATCACAAGCCTCGAAACCGCATACCTCCAGATGGCATACGTCGATGCGAAGGGACCGCTACTCGAAACTCGAAACTGGAAACTCGAAACTGATTTAAGATTTTCCCGATGGTTACTTTCGTTGTGCTGCGAATCGTAGCGGTGGTCCTGCTGGTCGCGGCAAACGCCTTCTTCGTGGCCGCCGAGTTCGCCCTGGTCAGCGTCCGCGAAACCCGCCTGCAACAGATGATCGCGTCGCACCGCATCGGTGCGCGCACCGTGGAGAAGCTTCACCAGCGGCTCGATCATGTCCTGAATGCCGTGCAGTTCGGGGTCACCGTCTCCAGTCTCGCGCTGGGTTGGATCGGGGAAGCCTCGATCGCCCACATGCTGGAGCCGCTTTTCCGCTCGCTGCCGCATGCGCATTTTTACGCCCATGGTGTCGCCGTGGTGCTGGCGTTCATGCTCATCACCTATCTGGTGGTGATCCTGGGCGAGGTCGTTCCCAAATCCATTGCCTTGCAGCGCACCGAGCGCGTGGCGCTCACGGTGGCAGGCCCGATGGATTTTTTCATGACTTTGGCCGCCCCGTTTCTGGCTTTCATGACGGCCTCGACCCATGTGGCCCTGAAAGCCTTCGGCATGCGTCCGGTGCGCGAAGCCGGCGTACATTCCCCGGAGGAGCTGAAGCTGATTGTCTCCGCGAATCGCAGGCTGGGATTGCTGGCGCCGGCGCAGGAGCAGATGATTCATCGCGCGCTCGATCTGGAGAACATTCTGGTGCGCGAGATCATGGTGCCGCGGCCCGACATCTTCTCGCTGCCCGCCAACCTCTCGCTGGAAGAGGCGCTGGAGCATGTCGTCGACGAACAGCATTCGCGCGTTCCCGTGTACGATCCGCTGCGCGGTCCCGAGCATATCATCGGCGTGCTTTACGCCAAAGACTTGATGCGCTGGCTGCGCTATCGAGTGAACCGCACCGCCTCGGCCAGGTCAATCAACCGGCCCAGCGGACTTGAGGTCCGTCACATCATGCGCGAGGTGCTCGTCGTCCCCGAAACCAAGCCCCTGCCCGATCTGCTGAGCGAGTTCAAAGCGCGCAAGCGCCATCTCGCGGTTGTGGTGGATGAGTTCGGATCGACGGCGGGCCTGGTGACGGTGGAGGATGTGTTGGAGCAATTAGTAGGCGAGATTGAGGACGAGTTCGACATCGCCGAACCAGCCTTCGCGCCCGGCGCGGCTTCGATGACCCTCGACGGGTCGGTTGGGGTACGCGACCTCGAGTCGCAGTATCACATCGCATTGCCGCGCGATGAAGGTTTCGAGACGCTCGCCGGATTCGTGCTGACGCGGCTGCAAAAAATCCCGGCCGTGGGCGACAGCTTCGAGTACGAAGGCCGCCGTTATACGGTTGCGAGCATGGACGGCCTGCGCGTTGACAGCGTCAGGATTGAGACCTCCCAGCCGCACACTCAACCGCAATCTTTGCCCGCAACTCCGGTCGCGAGCTGATGCTGCGCTACGTCTTTTCTCGCCTGCTCTACATGCTGCCGGTGGTCTGGCTGGTCGTCTCGGTGGTCTTTCTGTTGATTCACCTTGTGCCCGGCGATCCCATTCAGCAGATGCTGGGCGAGGGCGCCGCCGCTACCGATATCGCGGCCGCGCGTCATGCTTACGGCCTGGATGTTCCGCTCGGCCAGCAATATGTGAACTACTGGAGCGGGATTCTGCATGGAGATTTGGGCCGATCGTTGCGGTTGAACCAGAGCGTCGGGCAGTTGATCGCTCAGGCTTATCCTTACACCATCGAGCTCACGATCGCAGCGCTGGTGTTTGCGCTTGGGCTTTCCATCCCCGCCGGTGTGCGTTCGGCGCTGCATCGCAATCGCTGGGACGACCGCGTGCTCAGCTTCGTTTCGCTGCTGGGGCTCTCGTTTCCGAATTTTGCGCTCGGGCCCATTCTGATTCTGTTCTTTGCTATTGAATTGGGATGGCTGCCGGTCTCAGGTTCCGGCTCAGTGGCGCATCTCATTCTTCCCGCCATCACCATGGGCGGCGCGCTGGCCGCGATCCTCACGCGCATGGTGCGCACCTCGATGCTGGAAGAACTGGGGCAGGATTACATCCGAACGGCGCGCGCCAAAGGCCTGCCGGAACGGACCGTGGTCTATCGCCACGCGCTGCGCAATGCCATGATCCCGATCCTCACGGTGGTCGGCCTGCAGTTCGGCGCGTTGCTGGCCGGCGCAATCGTTACGGAAACGATCTTCTCCTGGCCGGGAATTGGAAGGCTGACGATCAGCGCCATCTCCAATCGCGATTACTACCTGGTGCAGGGCTGCATCCTTGCCATCGGGCTCACGTATGTGGTGGTGAACTTCCTGACCGATTTGCTGTACTCGGCATTCAATCCCAGAATTCGGCAGTGAGAAGCAGGGAAGCAGTTTCAAGACGGTTTCGAGTTTCGAGTTTCGATTGTCCAACTGCCGAGGTAGACGTGCGAAGCTCAGGTCTGGGCTTGAAACTTGAAACTGGAAACTGGAAACTGCTGTTGGGCCAGTTGCATCTTTCCCTTTAACATAGAGGCCGGTATGAGTACTCGTGGCAAGCTGCACAATGCGGCGGAGCGCGGAGCGAAAGCAGGTCATGGCGCAGCCGAACACATCAAGGCGGCCATCCAGAACCTCGGGCCGGGCAACCGCAAGCTGCCAGCCAGCCGCGCCGCAGGCCGCGCCAAGTCGAGCCACGCCGGTCCCGAGCAGGATCGCAAAAGCCCGCCACCCAATGCCAAAGTCCGCACGGGAATTGTCTCCGTAAACGGGCGAGACGTAGGCGAGATGTGCTGCACCGGCGGTCGCCGTCCGGCATGACCCGTTTCGCTACAGCGGTTTCAGGGTTACTGTCTCCGAGTTCTGAAAGCGCACGGCTTCAGCCGTGTCGTCATCGCACGTAAACGTGCTCCGCCTTTGGGCCCAGAGGGACGTCCCCTCAGCGGCTAAAGCCGATCCCGGGACCGAGGTTGCGGCACGCCTGAAGGCGTGCCCCTTCAAAGCGAGCTATGCTGCTCTGAAAAGACTGCAGCCTTTCACGACAGGCTCTTGCCTTCGACAATCGCGGCTGGGTTATAGTTGACCAGCAACTCGGCGACCTCTGCATTGGCCAACTTCGCGATGGCGTGGCGCGCCTCCGACAGGATTGGCTTTCGCCTGACTGTGTCGTGGGCATCGCTGGCGACGAGGTGAATGGCGTCGCGCTCGAGCAGCCACTGCACCATCTTCTGCGAGGCCTTGCCCCAGGCGCCCGTGACTGCGTTGGCGGTCACCTGCACCAGGCAGCCGTGCTCGACCAGCGCCAGCACCGCATCGGGTTTTTTCAGCAGTACCTGATTGCGCTCCGGATGCGTAATGATGGGAATTATGCCGCGGCTGCGTAGCGTGAACACGTCGTCCTTCACGCTCGGCGGAATGCCGTAATCGCTGAACTCAATCAGCAGATATTGCGTCTCGCCGATGGTATAACGCTGAGGGTGCTCGAGTGCGTCGCGAACATTTTCATAGGAGAAGTGGAAGTCGCAACCCAGGCTGAAGGTCAGCCTGCCGTCGGCTGAGTCGCGAAGTTGTCCCAGCATCTCGGTGTAGCGCTCGCGCTGATAGGGATACCGATGGTTGGCATGTGGCGTGGCAACGATATGGGTGATGCCGTCTTCGCCCGCCAGGCGGCACATCTCCGCGGTCATCTCCCAGGACTGCGAGCCGTCGTCGATCCCAGGCAGGATATGGCAATGGATGTCGACCATGAAAGTCAGTGGCTAGTGGCTAGTACTCAGTAATGAGCGCGAACAGTTGCCGGCCGAGTTAACGGTGCGCAGAGCTGCGGGAAAAATTATCGCAACATGGGATGCCAATTTGCCACTCGTATCGCAATATCTACGGGCCACTAGCCACTAGCCACCGCTGTAGCGCTCCTTCATGAAGTCCGTAATCTTCGCGTAGGCCTCGCCCAACACATGCTCGGGCGGCAGGAAAACGATGCGAATGTGCTGTGTGCCCGGTTTTTCGCCGAAGCCGGAGCCGTGGACCACGAGCACGTGCTTCTGCTTCAGCAATTCCGTGACAAAGGTGAGGTCATTTTCGGGAATGTGCAGCGTGGGATGCGCATAGAACGCGCCTTTGGGAGCGACCAGCTTCACCTGCGGCGTGCGTTTCGCCCATTGCACGGTGATCTCCGCGCGCCGGCGCAGCTTGCGTAACATTTGTTCCAAATGGTCCTGCGGGCCCTCGAGCGCGGGCTTAATCGCATGTTGGAAGGGATGCGGTGCACACAGCCGTGCACGCAGCAGACGGTGTACAGCTTCCATGTAAGGATGCAGAAGCTCGTGCGGGCCGGTGGCAATGGCCCATCCGATGCGCCAGCCGGGAACCAGGTACGCTTTCGAAAGCCCGTTGAAGGTCACGACGGGTACGTCTGTCGCCAGCGTCGCAATGGAGACATGCCGAGCGTCGGGGTCGAACACCAGCTTGTCGTAGATTTCGTCGGCAAAGACGATCAGGTTGTGCCGGCGCGCCAGCTCCAGGATGCTTTCCAACGTGTGGCGCGAATATACCGCGCCGGTAGGATTGTTGGGCGTGATCAGCAGAATGGCGCGGGTGCGCGAATTGATCCGGCGCGCGATTTCCTCGACGTCGGGCTCCCAGCCATTGTCCTCATCCAGGTCGTAGGCGTTTACCGGACAATCCAGCTTGGCCAGGATCGCGCCGTACAGCGGATACTCGGGGCTGGGCGTCAGCACATTGTCACCGGGATTGAGCAGCGCCGTCAGGCACGTGTCAATGACCTCGCCCGTGCCATAGCCGATGAAGACGCTCTGGATTTCGCGAAAGCCGTTGCGCTCCGCCTCATTGCGAATGGCTTCGATTGCGGGCTTAATTCCCAGCGATTCGGCGTAGCCGTTGTGGCCATCGACCATCGCCTTCAGCACCGCTTCGATCATGTGCGGCGGAGTGTGGAAATCGAACTTGCAGGGATCGCCAATGTTCAGATACAGAATCTGGTGGCCTGCGCGCGCGACCTCCTCGGCGGCGAGCACCACATCGCGAATCGCGTAGCGCACATTCATCATCCGGCTTGCGGCCATCACTTCCGCTACGGCTTTCGTCACCATAATTGCTTCCTTTGAACCGCCGGCAATGCGGGTTCCGGCGAACCTTTATTTTGGCACGACTGGGGGCTTTGTAACATCAACTTCCCACGCCGGCTGAGCACGGATACCCCACGAGGGTCAACTCTAACGAACTTCGAAACCGCATCTGGCTTACCGCCCGCTCGCGCTCGATGACGAATCAAGCGCGGCCCAGGCTCGCTCCTTGCGCGAAGTTAGTCTCACCGCCGGCCGCAGCATTCGACAATTCTTGTGGCCCACCCCTGGGTTCTGGGTATAGAATCTCCGCAAAACCAGGGGGCATCGTGGGGTGACGGCTCGCGCAGAATCCCCACGCTCCAGCCTGAATGCTGGACGATTTCAGGCCGGATGTACAACCTGTCCTGTGTTCAACAAATCCCTAAGTTTCCCCTGCGGCTCTCGGGAGGTCATATGAGGCACCGCTGGCTCGCTCTCCTCATTTCCGTTCCATTTCTCCTGTGTAGTGTGCAGGCCCAATTTCGCAACGGCATGGGTGGTACCGAAAACAGTGGCGTGGGCAATGTTCACATTCATGTAGTCTTTCCCAACGATCGCAGCGCCGGCCCTTATTTGCTGGTGCGCCTGCTGGGATCCGGCGATGCCGCCGTCGGCACAACCTACACGAATGACAGTGGTGAGGCAGACTTCGGGGGTGTTCGTGTTGGAGATTACCGTGTCGAGATCAGCGGGGACGGCATTCAATCAACCACCAGCGACACCTTCGAGGTTGATAATCGCAAAATGAGCCAGGCGCAGTACATCGTCGTGCGCCCCTTGGAAGACTCCGGCCCTAAACCGGTCTCGGCCCATTCCGCCATGGTTTCGGCCACTGACCTGAAGGCTCCGCCCAAGGCACGCAAAGAACTCGACAAGGCCAATGAGGCGATGGCCCTGCAGGACTACAAAAAGGCCAAAGAGCACCTGGACAAGGCGCTGGCTGTCTACCCCGACTACGCGACCGCTTATAACAATTTGGGCGTGCTCTACGCCAAGGTGAACGATCTTCCCAACGAGGAGCAGGCGCTGAAGAAGTCGATCAGCCTGGACGATCACTTTGCTCCGGCGCTGCTGAACTATGGCAAATTATGCCTGCGCCAGAAGGACTTTCCGCAAGCGGAGACGCTGCTGGAGAAGGAAGTCGCACTCGATCCCGAGAATGCGGAGAGCCTGTTGCTGCTGGCCGATGCGCAATACATGGACCACCACTTCGACGCCGCCATTGCCACCGCGGACCTGGCACACTCGTCCGTGCGCGACCATCCATCATTTGTGCACTACATCGCCGCGCGCGCCTACCAGCAGGAGAACAAGCAACAACAGGCGCTTGCCGAGTTCCAGACCTTCCTGAAGGAAGAACCGAAAGGTCCGCGCGCCGATCACGTGCGCGGCGACATTGCCAAGATTGAGAGTGCCAACCAGCGGGCGGCCCAGTAGAGCAAGAATTCCTGTCGCGGCCTTCACCAAGACTCGGCGCCGCTAGGCACTGGCCGATCCCGCCAGTCTCTTACGATTCCGTATCTTTCAATTTGAGCCGGCTCTTGTTCTGCTCCAGGAATTGCCGGATCTGCTCGGCATGGTCGAGCAGCCGCACCCACTGCTCATAGTACAGCGTCACGGGAAAACGACCCAACCCATACACGCTGACGCCGCCCTTTTCGCTGACCTTGAAATCGATGGCGCCGCGTTTGCGTGTCTGGACCTGCTTTTCCAGCTCCGCTACCTTGGCTTTCAGCTCGTCGTAACTCGGCTCCGACATGTTGCCACCCGTTAGAAGAATTTATGAAGCGTGGGCCCCGTGCCGGTGCCCGTATTGCAATTTTATCCAAATCGAGCGTGGTCGTATGTGATCTTCGACCGCGAGCAGCGAGGGGACTATCCAGCCGGATAGTGGCTATCCATACCAGATAGTATTCGGCGAAGTCGCTTATCTCTGCAATGCCAACATGGTTCGTTCGCGTTCCCAACCGCGCGACCAAGTTACACCGCAACAACGCCTTGCAACTCCAATGAATTTCTCTGCCCTTGCGTCACCGTTTGGAACCCAACATGCCATTACATCGGGCATCGATAAGGAGAGAAACAATGAAATGCCTTCGGTCATTGCTGCTTGTAATCGCACTCGGTTCCGTTTCCCTGCTCCCGGCGCTAGCCTACGGTCAACAGGAGGTCGACCCCGACCATTTTGACCAACCCGCCGCCAAGGCCAGCGTCGTAAAGCCGCATTCTTCCAAAGCGGTAGCCGCGCGCCATCATTCGCAAGCTGGTCACGCAAGACTCGCCGGCAAGTCGCACCATGCTGCGCACACCGCCAGTTAAGGAGACTCTGATTAAGCCTCAGCTTTGAAAGGGTACGGCTTCAGCCGTGCCGCGCCTGACCCAAAATCAGTGCCGGCTTTAGCCCTGAGGGCGATCAGCAGCTTGTTCCGAGTCTCCCTAATGCGAGACGTGGTGTTCACGTAAAGTCGATGGCCAACACCACCTGTTTGTGACCGAGCAGTCGGCTGAAAAAATCACCGCCGATTTTCATCCACCCGTATTTGCGCCGCAGCAGTTGCTGGCCCTGCACCGACTCGTCGTCGGCGCAAATACGGGCCCGAGCGTCAACCCATGCTCCTTGCAAGTCGCCGCGAAAGTTGCACGGGGCCACACGCACCTTGGAATTATTTCGAATGCGCTTAACCTTGCCCGCGTCCGCTTCGGAGTAGATATAGAAGCTCGGCCGCTCGCGTCCTTGCGCAAACCACACAGGAGTTCGCACCCCAACCCCGGTTTTGCGGAAGGTTTCCAGGTTCAGATATTTGACGCGCGCGAACTGTGCAAGTACATCAGGCATAAGAGAAATCGACGGCGCCCCCGGTTCGCGTCCTTCCTTTGGACGCTCACCTGGGCCCAGGTGAGGCCAAAAGACGGCCGAACCCGGGGCACCGCCAGAGCTATCGGTTACTCATACACCGAGCAGCCGCATCCCGGCGATGGCACGTGCACCTTCAGGAAGTCCGAGACGCGCTGATAGGCGTCGATCTGGTTCTCGACCCGCGCGAACCCGTGTCCTTCGTCCTTATAAATTTTCAACTGCGCCGTGCCGCCTCGTTTCTTGATCGCGTCCGCAACCTGCTGCGATTCCTCCGCCGGACAGCGCGGATCGTTGCCTCCCGCCAGCAGCAGCAGCGGCGCCTTGATCTGATCGACGAAGTTGATGGGCGAACGGTCTTCGTAGAGCGCCTTGTTCTTCACTGGATCGCCCATGGTCGCCAAATCGTATTCGCGCAGGCTCGGGTCTTCGTTGGCGATTTCGGTGAACCAATTCACAAACGGCACAATCGGCACACCCGCGGCCCACATGTCCGGGGCCTTGGTGACGGCCATCATGCTGAGGTAGCCGCCGTAGCTGCCGCCCATCACAATCAGTTTCTTGGGATCGACGAAGCCGCTCTTCTTGATCCACTCGGCCGCATCGAGCACGTCATTCAGTTCCTGCCCGCCGGCATCGCCCATGTTGGCATCGACGAAGCCTTTGCCATAGCCGGTCGAGCCGCGATAGTTGGGCGCGATCACTACATGGCCCTGATTGACGATGTACTGGATGAAGCGGTTGAACGAATCGACCGACTGCGCCGCGGGGCCGCCGTGAATGTAAACGATTGCCGGAAACTTGCCATCGCGCTGGATGTTATTCGGAATATAGGCGAACGCCGAGATCATCCACTTGCCGTCGCGGCTGGGATAATGCACTAGATAGGGCTCAACCATGTTCGAGCTCCGCAATCCCCCGACCAACGAATGCGTGATCTGCTGTGACTGTTGCGACGCGATGTCATAGACCCACAGATCGCGAGGAGCATTGGCTCCGTTGTGAGAGTACATCAGGCGCGATCCGTCGTGCGCGAACGCGGTGGGATTGCCGGCCGGCGAGTTCACGCCCGGCTCGACGGGCAGCTCGTGGGCCCGCCGGTCAGCGAGTTCGTACATGTAGATATTCATCCGGCCATCGACGTTGGCGGTCCAGGTAAGCGATTTGCCATCGGGCGCGAAATCGCCGGCACTGAGCTCCCATTTTTCGTCCGTGAGCCAGTCGATTTTCTTTGTCGCGATATCCAGTAGTCCCACATTGTCGTACCCGTTATGCGCGTCCGAGGTGATGAGCACGCTCTTGCCATCCGGCGAGATGTCGGCGGCGAAATAATTTTGCCGGCCTTCATGCGGCGTCAGGTTGCTGCTCTGGCCGCTGGACAAATCGACCAGGAAGACGTTCGAGTCCTTGCCGGTCGCATGCGATTGCGTGTAGGTGATGAACTTGCCATCGCGCGAAAAGATCGGATCGTGGTTGCTCAGCTCCTTGGGCGTGTTCCTGGTCAGATGAGTGACGTGCCGCGTGGCAAGGTCGATCATCTCGATCTCGTAGCTGGAACCCGTCTTCGGCTTGGTCGCATAGGCGAGCTGTTTGCTGTCCGGCGACCAGGCAGGATCGACCTCAGCCGAATCCGGCGAGAGAGTCAGGTTGGTCACCTCGCCGCTCTTTGGCGAGACTACAAAGATGTCCCACTGCTCGTCGCCATCGTGATCGGAGGTGTAGGCGATCCAGTTGCCGTCGGGTGACCACACCGGCTGTGCCTGGCGCTGATCGCTGATGGTCAACTGCGTCGCCCAGCCACCCGTCGCCGGCACCAGCCACAGATTGTTGCGGCCGCTGATATTGGAGATGAATGCCACCTGCTTGCCGTCGGCCGACCACGTCGAGCCGCCGATGGCACGCGTCATGTACAGCTTCTCGATGGAGAAGGTCTGCATGTCGGCGACGGTCTTGCTCTCGAGTTTGGCGGGCTCGGTGATGGCCGGCGGCGTGGAGCCGGTTGCGACGAGAACGCTGGTGGAAGAGGAGGCAGTCGGCTGCTGCGCGAAGCCAGTCAAGGTCATAAAGATGATCGCCACGAAGAACAGTTTCAAGTTTCGAGCTTCCAGTTTCGGGAGGGCGGGAATCACAGACGTAATTTTAGACGGATACACCTAGTTTTCGCTGAGCCAAAAGCCAAGAGCCATTGGCTATCACCCCGGGGTGCCCGATTCGAGCCATCCTCTGGGTTGCGTCTACCTCGGCACCAGTACGATGTTGTCGATCAGCCTTGTGCTGCCGAAATACGCCGCGACCGCAACCAGCGCGCCGCGCGCCAAATCCATCGCTGGATCCAGCGTCTCGGGATCAACAACTACGAGAAAATCCAGCCGCGCCCCCGGTTCCTCGGCGACCACTTGCTGTCCAATCGCAACCAGCCGCGCCGGATCGCACTCGCCGCCATCGACCGCGAACTGCACCCGCAGCAATGCACGATGCAGGACCAGCGCCTGCTGGCGCTGGTCGGGCGAAAGATAAACATTGCGCGAACTCATGGCCAGCCCGTCGGGCTCTCGGACGATGGGACAGACCACCATCTCGACATCCATGTCGAGGTCGCGCACCATGCGGCGCAGCACCGCAACCTGCACCGCGTCTTTCTGCCCGAAGAAGGCACAATCCGGACGCGCAATCCCAAACAGCTTGGCTACCACCGTGGCCACTCCGCGAAAATGTCCGGGCCGCGAGGCGCCATCCAGCTTGTTGCTCAGGCCTTCGACGATGACATAGGTTTTCGGTTCCGTTGTGGGTGCCCCACCCTTCTCGCCCTTCTTTGGCGAGAGGGTGGGTCCGACTCCGTACATCTCCTCCACTGTCGGCACGAACAACAACTCCACGCCGAGCGCCGACAACATCGCCGCATCGCGCTCCAGTGTGCGCGGATACCTGCCCAGGTCCTCCGCCGGCCCGAACTGCAGCGGGTTGACGAAGATCGACACTGCTGTCACATCGCATCGCGCCTGGCTGGCGCGCACCAGCGACAGATGGCCTTCGTGCAGCGCGCCCATAGTGGGCACGAAGCCCAGCGTCTTGCCGGAGCGGGTGATCTGGCGGCAAGCCGCTTTCATTTCTGCGACGGTTGTAATGCGCTTCATGTCAGGGTGAACAGTGTACCGCGCACGCGGCGGGCCACGGGCCAGGGACCGCCCTTGACCTCGTCGGCGCCGCTGCGGTCGAGCTTTGCTGCCGGGTTGCTACTTTTTCCTTAGGACCTTGCCAGTGGTTGCGTTCACAAAGGCTGCATAGCCTGACTTCTGGTCACCCCACAGGAAGTACCATACCGGCGCCGGAAAGGCGTTGCCGTTACCGAGCTGGAAACTCGTAAGTTTCTTGCTGGGATTCTTCTTCAGCCACTCCGCGGCATCCGCCGTTGCTGCGCTGTAGGCGGCATCGGAATCGATGCTCACGTCAGCCATGCGAATCGGCATCACCTCCGCAGTGACACCGCGCCAGGGAATTGAATCTGCAACGGTAACTCCCTTGTAGATGTCCGGTGGATGCGCCGCAATGGCGTACGTGAAAGTCCGGAAGCTGTGCTGGCTCGGCGAAGCGAACGTACCCTCCCAAATCGCCGCTTTGCCTCCATCGTTGCTGAACCCTGGCATCTCCTTGGGCTCCAACTTTAGCGCGAGGATATCGGGGGTCCATTTGTAAGCCAACTTGTACATCTCCCAATAGGCGGTCTTGGCCGTTACTGGCGCAACCGCAGCAGAGCTCTCCGCCGGTTTTGCAGCGCTGTCCCCGCCGGCGGCAGGCGGCTGGGTGGTTTGCGAGCAACTGGAGAGCAGGAAAAGGGCGAGCATCAAAGCGCTCGCAAGGCAAGTCTTGGTCATAGCGTTTTACTCCTTGCTCTGACTGCTGTTGGGCTGTCATCCCCCTTCAGCTACCAACAGCTTATGCGCGTCCGGCTTGCACGGCGGTGATTTTCCGCACACATGTCATAGTCTTCCCGATTTGGTATCGTAGAACGCGACCGGCGCTTGCGAAAGCGCCACCTGCTCACAAACTATGGACGCGAGCTCGGGGATGGGGTTGATTCGGGCTCGGAGGTAGTCCAACTCGCCAAAACCTCCTTCAGTGCAGGCTCCAGCTTCGCCAGGTGTTCCGGCGAGCACTTCAGCGCGACCGAGTAGATCTCGTTCTCCGTGCCTTGGATGAAGACCAGTTCTTCAATCCAGTCGCGGCCAGTGGAGTTCTGGCGATAGCGCGTCTTCAGCATCTGCGCGGCATCATGATTGACGGTCAGCTCACGGCGCTGCAGCGTCTCGAAATTCTGGCCGGCCTGGCGCATGGCGGTGGTTGTGCGCTCGATAACGTTATTCAGTGCGTCGCTGCTGTCGCTTGAGGGCGCGACTAGCGCCACGGTGATCGCGTCCCACTGCGCGCGATCGCCTGTCTGCTCCGGCGCGATGACCACGCCGTTGCCGTTGAACACCTCGCCAAGTTCGCTCCACGTGCTGGGATATCGGAAGCAGAAGCCGGCGCTCGGATGGCAGTACTTTTTCGAGGGGGCCGGCGCTCCATGGGCTGGAGCAGAGCTTTGCCCGAAGGCTAGGGAAGCAGGACTCAGCGCCATCAGGATGTAAGTTGCCGCGCGAAACGTCAACCGCATGCTTTTATACTTGCACGCCGCGCTTGCGCTCGGCGATGCTTTCGAGCGCGGAGAGTGTTTCCTTGGGCAGGTGATAGGATTCGGCGTCGGAGGGATAGCCGCCCGACTTCACGTCATCTTTGAAGGCATGTAGCGCATTCGAAATCACTGAGCCCACGTCGGCGTAGCGGCGCACGAACTTGGCCGGCGGTTCAAAGGTCAGCCCGAGCAGATCGTGGAAGACGAGCACCTGGCCATCGCACTCGGGGCCGGCTCCGATACCGATGGTCGGAATCTCGAGTTCGCGGGTGATCATGGCGGCGACCTCGCGCGGAATTCCTTCCAGCACGAGGCAGCATGCTCCGGCGCGTTCTACTGCCAGCGCGTCGTGCATGAGTTGCTCGATCGCTGCCAGCGTCTTGCCTTGCACCTTGTAGCCACCCATGGCGTGCACGGATTGCGGCGTCAGTCCGATGTGGGCAACGACGGGAATCTCCGCGTCAACCAGTCGCGCAATGAGGCGCGCGCGCTTTTCGCCGCCCTCGATCTTTACCGCCTCGGCCCCCGCTTCTTTGATGAAGCGCGCGGCGTTGTGCAGCGTCTCGCGCTGGCTGACGTGAAACGAGGCGAACGGCATGTCGGCGACCAGGAACGCACGCTTCACCCCGCGGCGCACAGCGCGCGTGTGATGCAGCATCTCCCGCATGGTGACGGGCAGCGTGTTCTCGTAGCCGAGCATGACCTGCGCCAGCGAATCGCCGACCAGCACCATATCAATACCGGCCTCGTCGACCAGGCGAGCGCTGGGATAGTCGTAGGCGGTGAGGCAAGTGATGATCTCGTGACGTTGTTTCTTGTCGAGAAGAGTGGCGGCAGTGATCTTGGCGCGAAAGTCGCCGGTGGTGATGCTCACGATGTCCTCCAGTGCAGCTCCGCTCGGCGGATGCCGCCTGTGTCTCGTCACAGCAGGATGTGATGGCGTGGGGAGACGATTGCATTATACGCCTTCAGGCTTTTCGCCAGACGGTTTGCCGGCGGTCGGCAGGAGTTCGGTGCCGCTTGCGGCAGGCGAATGCGCCTTGCCGCAAGAAACCTGCTGACCATCCCAATGTGACTTGCATTATGCAAGTCAATTTTGGTAGCTTGCCGCAAAATGCCTCGGACGGCAAGCTCGCAGCACAGGTCCGGATGTCCCATGAGTGTCTCGCTGGAAGTGTTTGGCGACCGCTGGTCATTGCTGATTGTGCGCGACATGATGATTCGCGGTTTCCGCACGTTCAAGGATTTCCAGAATGCGGGCGAGGGAATTGCGACCAATGTTTTGTCACAACGCCTGCGCAAGCTGAAAGCCGCGGGAATCATCCGGGGCGAGGCCGAGCGGACGGACGGGCGGCGCACCAACTACCGCCTGACGGAGAAGGGAATCGACCTTGCGCCCGTGCTTTTGGAATTGCTGATATGGGGTGCGCGGCACGAGGACACCGGCGTGCCGTGCGCTTTGATCGAGCGCTTGGCAGAACACCGGGAAGGGCTTCTCGCCGAAGTGAGGCGGCGCTGGTGCAAACGCGATCCGCGACCGCTGCAGGCGAAGTCAGGACAGTGGCTATGGCCGTAATCCATTACTAGGAAAACCGGCTTCGGCATTCCCTAGATGGTCAACTATGAGCAAGGGTGAGGTGATTGTGAAAACGTCAGTGAGAGAAAGAATTGCAATGGTAAGCGCATCCGCAATCCTGGTGCTGGTAGCTGAGCTGACATCGGCTTACGGAGCGGCGGCGCCGGATGCCAAAGCGCAATACACGAGCATGGCTCCGCTCCATCTTTATCTCGACGATCGCGATACCGAGATCGCAATGGCGCGCAGCGCAGCCCCCGAGGCGATCTCGCGCGATGCGACGGTCATGGTCTTGACTGAGCATGGCTATGTGACCGCGGTCGAAGGCAAGAATGGTTTCGTCTGCGTCGTCGAGAGGGCGTGGATGTCGCCCGGAGATTCTCCGAACTTCTGGAACCCAAAGATGCGTGGACCGGTTTGCTTCAATCCTCCAGCGGCGCGCTCCATCCTTCCGGTTACTTTCGAGAGGACCAAACTGGCCATTGTCGGCAAATCGAAAGCCGAGATCATCGCCGCCAACAAGCAGGCCTACGACAAGCAGGAACTACCTCGGCTGGAGCCGGGCTCAATGAGCTACATGATGTCGAAACGAGCGTATCTGACCGCGAACGGCGGCAATCTCGCCCACGTGATGATTTACACCCCGCATGCGGACCCAGCGACGTGGGGCGACGGAGTGCCCAACGCGCCACTCATGCTGAACCCGCAGTTCAAAGGAGTCGAACCCGTCGACGTCTGGGTCATCTCGGTTGGCAAATGGTCGGACGGAACCCCCGCGCCGGTGATGTAGTCAAGCACTTAACATTTAGCATTGGGCACTTAGCATTTGGCATTTGGCACTTAGGCAACTAATGGAATTGACACCCGCAAAGCGCGGCTTCCTGTTTCTTGTACAAATGCGAACAGCCAGAGCTGAGGAGACTCTGGCTAAGCCTGAGTTCTGAAAGGGCACGGCTTCAGCCGTGCCGCAAGCCCAGCAAGATCAGTACGGGCTTTAGCCCTGAGGGCGAACAGCGGCTTGTTCAGAATCTCACTAAGTGCCAAATGCGAAGTGCCAAATGCTATTGTCAAATGCAACGAGAGGAGCAGTGAAGCCACGATGAGCAAAGTACGCGTGCTGGTGGGCACCCGTAAGGGCGCCTTCATTCTGGAGTCGGATGGTAAGCGGCAGAACTGGAGCGTCTCCGGGCCGCATTTCGCCGGCTGGGAGATCTACCACATGAAGGGCTCGCCGGCTGATCCAAACCGGCTTTACTGTTCGCAAACCAGCGGCTGGTTCGGACAAGTGATCCAGCGCTCCAGCGATGGCGGCAAGACCTGGGAGACTCCCGGCGGAGGGCCGGAGAAATCGCCGCAGGGTTGGCCTAGGGGCGAAAGCAACAAGTTCGTCTATGACACTTCCGCGGAAACTGGCAAGCCGCTTACCACCCACCAGTTCTATGACGGCACGCAGAAGCCGTGGGTGTTCAAGCGCGTCTGGCACTTGGAGCCGTCGCTCGCCGATCCGGACACGGTGTACGCCGGCATCGAGGACGCAGCCATCTTCCGCTCTGCTGACGGGGCAAGGAGTTGGCAGGAGATGCCAGGTCTGCGCGGGCATGGCACGGGCCCGCACTGGCAGCCGGGCGCCGGTGGGATGTGCCTGCACACCATCATTCTCGACCGCAGCGATCCTGGCCGGATGTACATCGCGATCTCCGCCGCGGGCGCCTTCCGCACCGACGATGGCGGCAAGACCTGGAAACCGATCAACCGCGGCCTGCGCTCGCAGTTCATGCCTGACCAGGACGCCGAGGTCGGCCACTGTGTGCATCACGTCGCCATGCATCCGGATCGCCCGGGCGTGCTGTTCATGCAGAAGCATTGGGACGTGATGCGTAGCGACGACGCGGGCGAGAACTGGCAGGAAGTCAGCGGCAATCTGCCGACGGACTTTGGCTTCGTGATCGACGTGCACGCGCACGAGCCGGAGACGATTTACGTTGTGCCGATCAAGAGCGATAGCGAGCACTATCCGCTCGAGGGCAAGCTACGCGTTTACCGTAGCCGCACCGGCGGCAACGAATGGGAGGCGCTGACCAACGGACTGCCGCAGAGCAACTGCTATGTCAACGTGCTGCGCGATGCCATGGCGGTCGATTCGCTCGATTCCTGCGGCGTGTACTTCGGCACCACCGGCGGGCAGGTTTACAGTTCGCCCGATGCCGGCAATACCTGGTCGCCGATAGTGCGCGACCTGCCGGGCGTGCTCTCGGTCGAGGTGCAGACGCTGCCATGATTCGCGTGGTCATTCCTCCGCACTTGCGGACGCTGGCGCACGTCAACGGCGAGGTGCAGCTTGAAATCGAGGGCGCGGTGACGCAGCGGTCGGTGCTCGACGCCCTCGAAGCTTGCTATCCCATGCTGTGCGGCACCATCCGCGACCACGTCACGCAGCAGCGCCGGCCATTTCTGCGCTTCTTCGCGTGCGAGGAAGACCTGTCGCACCAGTCGCCGGACACTCCCCTGCCCGAGGCCGTGACAAATGGGAAGGAGCCGTTTCTGATTATCGGCGCCATCGCCGGAGGGTAGCACTCGCGGCAGAGCTGCCATGCTACAGCCACGTGGCCGTACCGCGGGGTCGATCCCTTCGCCAAGCTGTTTGGTGGAATCCGCGGTGTAGACGCGCTAGAACGCCACTTCGGCCGCATGCCTGCATCAAAGGAAGAGGTATTGAGGCGGTATCGCCCGCGAATGTAACACCTACGAGGAACCGATGAAGATCAAAGTGACCAGCGTATACGTCGACGATCAGGACAAGGCCCTGCGTTTCTATACCGAAGTGCTGGGCTTCGTGAAGAAGACCGACTTCAGCCAGGGGCCGTATCGCTGGCTCACCGTGGCCTCAGCCGAGGAGCCCGACGGCACGGAGCTGCAACTGGCGCTTAACAACAGCCCGGCCGCCAAGGCCTACCAGCAGGCGATTTTTCAACAGAGCCAGCCCGCAGCCATGTTCTTCACCGACGACGTGCAGGCCGATTACGAGCGTATGAAAGCCCGCGGCGCTGAGTTCACCATGCCACCAACAGACGTGACCGCCTCCAAGATTGCCATGCTGAACGATACTTGCGGCAATCTCATTCAGCTCACGCAGCTGATGCGCTGGTAGGGCGGACGTTCGGCGGATCGAAGTTCCGAGCTGGCCCAGCCGGCCCATCCTCGACTCTGGGCGGAAACTCCGGCTGCTATCCGTAGCCACCAGCCGCCGTCCAACCGGCATCACAAAAGCAGAATCCATATCAGCCATTCTGCTTACAGCCATGAGGTGTGTGATGTTGCGTGTGGTTCCCTCCGTTCTGGTTCTTCTGTTATCCGCGCTGATCGGCTCTGCGCAACAGTCCGCGTCTTCCACGCCCGCGCCGGCGCAAAACGGTATACGTGCGGCAATCCCGGTCGTGCTGACGGAGTCATTGGATGCGAAGAAGCTCAAAGCCGGCGACGAGGTCACCGCCAAGACGTTGGTCGGGCTCGAGGGCAAGGGCCTGTCGATCCCGAGCGGAAGCAAAGTCACTGGCCATGTGACGCAAGCCGAGGCGCGCTCCAAGGGAGATCCGCAATCCTCGCTGGGAATTGTTTTCGACAAGATAGACCTCTCCGGCGGTAAGGAACGGCCCATCCACGGCCAGATCCAGGCGGTAGCTCCGAGTGCGATTCCCGAACCGACGGTCGGTCCAGTGGGCGGTGGCACGATTGCGAAGGAGAGTCCCGGTGATCAGGGGAGCCCAGTGCCCGGCCCAAGCTCGAGCCTCGGCAATATCCAGACACCGAATCCGGACGGGTCCGCCAATCAACCATGGCGGTTGGACGCCAACTCGCACGGGGTGATCGGTATCCGGCATCTCGAGCTCGATAAAGACTCCGTGCTGACGACTACCGACAAGGACCTGAAGCTGGACAGCGGCACTCAATTGTTGGTTCGTTCGGAAATTCAGTCACCCGGGCAGTAAACTTCCGCTTCCCTGAATGCGATCAGCAGCTTGCTCAGAGTCCCCTAGGAGTGCGAATCAGATACTTAGAAGCGTTCCCGGAGGTGGCGGCGCGACCGCGGCTTGGCTTGTCTTCACACGCAAGCGGGGTGCTTTCCCCCCTGCCTACATTCACCCCGCCGCTCTGCGGCTGGTTTCCTGGACTCGAAGGCGCCGAGGCGAAGTCAAGAGTTTAAGAGCCAAAAGCCAAGAGCCCACCGCCATTTCCACAGGTTGCACAACTCGCTAATTGCCACGGATGCCGGAGCGATTTATTCTGCGTCTCGTAGTTCCTCTCCGGTCATGGCCAATCTTTTTGAACCGCCGCGGTACATCGCAGTCGAGGGCCCTATCCGAGTCGGCAAGACCACGCTGTCGCGTGTCATCGCCGAGACCCTGCACGCGCAGCGTATCAGCGAGCCCGACAGCAATCCGTTTCTCAAACCGTTCTACCAGGGCGATCCCGGTGCCGCCTTTCAGGCCCAGTTTGCCTTCCTCATCGCCCGTTACGAGCAGCTCGGAGGACTCGACGTCAAACGCAATCCCAACAAGACGTACGTGGCCGATTACATCTTCGAGAAGGACAAGCTCTTCGCCTGCCTGAACCTCGGCGATGCCGAACTTGAGGTCTACAATCGCTACTACGAGCTGTTCCGCCAGAACGTGCCCACACCCGATCTCGTCATCTATCTGCAGGCCACGCCCGAAGTCCTGAAGAAGCGCTTGAAGAAGAAGAATGCGCCCAACGAGAAGGCGATCAGCGACGACTATCTCGAAGAAGTCATCAAGGCCTACGAGCACTTCTTCTTTCACTACACCTCGTCGGATCTGCTGATCGTTAACACCTCGGAGATCGACTTCGTCGAGCGCAGCGAAGACCTGCAGGCGCTGCTGCGCCGCGTCAGCGAACCCATCCGCGGCACGCAATACTTCCTGCCACTTAGCTCCGACGAGCAAGCGGCCAGAGCGTAGGCCCCTTCATCGACTTTTCATCCTCCGATCACTCCCTATTGTCGCCGGCTTGCGCTATGCTCGTGCAATCCTCAACCGAAGGAGGCGCGCCCATGGGAGTTATGTTTCAGGCATTCTATTGGAACTGTCCGCAGCAGGAAAACCAGGACGGTACGTGGTGGAACTTCCTCGCCGGCAAAATCCCTGAATTGCAGCAGGCCGGCTTCACCGCGCTTTGGCTGCCGCCGGCGTGCAAGGCGGCGAATCTCGGCGGGCCTTCCATGGGCTACGATCCCTATGATTATTGGGACCTCGGCGACTTCAATCAGAAGAGCCGGGTGAAGACGTGGTTCGGCAATCAGGCGGAACTGACGGCGCTCATCAACGCGGCGCACGGCGCCAACATGCAGGTCTATGCCGATCTCGTGCTCGACCACAACAACGGCGGCGACGCGCAGGAGGTCAATCCTATCGACGGCCAGACGCGCTGGACGGTGTTCAAGCCCGCCAGCGGCAAGTTCCCGCGCACCTGGCAGTGCTTCCATCCTTCGCCGTACGAAATCTTCGACGAGGCGACATTCGGCGACATGCCCGACCTGTGCCATCGCAATCCGCAGGTGTACGCGAGCCTGGTTGAGCTGGCGCAGTGGATGGTCGAGGCCATAGGCTTCGACGGCTTTCGCTTTGATTTCGTGAAGGGCTACGCGCCGTGGATGGTGCAATCGATTGCCGAGCAGCGCTACCTAAAGCGCTCGCAGAAAAACTTCTTCGCCTTTTGCGTGGGCGAGTGCTGGGACAACGAACGCACCGTAAACGATTGGCTGGGCGAAGTGAACAGCTACACCGATAATCCGGTTTCCGCGTTCGATTTCCCCTTGCATTATGTGCTGAAGGGCGTATGCGACACGTACGGCTTCAGCTTGCAGAACCTCGCCGAAAC
>Ga0335081_10000856_pt1 | contig 49127 bp, 39 predicted proteins | sample Lox_Sample_35_FD_206713 | JGI IMG/M metagenome (GOLD analysis project Ga0335081, IMG submission 206713) | Soil microbial communities from Loxahatchee National Wildlife Refuge, Florida, United States - Lox_Sample_3.5 | ecosystem: Environmental > Terrestrial > Soil > Wetlands | place: USA... | reverse complement strand
CCTTCCTGCCGGCGCTCCCGTTCATCGGCCTCAAGCCTACGGACCTGCCGAGGAAGATCGTGCCGCTCCTGCCCGATCTCGTGCTGACGGCATTGAGCCTCGCGATCGTCGCCACGTTCGACACGCTTCTGACGCTCCGCGTTGCGCAGAAGACGACCGGCCGGCCACTCCGCCCGACGCGCGATCTCGTGGCGAACGGCATCGGCAACTGCGTCGCGGCGTTGACCGGGTCGCTCGCGGTGCAGCTCTCGCCCAATGTCGTCATCAACGCGTACAAGAGCGGCGGACGCACGGCGCTGACGCCCATCGTGGGCGCGCTCGTGCTGCTCGCGATCGTGCTGACGCTCTCGCCTCAGCTCGGCGCCATCCCGGTCGTGGTGCTGTCGGCGACCGTACTCGCAAACGGCATCGCGTCGTTCGACCGCTGGAGCCTGAGGCTGCTCCTCGACACGCTTTTGAACCGCGGCCGGGTCGCGCGGCGCCATGCGTGGCACGACATCCTTGTGATACTGGTCGTCATGTCGATCACAGCGAGCGGCGCGATCGTCGCGGGCGTGCTCGCCGGCGCGGCCTTGGCCTGCATCATCTTCATCGCCAATATGAGCCGGCCGATCCTGCGCCGCAGCTTGCGGGGCAACGAGATCGCGTCGAAGCGCATGCGCCCCGCCGACGCGCAGGCGGCCCTGCTCGAAAGCGGGCCCCGGCGCGCCGTGCTCGAGCTGCAAGGTGTGCTGTTCTTCGGCAACGCCGACGATCTCGCCGACCGGGTCGTGGCGCTCCTCGACGAGACCGACATGGTGACGCTCGACGTGCACGGCATCACCGACATCGACATCTCGGGCGCGCAGGTGCTGATCGAGATCGTGGCGAACGCGCGGCGGCGGGGAAAATGGCTCGTCTTCTGCAGCGTGCCGCCCGACCTCACGCGCTCGATCGGCGAGCTTGCGCACGGCGACGCGCGCGCGGGCGCGCGCATCATGCACGACCTCGACAGCTCGGTCGAATGGATGGAGGAGGAGGCGCTCAATCGCCGCACTGCCAACGTGCCGCATGTCGACGAGCTGGCGCTCTCCGCGCTCGACTTCACGCACGGGCTCGACGCCGACGAATTGGCGCTCCTGCGCTCGCGCCTCACCGCGCGGTCGTTCGCTCCGGGCGAGACGATCTGCATCGAGGGCGACGCCGCCGACCGGCTGTGGCTTCTGACCAAGGGCTCGGTCAGCGTACGCATGGCGCTTCCGGGCCGCGAGGGCGTGCGCGTCGCGAGCCTTGCGATGGGCACGGTCGTGGGCGAGATGGCGCTTCTCGGCACCGGACGGCGCTCGGCCTCGGTCGTGGCGGACGACGATGTCGTGTGCTGGGAGCTCGAGGAGAAGGAATTCCGCGCACTTCTCGACGAGCATCCGCGCATCGCGAGCAAGGTGCTCGCCAACATCGCGCGCGAGATGGCGCGGCGCGTGCGCCTCACCTCGGAATATCTGCGCCACGCACTCGGCTGATCGCGGCCGCCATTGCCCGCGCTCCGACGCTCTGTTAGAGGAGCGGGGCCTTGGAGGAGGGGCTTTCATGCGGAAGCTTTTGCTGGTCGCGGGCTTCGTGCTCGCGGGCGCGCCGGCGTTGGCGCAGCAGACGGTGCCGGAAATCCCGTTCGATTCAGTGCCCGATTTCCTCAAGCTGCCCCCCAACCTCTATATCGGCGAGCCGACGGGAGTCGCCGTCAACTCGAAGGGCCATGTCTTCGTCTTCTCGCGCGGCGGCTCGAGCACGGGACCGGCCTATGCCGAGACGGCGGCGCAACTGCTCGAATTCGGGCCGGACGGGAAATACATCCGCGAGATCGGCAAGAACCTCTATGCATGGTCATTCGCGCATTCCGTCCGTATCGACCGCCAGGACAATATCTGGGCGGTCGATAAGGGCTCGGACATGATCGTGAAGTTCGACCCGCAAGGGCGCGTCCTCTTCGTCTCGGGCCGGAAGCAGGAAGCCTCGGACGAGGACACCGGCCCCTTGAAGCACCCGAAGCCGCCGCTGCCGCCGGTCGACGGCCGCTACCGCCAGCCGACCGACGTCACGTGGGACGCTGTCGGCAACGCCTATATCAGCGACGGCTACATCGATTCACGCGTGGCGAAGCTCGACAAGGACGGCAATTTTGTGGGCTCGTTCGGCGCGCCGGGATCGGGCGCGGGCGAATTCAACACGCCGCACAGCATCGGCGCCGACGCCGAGAACAATCTCTATGTCGCCGATCGCGGCAACCGCCGCATCGAGGTGTTCGATACAGCGGGCAATTTCCTGCGCCAGTTCACGATCGACGTGCCGCCCCCGCCCGACGCGCGCATGGTGATCGGCAACAAATATTCGGATCCGATGGCCGCCAACGTTCCGGCGCTCCTGAAGCCGGGCGCGCCGTGGGTCATCTGCATCACGCCGCCGCCGCATCAGTTCCTCTACACGGCCGACGCCTTTCCCGGCCGCATCTACAAGCTGACGCTCGACGGCAAGCTCGTCGGCATGCTGGGCAAGGCGGGCAAGGAGATGAAGGCGTTCGGCTGGATCCACGCAATGGCGTGTCCCGACGAGAACACCCTCATCGTCGGCGAGATCATCAACTGGCGCGTCCAGAAGCTGATCCTGCATCCCGAGCGCGCGGCGCGGTAACCGAAGCAAGCACGATTAACCGTCATGCCCGGCCTCCGTGCCGGGCATCCACGTGTGTTCTTTGCTGAACGAGGACGTGGATGGCCGGGACAAGCCCGGTCATGACGAGAGTATGAAGATGCGCCGAGCCGCGTCAGCGGCTAGCGAGCGGCAGGGCGTAGCGCTTGTCGATGGTGGCGGCGCCATCGACGCCCGCCTTCACCAGCCCCTCCTTCTTGTAGAACTCGACTTGGCGCAGGATGTCGGCCTCGTCAAGCCGGCCCGCGGCATCGACATAGGGAATGCCGAGCTTCACCTCTGCCGCCGTCTGCTTCGTGTATTTCGCGAGAATCCCGGTCATCGCATCAGCTGCCGCGCCCTTCGCGGGCATGCCGTCCGCCGCGGTCGTGGCGTCGTGATAATCCTTCGCGCCGGCGCGATAGGCGCGCAGGAACCGCTCGACCGTGTCCTTGCGCTCGTTCGCCGTCTTGGTGCTCGTGAACACGATGCCGAATTGCCACGGCGCGATGTCGCCGACCCAGCCTAGGAGCTTCACATCGCCGCGATCGATGACCGGTAGAATGCCGGGCGTCACGGAGACCGACGTGAAATCGGCCTTGCCGCCGGTCAAGGCGGTGACGATGTTCGGGATCGACTGCAGCGACAGAACCTCGATCGTTTTGAAGTCGAATCCTTCCTTCGGCGCGACGATGCCGCCCACGACATAGATCGGCGGCGCGGCCTTGGTGGTGACGCCGAAGCTGTGGTTGGGGAAATCCTTGACGCTCTTGAGCCCGCCCTCCCAGGCGTGACGTGAAACGAGGAAGGCCTGGAGATGGAAGCCGGGCGCCTCGTGCGCGGCGCCGGCGATGAGCTTCAATTCGCCCTCGCCGGCCAAGTTGTAGAAGGCGCCGGTGACGGCCGCGACGCCGAAATCGACCGAGCCCGACACGGTCGCGACCGCCACGGGCGCGGCCGCGTCGAAATTGACGAGCTCCGCCGGCACGCCCTCGCGCGCGAAATAGCCCTTCTCCTGCGCCACATAGACGGGCGCAAACGCGGTGACGGCGACGAGGCCGATTTTGATGGGCTCGGCGTGCGCCACCTGCGTGGCGAGCGCCAGCGCCGCGACGGCCGAAGCGATGCAGGCCACGTTTCTCATGTTTCCTCCCCCGGCGTTTTGCCGCCGATCCTAGCACGGCATGAGGGCTTGCGCCGCGCGCAGGCCGCGCGAAGATGAGCGAGGAAGCGAAAGGCAGGCGCATGAGCGACGGCGGCAAAAGCGGCGGCAGCAACATCGAGGGGCGGATCGCCTATGACGATCTGCGCGAATGGCTCGACTATGCGCGGCGTTTGGGCGAGGTGCGCGATATCGCGGGCGCCACGTGGCAGGAGGATATCGGGCTTGCCGCCGAAGCGGTCTTGCGCGCCGAGAACGGCCCGTGCGTCCTCTTCGACGAAATTCCGGGCTGCGCGAAAGGCTTCCGCGTGCTCTTGAACGTCTTCGCCGGCACGCGCCGCAACATGACGCTGGGATTTCCTGATCATCTCAGCAAATGGGAGCTGAGCCAGGCCTATCGCGACGCCTATCTCAAGGAGCCGCGGATCGCGCCGCACCAGATCGTAACCGACGGGCCTGTGCTCGAGAACGTGATGCTGGGCGATGAGGTCGATGTCGAGAAGTTCCCGGCGCCGATCTGGCATGAGAAGGATGGCGGGCGCTACATCGGCACCGGCACCTACAGCATCACCCGCGACCCCGAGGAGAACTGGCTCAATGCCGGGGCCTATCGCGCGCAGGTGCATGACAAGAAGAGCGTCGGCATTCTCATGGCGGCGGGCCATCACGGTTATATCCACCGCGAGAAATACTTCGCCCGCGGCGAGAAGATGCCTGTCGTGATGGTGCTGGGCGGCGATCCTTTGGCCTTCTTCTATGGCGGGCTCGAGGCACCTTACGGCGTCTTTGAGCTCGACATCATCGGTGGTTTGCGCGGGCGCCCGGTGAAGATGGTGAAGGGCCGCGTCACGGGGCTTCCCTTTCCCGCCGACGCCGAGATCGTGCTTGAGGGCTTCGTCGAGCCGGACAAGCGCCACCTCGAAGGCCCATTCGGCGAATGGACCGGGCATTATGCCGGCGGCGCCAGCATGGTGCATGTGCTCGACGTGAAGGCGATCTATCACCGCAACGATCCCATTCTCTTGGGCGTGCCGCCGATGGGCGCGGGCCCGGACGAGATGGCGCGCTATCGCGCCGTGCTGCGCTCGGCCACCATCATGCAGAACCTGGCGAACGCGGGCGTGCCGGACGTGAAACAGGTGTGGTGCCATGAGGTGGGCGGCGCACGCATGTTCCACGCCATCTCGATCAAGCAGCGCTATCCCGGTCATGCGACCCAGGCCGGCCATGTCGCAGCCCAATGCGGCGCCTCGGCCTATGCGTCGAAATACATCGTCGTGGTGGACGACGATGTCGATGTGACCGATCTCGACAATCTCCTCTGGGCGATGATCACGCGCACCGATCCCAAGGACTCGATCCAGTTCATCAGCAATTCCTGGGACTCCCCGGCCGACCCGCGGCTCAGCCCGGAGAAGCGCGCGCAGCGCGACATGACGCATTCGGTGGCGATCATCGATGCCTGCCGGCCATGGCATTGGCGCGACAAGTTCCCGCCGACCAACGCACCCTCGGCCGAAATCGCAAAGAAAGCGCGGGAAAAGTTCGGCTGGCTGCTCGAAGGCTAGAGCCGGATCGGTTCACATGGAATCGCTCCGCGATTCATGTGAACCGTGAATCCGGCTTTACTCCAGATATTTAGAGTGCGATTCACGGTTTGAATGGAAGCGAGACCGCTTCCATCCAAACCGATCGCACTCTAGGCGAGGCCGAACACTTCCTCGGGCGAGGCGAATCCGCGCACCGGGTGGAACCCCAGCGACTCAACTGTGCGGCCGACGAGCGGCGCGATCTCGCTCGACATCAGGAGCGGCCGGTCGATCCGCTTCGTCAGCCCTTCGAGCCGGCACACGAGATTGACCGCCGGACCGATCGCCGTGAAGTCGAGCCGGTCGATCGCGCCGACATTGCCGTAGAAGACGCTGCCGATATGGAGCCCGACGCCGATGCGGAGCGGCGGGCGCGCGGAGAAGGTGCGCGCTTCGTTGACCGCGGCGAGGCGCACCAAGCCTTCTTCGGCAGCGGCGCACGCCGCACGCGCCGCAGCCGCATCATCGCCGTCCTGGATCGGGAAAATCGCCAGCAGCCCATCCCCCACGAACTTCAGCACCTCGCCGCCCTGCGCCTGGATCGGCGAGGTCATGGCATCGAAATACTGATCGAGGAGCTCGAGCAGCTCGTCGGCCGGGTACCGGTCCGAGAGCCCCGTGAAGCCGCGGAGATCGGTCGCGATAAGGGCGGCGCGGATCTCCTCGCCCTGGCGGCGCTGAACCTCGCCGGCAAGGATGTGGCGGCCGATCGTCGGGCCGAGATACGTGTCGAGGACGTTGACCAGCAGATGCCGCACCGCCTCTGCTTCGATCAATGCGGTGGCCGCGGGAAGAACGCGCGCGATCATGGCCATATCGGCCGCGGTGAAACCGCCCGACCGGTCGGTGGCAAAAGTCATGACATGGTGGCGCGCGCCGTGACTTGGGAGCGGCTGGACCAGATAGTCCGTGATCCCCGCCGCGGTGAGCTCGACCAGCAGCGGGAGGGTGGCATCCTCGCGATCGAGGCGGTGGCGCACCGTCTCGCCGCGCTCGACAGCCGGACGAAGCGGACTGTCGCGATAGGCCGGCGCCGAAACGATCGTGTGGAGGATGCGCGACTGCTCGACGAACTCGCTATCCCGCTCCCAGCGGGCAGTAAGACCGAGGAGCTGCGGGTGGAGCGTGCCGACATGGATCGTCGCACGCGCCAGCGGCAAGCCTTCGCCGACGAGCCGCCAAGCGAACAGATCGATGAACCCGGCCAGCGTCGTCGCTTTCGGCGCCTCGGTCAGAACCCATTGCACGAGATCGCCGTCGCGAATCGGCCGCCCGTGTGACCGGTACGGTTCCGTCCGGCTGATCGGATTCTGAGGCGGCGGAGCCGCCGTGATGGTGACGCCATCAGTCATGCCGTGAGTCTAGCACGGCGGGGCATGCCAATAACCGGGCAGATGATGGTTCGTTTGCCGCTTTCGGCGGCAGGGTCAGTTCTGCGCCTGCTGCGGCGGGGCGTCGGGCGCTTCGTTCCAGCCCGAGTCGCTCGTCGCGATCGCCGTCTCGACGTTCTCGAGCGTGCGGTAAGTGCCGACCATGAACACCATCATCGCCAGCACGATCGCGACGGCCGTCAGGCCGTCATTGAGCCGGGCGCAAAAGCGCTCGGCGCGGTATCGCAAGGTCGCCTTCTTCATTGCCCCTTCACCTGTAGACAAGGCGGACCGCCCACAACATCTCCTCGCGGCGCCCGCCGATCCTCGAACACGCGCATTGCAAGGCCCGTGCCAGCGCACGGATTCGCGTGAAACGCGCGTGCGCCGCGAAGGTCTTACGCCGGCCGGTGGGATTTCGACCCCACCGCGCTCGTCATGGCTCCTCCGCGCCCGATGCGGGGCCGAGGCGAGGCTCCAGCCGCCGGCCCGTCTCTCCGCTGCACAGAAAACATATTGCGCCCAAAAATGGCCTTGGACGTGTGAAGCCGTTCACAGTCCGCGTTTGCGCCGGCACCTGCATAATCCGGCCGGCTGCGAGGAAGGGACCATGGAGCAGAACGCGACTGAGGACCCGCTCGACACCGCCGCACAACGGATCGCTGAAGGCGTGGTCAGCCGCGTCGGGGCCGGCGCCGCCGCGGCGGCCATCATGGCGGCGCTAGCATTTGCTGCCGCATTGTGCCGGGGTTCGGCAAGAATTGCCGGGAGCCAACGGCGCAAGCGGCGCCAGACGCCGATGCCGGCTTGTTGAGCCCGCCGGCTCAGGGCCTTTCGCCGGAGGTTCGGGCGGGCAATGTGTGGCTTGCCCGTTGCAGCGAAAACGGTTCGCACGCGCTTTCCGCGACGCCGTGCTGCCGTTAGGATCGCGCGGCCGGGGGGTGGCGCATGGCGGCGCTTCGATTCTTGTTCGGCTTCGAAGGCAGGATCGCGCGCGGGCGATTCTGGATCTTCGGCCTTGCCCTCTATGCGCTCGGCAGCTTGGCGCTTGCGGCGACGCCGGCGGCGCGCGGCACCCTTCTCCACATGCTGTGGCTGCCCGGCGCGGTCATGCTGTGGCTCTACATCTTCAGTGGCATGTGGGGCTTCTCGGTGGCCGCGCTGTCGATGGCGATCGAGATTTTTCTCGTGCAGCATCTAGGCGGGCGCGCCGGAATCTGGCTCTTCCTCGTCGCGGTCGCGCTCTGCCTGGTGCTTGGGTGGATGGTGATCGCGGTCGCCTCGAAGCGGCTGCACGACCGCGGCAAGAGCGGCTGGTGGCTCCTGCTCTTCATCGTGGCGCCATTGGCGCTCGACTTCGCGTCGGGCCTCGCCGCCTCGCCGCACACCGGCGCGCTCTTCGTCGCCGAGGCTTTCGCGCTTCATCTCTGGTCGTTCGTGGAGATGGGCTGCCGGCCCGGTGTCGGCGGCGCCAACGCCTATGGCCCCGATCCACGCGCTATTGCCGCGACGGCGCCGGCCGCGGCGTGACACGCCACTAGAGGCTGGGCGGCGGCTCCGGCGTGCGGGCCGGCGCCAGCCCGAACAGGCGCGCGAGCCAGCGCAGGAGCGCGCCATCGAGCGCGGTGTCGATGCTGCGCGCGATGCCGTCGGCAATCGTGTGCATGCCAGTTGTGACGGCGTCCTCGAAGCTCGGCTCGTTGCCCATGCTCGCCCCCACGCCGAGAAAGCCCGCGCGCTGACCCGTGACGGTCCGGCGCCGCGGCGGTGCATATCATGGCATGAACGGTGACGGCGCGCAGGATCGAACTTGCGGACCTCTCTGCTGATTGCAGGCGAAAAGGAGGCTAGTCTCGGACGCCTTGGCCTTCGTGACGAAAGGACCACCGATGGCGACGAACGCGCCGGACCCGCAGAACAGACACCAGCCTCGGCACGAGCGCTATCGGCAACTCACCAGCGTCGGCCGGGACACGCCGATGGGGCGGTATCTCCGGTGCTTCTGGTATCCCGTCGCGCCAGTGCTCGCGCTGAAGGACGAGCCGGTAAAGCCGGTGACGCTGCTCGGGGAGAAGCTCGTCCTGTTCCGGACCGAGCAGGGCGCCTACGGACTCGTGGCGCAGCGCTGCCCTCATCGCGGCGCCTCGCTCGCATGCGGCATGGCCGACACGGACGGCATCCGCTGCTGCTATCACGGCTGGAAATTCGCACCCGACGGCCGGTGCCTCGAGCAGCCGGCCGAGGACCCGCGCAGCCGCATGAAAGACGAGATCCGGATAACTGCCTATCCGGTGGAGGCGATGGGCGGCATGCTGTGGACCTATCTCGGGCCCGCTCCGGTGCCGCTGCCACCGCGCTATGAGTTCGTCGTGCGCGACGACTATGACAAGGACGTCGGCATCAGCCGCATGCCGTGCAACTGGCTGCAGATCGCCGAAAACACGATGGACCCGCTGCACATCGAGTTTCTGCACATGCGCTACACCGATTACGTCAATCGGCGCAAAGGGCTTCCGCGGGTTCAGATTCGCAAGCACCAGGCCGTTGCGTACGATGTCTTCGAGTACGGGATCATCAAGCGCCGCTTGTGGGAGGGGGACAGCCCGGACTCCGAAGAGTGGACCGTCGGCCACCCGCAGATCTTTCCCGGTCACGCCATGGTCGCCTATGGCGGCACCGACTGGGTGCAGTACCAATTCCGTGTCCCGGTCGACGACACCAACACCATCTTCTACTGGTACAACAGCCGCCGCCGCGACACCGGGAAACCGGCGCAGACGGAGGTTCCGGTGTGGGACAATCCGTGGTCAACGCCGGCCGGCGAATTCATGCCCGAGCTGCTCAATGCGCAGGACATGATGGTCATGATCACGCAGGGCGAGATTACGGATCACTCGCTCGAACATCTTGGACGGAGCGACCAGGGCGTCGTTCTCTACCGCGAGACGCTGCTCGAGCAAATGGAGCGGGTCGAGAGAGGCGAAGATCCATTGGGTGTCGTGCGCGACCCCGCGAAGAACACGCCATGGATCGATCTGCCGGTCGAGCGCCATCTCGGCTACACGTTCTCCGGCATCCAGTCGTCGACGACTTACGACTATCCGGACGTGGCCGCGAAGGCCGAACCCGCCGACCCAGGGGAATGAGTGGCCGCGCGCGCTTCATTGAACCTTATCGTTCCTGCACAAGAGATTGTGGTGGCGGGTCCCGGAGGAACAGCATCAACAAAAGTGCAGCGATGACGGCGAAGCCCAAGAACATGAATCCATCGATATAGGCAAGCACAAACGATTGCTTGCGCACCGCGCTCGCGAGCAGCGCCGTGGCGCGTGCGTGCGCGGCCGGATCACCGACCGAGCGGCCCATGACGGCGCCCGCGTAATCCTGAAGCCGCGCCGTCGTCGATGTGGCACCCGAGACCACGTGCAGCCCGACGAGGTTGGAATAGACCTGCTCTCGTACGCGAATGAAGGTCTGCACAAAAGCTGAGCCAATCTCCGCGCCAAAGAGTCGCCCGGTCTGCAGCAACGCGCCGAACGTCAAGACTTGCGTCGCATCAAGATTCCTTAGCGCAAACCAGACGACCGAGGTGAGCGCAAACGTCTGGCCGGCGGCCTGGATGATCTGCGACGGTATGAACTGGTCGCTTGCCCAGTCGGCGGTGAGCTGGCCGGCCATGAAGCACGCGCATCCGATCAGCGCGAACCCCAGCGCCAACGGTACTCTCGCGTCGACGAAGCGAAGTATGGTCGCGATGATCGGCGCCAGCAGAAATTGCGGCATGGCGATCCAAATGAGCGCGTCGCCGACCTCGAGCGCCCGATACCCCTGAACCGTGATGAGATACTGCGGGATGATGTAGGACGTGGACAGGATGACGAAGCGGAAGAACGAAATATAGAAAGTGAGCAGCGGCATGTTGCCGCTGGCGGCAAAGCGGAGATTGATCCACGGGCGGTCATGGGTCAGTTCCTGCACGACAAAGGCTACCACCAAGATTCCGCCACCCAGGAGCAGAGCGTTGACGAGACCGGAATTGAGCCAGTCGAGCCGGTTGCCTTGATCGAGCGCCGCGTAGATCAGGCTGAATCCCACGCTCGCATAAAGCATCCCGGCCCAGTCGGCGGTTTTGAGCAGCGTGCGATTCGTGGCCTGCCGCGGCATTCCAAAAAGAATGCAGATCAACATGAGCGGCGCGAGCAGCGCCGTGTCCCAGAAGATCCAGTGCCACGAAGCGTGGGTGTCGAACCATCCCTCGATCGAGGCGGCGGCGTTGAGCGACAATTCGAGATTCATCGCATAGGCCGAAACGCCGTACACCACGAGCCGCGGCGGCAGGTTCTGGAATACGAAACCGATGGTGAGCGGGATGAATGTGCCCGAGGAAAGACCGCTGATTGCCTGGAACGCCAGGACGAAATGAAGATCGGGCGAAAACGGCAAAAGGAGGTTCGAGATCGCGAAGACCGCGCATCCGGTCATGAGGACGCGACGAACGCCGAACACCATTCCGAGCCACGCCGAGACCAGCGCGACCATCATCTGGCCAACCGTGAAGGCGGTGGTGACCCATGCGCCTTCGTCGAAGCCGGCATGAACGGCACCCTCGACATCTGCAAGACCGAAGCTGGTGATCCGGCTGTCGAGCGTCGATATGACTGAGCCGAGGATCACCGCCGCGGTGCCGATGAGGGGCCGCGTGCTGAGCGTCGGACGCGTCTGCGCCGCGCGATCGGCGGGGTGGCAGAGTCCGCGGCCATACGGTTGGAAGCGATGCGGGAGAAGTCCCTCGATCATGCCGGCCCCAGGCGGCTTACTTCGCAGCGGCAGTCGGTTGCGCCTCTGTCGCGCGCGTGTCGATCTTGGCGATGGCGGACATGCCGGGCCGCAACAGGTTGCCAATAGCGGGATCGGGATCGAGCACGATCTTCACGGGGATGCGCTGCACGATCTTCGTGAAGTTGCCGGTCGCGTTGTCCGGCGGCAGCAACGAGAATTCCGCGCCGGATGCCGGCGACCAGCTGTCGACATGGCCATGCAGTACGACGCCGGGAAAAGTATCGACCGTCACGGTCGCCGGCTCGCCGATCCGAATGTGCGTCAGCTGCGTTTCCTTGTAATTGGCGACGACCCAGACATTGGGCAGCGGCACGATCGAGATCACCTGGGTCCCGATGCTCAAATACTGGCCGTCTTGCACCAGCCGCTGCCCGACCATGCCGTCGACCGGCGCAGTGATGCGGGTGTAGCCGAGATTGATCTTGGCAAGATCGCGCGCCGCGATCTGGGACTGAAGCGCGGCCTGCGCCTGCTTTTCCTGGCTATCCAGCACTTTGAGCTGCTGACGCTGCTGATCGAGCTGCGCGCGATTGAGGGCGAGCGTAGCCTCGGTTCGCGCCTCGTTGTCGACCGCCTGCTCGGTGAGTTGCGGTGTACCCGCGAGCCGCGTTCGAAGCAACGCCTGCTGGCGTACGGCCTCGAGATGATACCGCGTGAGATCCGCCTGGGTGGCCTCGATCGTTGCCTTCGCCTGCTGGATCAAGGCCGCCTGCAGAAGCTTCTGTTGCGCAATGATATCGAGCGATGCTTGCGCGGATGCCACGTTCGCTTCGGCCTGAGCGAGCTGGGCGCGATAATCGTCATCGACGATCTCGGCCAACGTGTCGCCGGCCTTCACGGTCTGAAAATCGTGCACGAGAATGTGGCGCACGTAGCCAGGCACCTTGGCCGCAAGCGGCGTCGTGTCGGCTTGGAGATAAGCGTCGTTGGTGGTCTGCAGCGCGGCCGAGCCGACCCAATAGTCCCATTCCCGCGTCACGACGACGATCAGCGCGCCGGCCAGCAGCAGAATGTAGAGTTTGAGTCCGGCCCGAGACCAATAGCGCGACCGCCCTCCTGCCGCCGGTAAGCCATCGGTGTGCGAAGGCGCCGGCCCCACCCGGGACAAAGTTTCGGAGGCAGACTGGTTCGCTTCAGAAAGCATTCCACCGCACCTGCTCGCGCGGATAGAGACGGCCCCTTTCTTCCGTGTCAGGGTCGCCAACCGTGCGCGTACCGCCCGGCGCCAACGCGGGCGTCCGGCCGCGACAATGCATCGGTCGCTAGCGAGCGCCTATCACACTTAGGTGTTGCTCGGCGATCTTTGGCGATGTGAGGCGGCGCGCCTCACCGCGCCGTTGATGTGGATCGAAGATAGTTCACACGCCGCGTTTCGCCTTAATGGCGCTATTCGACGCGGCAAACTCTACCGTCACAGCCTGAATGACAATGTCGGCACCGACCTTCGTAGCATTGCCCTCGGCACCGAATGTGCCAGAGTGCCACGACCAACCGCGCTTGCGGCACCTCGACATCGAGCATGCGCGACCCGCGCGGCGCGGAAGGTAGATCTGGTCCTCATGCAAAAGGAGCGACCCATGGCGACCGTAAAGAGTGCCCCCGGGGCACCCGGAATCCGCCCCTCCTGGACCTCGAGCGCCAAAGACATGGTCACAACGGCGCTCGGTGTCAGCCGGGTTTGGGTCACGCTCGGATATGGCATCATCAACGAGATCTACTGGCCGGCGACTGGCGAGCCACAGATCCGCGACCTCGGTTTCATTGTCGCAGGGCCATCCGGCTGGTCTGAAGTGAAGCGGATCAACAATTACCAAATCGCCTTGCCCGAGCCGTACATTCCGCTGCCGCACATCGTCCACCAAGGCGATGGCTACCGCCTCATACTGGAAGTCGTCCCCGATCCCCAGCGCGACGTGGTGCTGATCTCGTTCCGCGTGATCGGCGAAGGCGTGAAACTCTATGCGCTGCTCGCGCCGCATCTGGGCAATGGCGGCGAGCACAACAACGGGCGCGCCGGCAACGATTTGGCCGCGTGGCGAGATAACTGGGCGCTCTGTCTGGCGAGTGATCGCGGATTTTCGAGATCGAGCGCCGGCTACGTCGGAACCTCGGACGGTTGGCAGGACTTCGCACAGAACTCCGAGATGACGTGGACATACGAGGAAGCTACCAACGGCAACATCGCACTTATGGGCGAACTACCGGAAAGTCAGGGCATACTTGCACTGGGACTGTCCGACACGGTCAAAGGAGCTCGGACAAAAGCGCTCTCCAGCCTCAGCGAAGGGCTACCTGCGATCCGCGAACATTTCGTTGAAGGATGGCACGAGTGGGGGAAGGGCTTGGCCATTCCCGATGCGCCGGCCGATATCCTCCGCGAAGCCTATCTTTCGGCGACAGTCCTGAAAGTGCACAAGGACCGCAGTTATCCGGGATCGATCGTCGCCAGCCTCAGCGTGCCGTGGGGAAACAGCAGTGACAATTCCGGCGGCTATCACCTGGTCTGGGCCCGAGATTGCGTCGAAGCGGGCCTCGCTCTTCTTGGCGTCGGCCAAGTCGACGACGCGCGCTCGATGCTTTCCTACCTCGTTGCCATCCAACAGGCGGACGGGAGTTGGCCGCAGAACTGCTTTCCCGATGGCCGTCCGTTCTGGACAGGAATTCAGCTCGACGAGGTGGGTTTCCCCATCATTCTCGCCGCCAAGCTTGAGGAGGAAGACGCCCTCGACGGGTTGACCGGCGTCGACACAATGGTGCGGGGTGCGGCGCGCTATCTGGCTCAGAACGGACCCCTCAGCCCACAGGATCGATGGGAGGAAACATCCGGCATCAGTCCGTTCACCGTGGCGATCGAGATCGTTGCGCTCATAGCTGCCGCGGCATGGTTCGAGGGCGACGAGCGCGACTATCTCCTGTCGCTCGCGGATTTCTGGAATGAGCGGATCGAAGACTGGACCTATGTCTCCGGGGGACCACTCGCGGCAGAACATGAGGTCGACGGATATTACGTGCGGATCGGTCCCAGCGCCGCCCAGGGCGGACTGCGCGGGCGGATCGATGTCGCCAATCGCACGGACGCGAGCGTTCCTGCCGCCGCGCTGGTGGGAATGGAATATCTCCACCTCGTCCGGCTTGGGCTGCGCTCCGCTCAGGATCGCCGCATCCAGAATACGTGCAAGATTACGGATGCCTTGTTGAAGGTCGTCACTCCCCTGGGCGTGGCTTATCATCGCTACAATTGCGATGGCTATGGCGAGCAGGCCGATGGCCGACCCTACGACGGTAATGGGATCGGCCGCGCCTGGCCGTTACTGACGGGTGAGCTTGCTCATTACGAGCTGCAACTCGGACGCGATGTCTCACGCTATCTGCGGATGATGGCGCGCATGACCGGCCCAGGCGGCCTCATGCCCGAGCAGGTTTGGGACGGGCCGGCGCTGCCCGAGCGCGGATTGGAGCCAGGCAAGCCGACGGGCAGCGCGATGCCGCTCGTCTGGGCACACGCGGAATTTCTGAAGCTTCTCTGCGCGCGCAAGGAAAAACGTCCGTTGGAATTGTTGAGCTCGGTCGAAAGCCACCTTCGCGCTCAGTCGAAACGGCCCAAGGCATGGCACTGGCGCACGGATACGCCGTTCGAGACGATTCCGGCAAATCGCGATCTCCTCGTTGAGCGCGACGCTCCGTTCCTCCTGCACTACGGCTTCGACGGATGGCAACGCGTCCAAGATCGACAATCCGTCCGACTTCCCTTCGGTCGCTTCGGAGTGCGTCTCTCGGCAAGCGAGCTTGCCGATCGAGGAATACTCGATTTCACGACGTACATGGTCGACGAAAGTCACTGGGAGGGCATTGACCACCACGTCCGCCTCAATGCGAAGCAGTTTGCCAAAGACGAGGCGGAAGCCACAGCCTGAGGCGACCCGCTGTCGGGCCAACGATCCGCGACCGCTCCACGATTGACGATCTGGCCGGCCCCGTTGGCCAAAGTATCGGCGACACCATCGTCCAATAGGGAGGCAAACCCGCGGCCCGCATCTCCAGAGGTGCTGGCGTTCGCGCCGTGCCCAAACCGCTCCCGCACGATGCGCCTGTGCCCGCATGAGAGACGCGGGCAATGAGCCAACTGGAGGTTCTTGTGATGACAGAAGCTCGGAAAGTCTTGTCGTTGCTCCCGATAGCGGCCTTCGTCTTCGTGGCCGCGCCCGCCTTCGCTCAAGGTGGTTACGACGGCACCTGGGTGGTCGATGTGCCTGCGGCCGGAAACATCGCGAGGGAAAATTACTCGGTCTGCCCAGCCCTGCGCTTTGCGATCGACATCAAGGACGGTCAGATCAGAGGCACACTCCATCGCGTGCCCACAGCGACCGGCGACGTGATCGTCGAAGCAGGCAACGGACGCGATGCTGGCCCGGTGACCGGCGCGGTCCAGCCTGACGGCACCGTGACAGCGGTGTGGATGAATTACCACGCAGAAGGCAGGCTCGGAAACATCTACGGCACTGTCACAATCAAGGGCGAATGCGGCCCGCGCCAAGCGACCATCATTCGGGTCGAATAATTTTCTCGCCTCGGCGGTGGCTGGCGCGCGATCCGCATTCTCGAGGAGCTGATCGCCGGGAAGAAAGATGAATTGCGGAAAATCGAAGAAGAGTTAGCCTGTTCGGCGCGGGCATGATCAATCCGGATCGGCGTGCCTGCTCTCTTCCAGTGAATCGAGCCAGCCCCAAAGCGCGCCGCGATTGCCGCGCGAGCTGACGGTGACCGCGGCGACGATGATGATGCCCTGGACCATCAATTGCTCAGGCGTACCGAAACCGGCGAGAACGAGGACGTTGTTCAGCGTGCCGACGAGCAGCGACGCGACCACGGCGCCCAATACACTGCCGCTTCCTCCCGACAGCGAGCAGCCGCCGATGACGGCGGCGGCAATGACCGGCAGCAGATCGTTCGATCCGAGTGTGAAATCTCCCGCGGCGTATTGGCCGTCATAAAGAACGCCGGCGAGCGCGCCCGAGGCACCGCTCACGATCATGACGCCTACTTTGACCCGCTCCGTCCTGATCCCGGAGAAGCGGGCCGCGTTCGCGTTCGCCCCGGTGGCGAGGACCCGTCGGCCCAAGGCGGTGAAAGAGAGGATCATCCCGCCAACGAGAAGCGCGCCCATCGACCAGAAGACGAGAATCGGAATTGGGCCTACCGAACCCGAGCCGAACCAGAACAGGAATCGGTCATTCGCGACCGGAATGGTGTTGGTGTGCGTGATGATCTGCGCCAGGCCCTGCATCACCCCCATCGAGCCAAGCGTCACCACGAACGATGGGATTCGGAATGAGACCGTCACCAACCCATTCACCAGGCCGACGAGCGCGCCGAACGCTACTGCAGCGCCAACGGCGATGAGAAAGTGGTAGTGCCACGACATCAGAACGGCGGCGATCAGCGCCGACACCGGAATGATCGACGCGATCGAGAGATCGATCTCGGAAGCGCACAGAACGAAGACCGTGGGAACGGCCATCACGGTGATCGTGGTGGAAATGCGCACGATGGCGAGCAGGTTTGTCGACGTCGCGAAGCCCGTATTGCGCAGGAAGAACGCAAACAGTGCGATGATGACGATCATTGCCCCGACCAGGATGCCGGGGTTTTCGCCGCGCGAGGCTCGCCACAGCGTCCAGCCCAACCATCGGCCAGCTTGCCGCCGCATCGATGTCATGTGTACGCCCCGTCGGCTCATCGTGTTGTCCGGTGCCGCGACGAAGTGGCTGAGTTAGCTGCGCTCGATGGCAGCCCAGAGGGCGCGTTCGTTGAACGCATGCCGCTCGGTAGCAGCGATGATCGCCGAAACGATCCCGTTGCGCAGAATAGCAATGCGATCGCAGACCGACGTCATCTCGAGCAAGTCGGAAGAGGCCCACAGCACAATCGCGCCTCGGTCCGCAAGGTTTCGGACCTGCATGATGATTGCGCGCGTCGCCGTGATATCGACGCCGAATGTCGGCTCATCGAGGAGAAGGAGACGAGACTCCAGCGTCAGGGCTTTCGCCAGAACGACCTTCTGCTGATTTCCGCCGGACAGTTCGTTGACCGGCTGGTGCATTCCCACTCCCCGGATATCGAGCGCTCCAATCATCCGTCGCGCGTCCTTGCGGCCATCGGAGAACTTCAGAAATCTCAGCCAATTGGACAAGCGGCGCAGGAGCACGAGCATGATGTTCTCAAAGATTGACTTGGACAAGACGAGGCCGTGGACCCCGCGGTCCTGGGGTATGAGAAAAACTCCCACCGCGATTGCCTCGCTCGGAGATTTTGGCCGGTAGGGAATGCCTTCGAGGCGGATTTCGCCGGCGCTGGGCCGCGCGTCTCCGAACAAAGTGCGCAGGAGCGTGCTGCGCCCGCTTCCGGCAAGACCAGCGATACCGAGAATCTCGCCTGCAAAGGCGTCCAACGATACGTCCGAGAGCGTCGTGCCGACGCGCAGATGTCGGACGGTCAGCGCCGGTGTTCGCTCGCCTCCTCCGGCAGCAGCGCGCGATGGAACATCATGTCCTTCCTCAACGACCCGCCCCTTCGAGCCCGATTGTCCCTCTTCGCGCTGCCCGAGCATTGCCGCGATGAGATGGGCCATGCTCGTGTCTTGCGTCGTGCATGACAGGGTGACCTTTCCCTCGCGCAGGCATGTCACCTCGGTGCTGACCTGGAAAACCTCGGCAAGATGGTGCGTGATCAGAACGATGCCCGTGCCTTGAGCGGCGATGATGCCCAAGACCTCGAAGAGCTTGCCGATCTCGTCCCGGCTCAATGCGGCGGTCGGCTCGTCGAGCACGAGAACCTGATTGCCAAGCCTGAGCGCCCGCGCGATCTCGAGCAGTTCTCGCTCGATCATGCTTAAATCCGAGACGCGCAAGGAGAGAGACGATGGCCTGATCCCGAGCTGCCGGGTCAATTGGTCGATCTCGGCGCGCTCGCGGCGAATGTCCACGCACCCGAGCGCGTTCTGCAACTCCGCATTTAGGAAAAGATTGTCGATGCCCGTCATGGTCTCGATCAGGCTTCGCTCTTGCATCACCATCCCGAGCCCGAAGGTGCGCGCTTCCGCGGGTCGGGCGAAGGTCAGGCGCCGACCGCCGATCCGCACCTCGCCCTCGGTCGGCGTCTCCGCGCCCAGCGCGATCTTCATGAGGGTCGACTTGCCGGCGCCGTTGTGACCGACGATGGCATGGATACTGCCGCGCCGGACCTTGAGGTCCACGTTCCTCAGCACCCAATTCGCACCAAAGCGCTTGCCGACCCGCGCCATTTCCAGCGCGTATTCGGGTTCGTCCCCTTCGGTCACGATCGCACGGTTGGGTTCGCGCGCGTCAGCGGCAAGCCGCTTCCGGGCATTTCATTTCGGGCCCGTGCATGAAATCCCACGCCGCCGTCATATCGGATGTCGGGAAAACGGGGAATGTCGGCACGAGCACATAGGGATATTTGGCCTTGCCGATGAATGACAATGCCGCCGTCAGGGCCATGACGCGTCCCGCATCGTACACGTCCTGTGCCATGTCCAAGGCGATAACTCCGTTGTGCTTCAGCTGATAGATTCCGTCAGCTCCCAGATCCATCGTCACGATTTTTATTTTACTCTCGAGATTCAGCGCCCTGATTGCCGAACCCTCGCCAAGCGCCGGCGGGTCTTCCCATGGGGCGAACAGTAGATTGATATTCGGATGCTGTGTGAGGAACGCCTGGGTGAATGCCTGGGGCGAGTTGCCATTGACGAAACCCGATGCGGGGTTCGATGGACTCGCTTCGCCGTTCGTCACGATGTGAATGTTGGGGTACGTCTTCAAGCGGTCGAGAAATCCGTGCTCGCGCGCCTGGACCGGCGGCGAGTCATTGATCCAATGGATGTATCCGAACTCGGCGCCGTCGGGATATTGCTGGTGAACCGCATCCGCCAGTTGCAGGCCCAACCCGTAGAAGTCGTAGCTGACCAGCGATTTGACCGGCCCGTCCTGGCCAATCGCAAGCTTGGGCGACGCGACGGCCCATAGGCTAATCGCGATGCCCTGATCCACGGCGGGCTTCATGATCGCGCCGAGCTGCGCTGGATCGACGACGCCACCGGTGAGGAGGATATTCGGCTTCAGCGGCAGCATCGCAGCGAGGACGCCGCTTAATCCGTTCGGGTTAAATGAATAGCTCGAAAGACGAAGAAGCCGGATACCGAGCGCATCGAATACCATCTTCGCGCCGCTGTTCATGGCGACGTTGTAGGGCGCCGTGGCCCAATCGATGTAGACCGCGGTGAGGTGCTTCTCGCAAATCTGCTTCGCCTCCTCCGCCGTCACCCTGACCTGGTCGTACCAGGTTGGTGGCACGTCCTCGGGTGCTCCGAGCATGGTGGCCGGAGTGTGGAAGCCTTGTTTCAGCAGCTTGTCGATCATGGCTCGGCCGCCGATCGCTTCCGGAACGGGCCTCGGATCGAGCGCCGCCGAATTGTAGGTTCCGCACGGCGTCAGGTGCGGCGTCAGATCGATCGCCGAGTTTTGCGCATGGCCGCCGGCAGGCGCGACCGCGACCCCGAGAGCGAGCAGGAAGACACGCACCACGGTTCGAAGGGAACCGTTGAGTGGCCTTATGGATAGGCGCTGCATTCCCCCTCCCAGGCATAAGGCTTACGTTACACAGCTGTAATCTTAAAGCCGGCCTCCGAATGCTCTCTCGCCCCATCATTGCGGCCACAACATTTGGCCGCAGGACGCGGCGGCCATCGTGTCGCGTGCAGACGCTATCGTCAAATGCTTCCGCGTGTGGCAAAATTTTATTCCTCCGTGGGCGACTGGGACTCTGGGCGTCCGGCGGCCACTCTTAGGATGTGCGCGGGCCGCAAATGAAGCCATCCCCCCCACTTCACGATGATGCGGACAGCGGCCTCAAGATGCTGTGGGAGGATGGCGACCGCGTGTTTTGTCGTGGCGCGGGCCCATCTTCTGCGCATCTGGACAGTCCCGTTCTCTGGGTTGTGCCGGCCGCCGAGCGCCCCGCACCCGCAACCGTCTCTCGACTGACGCACGAATTCGGATTGAAAGAACATCTGGACCGCGCCTGGGCCGTGCGTCCTTTGGAACTCGTGCAGGAACGTGGGCGAACCATCTTGGTGCTGGAAGACAGCGGCGGCGAGCCGTTGCACCGCCTTCTCGGCTCACCAATGGAGATCGGCTACTTTCTCCGTCTCGGCACGGCGCTGACGGTGGCGCTGCGCCGACTGCATGAGCGCGGCCTTGTCCATAAGGACATCAAGCCTGCGAACGTGCTCGTCACCCAGGCGGGCGAGGTTCGGCTGACGGGATTTGGCATTGCCTCCCGCTTGCCGCGCGAGCGCCAAGCGCCCGAGCCTCCCGAGGTGATTGCCGGGACGCTTGCCTACATGGCGCCCGAACAGACCGGCCGAATGAATCGCTCGATCGATTCCCGAAGCGATCTCTATTCGCTCGGCGTCACGCTCTATCACATGTTGGCCGGCGCTCCTCCCTTCGTTGCCTCGGACCCGATGGAGTGGGTTCACTGTCACGTTGCGAGGAAGCCCGCGCCGCCAACCGAGATGGTGGCGGAGATTCCGGCTGCCGTCGCCGGGATCGTCATGAAGCTGCTCGCGAAGGCGCCTGAAGAGCGATACCAAACCGCCGCGGGTGTCGAAGGCGATCTGCGCCGTTGCATGGCGGAATGGCAGGCTCGGCGGGGGATCGATGAGTTCGCGCTTGGCGAGCACGATACGCCGGACCGCTTGATCTTGCCGGAACGATTATACGGACGCGCGCACGAAGTCGCGACCCTCGTTGCGTCGTTCGACGAGGTCGTGGCCGGCGGGAGACCGGCGCTGGTGCTCGTCTCCGGCTACTCGGGGATTGGCAAATCCTCGGTGGTCAGCGAGCTTCACAAAGTTTTGGTGCTTCCGCGCGGTATTTTCGCGTCCGGAAAGGTCGACCAATACAAACGCGACGTGCCATACACGACACTGGCGCAGGCATTCGAAGGCTTGATCCTGTCACTCCTTGGCAAGCCCGAAGACGAGCTGAACCGGTGGCGCGAGGATCTTCGAGAAGCGCTAGGCCCGAATGGCTCGCTCGTTGCCGACCTTGTCCCCGAGCTGGAGTTCATCGTTGGCGAGCAGCCGCCGGTTCCCGAGCTCGAAGCGCAAGACGCAAAGGCGCGCTTCCAGTTGGTGCTTCGCCGCTTCATCGGCGTCTTCGCACGTGCCGAGCATCCGCTGGCGCTCTTCCTCGATGACTTGCAGTGGCTCGACGACGCGACGCTCGATCTGCTCGAGGATCTTCTCGTGCAGCCTGACATACAGCACCTCATGCTGGTCGGGGCTTACCGGGACAACGAGGTAGGTGCGACACATCCGTTGATGCTCAAGCTCGACGCCATTCGCAAAAGCGGCGCCGTCGTGCGGAATCTCGTTCTCGCTCCCCTCGCTCGCGAGGACGTGAGCCAGTTGATTGCGGATTGCCTGCGCTGCAAGGAGGAGACAGTCGGTTCGCTGGCGGAACTCATCCATCAGAAGACGGCGGGAAATCCCTTTTTTGCGATCCAATTCATTTCCGCCCTCGCCGAGGAGGGATTGCTTCAGTTCGATCACGACATGCGTCAGTGGCGATGGGATCTGGATCGGATCAAGGCAAAAGGTTACACCGACAACGTCGTGCAGCTGATGGTCGAACGGTTGAGCCGACTGCCGACCGCGACCCAGCAATCCCTGCAGGCATTGTCCTGCATAGGACATAGCGTCGACATCGCGACCCTTTCCTTCGCACTTGGCACTCCGGAAGAGGAAATCATTGCCCGCCTCTGGGCTGCGGCTCGCGCCGAGCTGATCATGGGCGCCAATGGCCAGTACAAGTTTGCGCACGACCGGATCCAAGAAGCCGCTTATTCGCTCATCCCGAATGATGCTCGCGCGGACACCCATCTCAGAATTGGCAGGCGGCTCCTGGCATGCACCCCACCGAGCAAGCGCGAGGAAGAGATTTTCGAGATCGTCAGCCAGCTCAATCGCGGCGAACCCCTTATCACATCTTTGGCAGAGCGCGAGCAGCTTGCCGAACTAAATCTTTCGGCCGGTAAACGTGCCCAGGCATCTACGGCTTATGCCTCGGCTCTTAGTTACCTCGCGATCGGCAGGACACTTTTGGCAGACGATTGCTGGTGGCGCCGACACGATCTCGTCTTCGCTCTGGAGCTGACACGGGCCCAATGCGAATTCGCATCTGGCGCGGTGACCGACGCGGAAGACCGCCTCGCCCTTCTGGCCGAACGCGCCATGACGACTCTCGAGAGGACGACGGTGGCGTGTCTGCGCGTCGATTTATACATGTCAATCGATCGGAGCGACCACGCCGTCGCCGTCGGTCTCGATGCGTTGCGCCAGCTCGGCATTGACTGGTCTCCTCGCCCGACCGAGGAGGAGGCTCGCCGCGAATACGACGGCATCTGGACGCAGCTCGGAGGCCGGACGATCGAGAGTCTTATCAGCGCACCCTTGATCACCGATCTTTCGACGCTTGCGACGCTTGACCTGCTGATACGAGTTGCAGTGCCGGGTTTCTTCGCATCGTCGCATTTGTTCACAGTTGCCGTTTGCCGCGCCGTAAAGCTCAGCCTGGAGGATGGCAACAGCGACGCTTCCTGCATCGCTTACGAGCTGTTCGCCATGTTGGCGGGGCCACATTTCGGCAATTACGATGCCGGATATCGATTTGGCCGCCTCGGATGCGACCTGGTCGAGCGGCCTGAATTGACGCGCTTCCAAGCCCGGACCTACGAGACATTCGGATTCGTCATACCGTGGACAAAACATGTCCGGAACGGCCGCGAGCTTCTCGTTCGTTCGCTCGATATCGCGACGCACATCGGGGACATCACGTATTCGGGTTACGCCCATGGTCAAATAAACACCAATCTGCTCTTTGCCGGCGATCCCCTCGGCGAAGTGCAAAGCACCGTTGAGAACGGCTTGGCATTCGCGGAGCGCGTCGGGTTCGGACTGATCGTTGCTTGGACCACCGGGCAACTCCGGTTCATTCGAACAATGCGCGGGCTCACGGGCACATTCGGCGCGTTCGACGAGGAAGGATTCGACGAGGCCGCGTTCGAGCGCCACTTGGCGGATGTACCCGCGTTGGCGCTGCCGGAATCCTGGTACTGGATTCGGAAGCTGCAGGCCCGCTTTTTTGCAGGCGACTACGCGACGGCCATTGGTGCTGCCGCGATGGCGCAACCGAAGCTCTGGACGTCGCTATCGCTTCTCGAAGTTGCGGAATACCATTTTTACGACGCACTCAGCCGCGCGGCGGCGTATGACACGGCGACGGCCGGCGAGCGGGAACACTATCTAGAGGAAGTGTCCGCGCATTGCCGGCAGATTGAGATCTGGGCGAAGAACTGCCCGGAGAACTTCGAGAATCGCCTTGCCCTGGTGAGCGCCGAGCGAGCGCGGATCGAAGGGCGAGAACTCGAAGCCGAACGCTTCTACGAACACGCGATAAAGTCGGCGCGCGCCAGCGGCTTCGTGCATAACGAGGCACTTGCAAGCGAGCTCGCGGCGCGGTTTCACGCGGCCCGCGGATTTGACACGATTGCCGACGCCTATTTGCGGCAAGCGCGAGACTGCTACCATCGTTGGGGGGCCGAGGGAAAAGTCCGGCAGCTCGACAACAAATATCGTCGGATAGGGACGGAAGAAGCTCGGGCCGATCCGAGCGGAACGATCCAGGCACCCGTCGAACACCTCGATCTTGCGACCGTTATCAAGGTGTCGCAGACACTGTCCTCTGAAATCGTATTCGAAAAGCTGATCGACACGATCATGCGCACGGCGATCGAGCATGCGGGAGCCGAGCGGGGACTTTTGATTCTCCCGCACGAAGATTCGTATCGGATTGAGGCGGAGGTAACCACGGAGAGCAGCGCCATTGCCGTCGAACTGCGGCAGGAGAACGTGACAGCGACAGATTTGCCGGAGTCCGTGCTGCACTATGTCCTGCGCACAAAGCAGACGTTGCTACTTCACGATGCCTCTACCGAGAGCCGCTTTGCCGGCGACGAGTATATTCGTCACTGGCACGGGCGCTCGCTGTTGTGCATGCCGCTGCTCAAGCAGACACGGCTGCTCGGTATTCTGTACCTCGAAAACAATTTAGCCGCAGGCGTCTTTACGCCCGCGCGCGTAGCGATCCTCAAGCTTCTGGCGTCCGAGGCGGCGGTCTCGCTCGAGAATACGCGCCTTTACCGTGAACTCGAGGCGCGCGAGGCGCGCGTCAGGCGCCTGGTCGACTCCAACATCATCGGCATTTTCTTCTGGGATCTCGATGGCCGTATTCTCGATGCCAACGGCGCGTTTCTCAACATTATCGGCCGCGACCGCGACGATCTCGCCGCAGGTCGACTGCATTGGATGGAGTTGACCCCACCCGAGTGGCGCGAGGTGGACGGGCGGGTTGCAACGGATATGAAGGACACCGGCATCGCCGAGCCCTACGAGAAGGAGTTTTTCGGGAAGGATGGGACGCGCGTACCCGTCCTGATCGGCGGCGCGATCTTCGATGGAAGCAGAAACGAGGGCGTGGCCTTTGTCGTCGATCTGACGGATCGCAAACAGGCGGAAGAAGCGGCGCGCGAGAGCGAGCGGCGCTACCACGAAGTCCAGATGGATCTGGCCCACGCCAACCGTGTGGCGACGATGGGACAACTCGCGGCTTCGATCGCGCACGAACTCAGTCAGCCTGTAGGTGCTACGGTCACCAACGCCGAAACGGCGTTGCTGTGGATGAGCCGCGAGCCAGCGAACCTCGAGGAAATCGGCAGTGCGGTCCGTCGCATCGTAAGGGACGGCAAGCGCGCCGGAGACATCATCGGCCGAATCCGGGCGCTCATAAAAAAAGCGCCGCCGAAAAAAGACGGCCTTGAGATAAACGAGCTGCTGCTCGAGGTTCTTGGCTTGACCCGCGCCGAATTGGCGAGAAATGGCGTCGTCTTGCGAACGCAGTTCGCCGACAATCTGCCGCTCATCTATGGCGATCGGGTACAGTTGCAGCAGGTCACGATGAACCTGATCATCAACGCGGTGGAGGCGATGCGCGGAACCCCCGATGGCGAGCGCGACCTTCTGATCAACACAGCCGAGATGGAGAACGGCGTCCGCGTCGTGGTCCGGGATTCGGGCTCGGGCCTTGATGAGACGAGTGCGCAACGGGTCTTCAGTCCGTTCTACAGCACCAAGCCCGATGGGTTGGGAATGGGTCTCTCGATCTGTCGCACCATCATCGAATCGCACGGAGGAAAGCTCTGGGCGACCCCCTCCACTCCGCGGGGCGCCGTGCTTCAATTTACGCTTCCGGCCAGCGCCGAAGATTGAGACGAGCTTTCCGAGGTCAGCGAGCGCTCGGATAGAGGCTCCCGCTGCGAGTTCTAGGCCTCGTTACCATTGCGGCCGGCCTCAAAAAGGAACCAAGCGCGTCCCTCCGCCTCGTCAACCCAAGTTTCGATCAAGCTGGCGCTCGCGATGTCGCCGTGCTCCTCGCAAGTCTCGTGCGCCTCGCGCAGCCGGGTCGCCAGCTGGAGATTGTCGTCGCGCAGTTCCGCGAGCATGTCGCGCGGCGTCACGTAATCGGCGTCGTTATCCAACACTCGCTGCAGACGCGCGATATGGCCAACCGACCGCAACGTCGTCCCGCCCAGCTTGCGTACGCGCTCGGCAACGGAGTCGGTAGCTGCGAATATTTGCCCAGCTTGTTCGTCCAATAACAGGTGGTAGTCGCGGAAATGCGATCCGGAGACATGCCAATGAAAGTTCTTCGTCTTCATGTAGAGCGCGAAGAGGTCGGCCAGGAGCGCCGTCAAAGCCCCCGAAATATCGCGCACCGCATTCTCGGCGAGGTTGGACGGGGTGCGGAGTTGCGCCTTGCGGCGGGATTGAACAGCTCTTACGTCCATCTTGCAGTGCTCCTCTTGGTGATTCCCGCCACAAATTCGTCCTGCCGAGCGAGGCGAGTACTGCTTTGCCCGACGCCGACCAGTGGCCGGATTGGTTTACCTCGACAAAAATGTGGTGACCGAGGGCCCAAAACTATTGGACGATGGTATCTGCCGCGGCTCGGCGTCAGCGGCAGAAGACCCGGGGGCTTTCATCCAGGCGCTCGTAGAGTTCGAAACCGACCTTCAAGCTCGCGCCGAAATCGGCGCGATTGATTTGCGGAGCTTGGTCAGGGCGCGCAGCTCGATCTGTCGTATCCGCTCGCAGGAGAGTTCGTGCGACTGCGCCAAGTCCTTCAAGGACGCAGGCTTATCCCGAAGCCGACGTTCAACGAGGATGTCCCGTTCGCGCGCCGAGAGGTTGCCAAGGGCAGAGCGCAGCCATGCACTTCGCTGGTCGACCTCCTCCTGTTCGACCAGCGCGCTCTCCTGGTCGTCCGCGCTGTCGGCGAGCCGTTCCTGCCAGTCGCCATCGCCTTCTTCGCCCGCGGCCTCGTTCAAGCTGAAGTCGCGCCCGGCCATGCGCCGACTCATGCTGATCACTTCGTGTCGAGGAACGCGCAGCGCGTCAGCGATTTTCGTTGCGTGGTCAGGCTGTAGCTCGCCCCCATCGAATTCGCGAATTTGGTTCTGCATGCGGCGAAGATTGAAGAACAGCTTTCGCTGCGAAGCGTTCGTGCCAATCCGCACGAGCGACCAGTTGCGAATGATATATTCCTGAATGGCCGCCCTTATCCAACACACCGCGTACGACGCGAAACGACAGCCGCGATCCGGATCGAAACGACAGACCGCGCGCATCAGGCCCACATGCCCCTCGCCGATGAGGTCCTCAGCCGGCAATCCATAGCCGCGGTATTTTCTGGCGATTGCCACGACCAGCCGCAAATGACTTGTGACGAGCGCGTGAGCCGCCAGAGGGTCGTGCCTGTCGCGCCACCGGGCGCACAACGCTTGCTCGCTCTCGACGCTCAAGAAGGGAAAGGTGTGGATCGCGCTTACATAGTGGGCGAGCTTTCTGTCCGTCTTGTTGGAGATCCGAGCGGTTTGCATTTGTGCATCCCCGATTAAGCCAATTCGATCCGGCGAACATCACGCCGCGTGCCGGTCCTGGCGCTCTGCTTGCCAAGGCTTTTGAGATGCCACAGAAAGCTCTGTCGAGGCGATTGAACCTTGGTATCGACGCTACCTAGGCTTATGCCGATGCGCCGCCGCCGCTCCACGTTGCTCCCTGTACGGGCGCACGCTGCCGCGAGGCAGGCGACGATTTTACGCCCAATCAGGCTCGGACGTTCAGCCGGCGGGGGATTGCAGCGCGGCGCGGACGCATTCGACCAAGACGTCTTTATCGAAGGGCTTGGTCAGGTAGCAAAGCACGCCGTCAGCTAAGACGCGGTCCCGGACTGCCTCATCGGGATATGCGGTAATCATAATCGTCGGAATGGCATATCCGAGTTCGTTCAGACGCTTGTGCAGCTCGATCCCCGTCATGTCAGGCATTTGGACATCCGTGATGACGCACGATGTGTCGGCAAGGCCGGGCGAATTCAGAAACTCAACAGCCGATTCGAAGACTTGAGATCTGAATCCGAGCCAGCCTATGAGACCGGCGATCGCCTCCCGAACCGACTCATCGTCATCGATGATCGAAATTAGTGGATTGGGCTTCGAGGGCTCTTTGAGATTCGTCGACGTCAAAGTCAAAAACTCCGCACCCACGCCGATCTATGCTCGGCCTTCGCCGGCCGGTGTGATCCCGAGACTTCCGGCCATCTTCACCAAGTCAGCAAGCGAGCGAGCTTTCATTTTGCGCATCACTCTGCCGCGATGAGCTTTCACGGTGATCTCGCTGATGCCGAGCTTGCCGCCGACTTGCTTGTTCATCATGCCCGAGGTCACGAGGAGCATGACCTCTCGCTCGCGGCCGCTCAGTGACCCGTATCTATTCCGGAGTGTCTGGAGCTCCGCTCCGCGACCGAGGCTCGCTTCGCTGCGCACCAGCGCATTCCCGATCGCGTTCATCAGCACGTCGTGGCCGATCGGCTTGGTCAAAAATTCGATAGCCCCGGCCTTCATGGCCTTGACGGTCATCGGAACGTCGCCGTGACCTGTAATGAAGATGATCGGCATCTCGCTTCTATCGGCTGCGATGCGTTCCTGCAGCTCGAGCCCGTTGAGATCGGGAAGACTGACATCAAGAACGAGGCAGCTCGGCACGCGCGCCGGCGGGCGGGCAAGGAAGTCCCGCGCAGAGGCAAACGTTTCAGCTTGATATCCGGCGTATCGGATCAGGGCTTCAAGCGACTCGCGCACGGAGACGTCGTCATCCACGACAAAGACGATTGGTGTTTCGGGCGACATGGGCAGCGGTCTCACATTGGGGTCGGCCGCGTTCATGATAATCATGGCCATCCTCCCGCGCATTAACCACCGTCACTCAACCAACATGCGCCACTGAAAAAGAGCTCGTCGATCGTACTTAGGTATCGGTCCGAGGAGGCGGCCAAAACCTAGCGCGCTCACCGTCGTTTGCCTTCATCTGGCGCCGTATTCTCGGCGCGGCGGCGCCGCGAGCTTTTCGTCACTGCGATGACGGCACGATCGCGACGATCGGACGCTGATCCGCGGTTGCCGATTTGCGTGGGGACGACCCACCGGTCGCCTGGCTCGGCTCCCAGCGCAGTCGCTCGGCTTAAGCGGCCCGCACCGCGCCGTTAGTCGACGATACGAAGGTGTCGTCGATACGATCGTCCAATCGCTTCGAAGCCGACCCGGTCGTATCTCGTCCGCAAAAGCCCGCGCCGGTACATCTCCTTTTCGGGGCACGGAGGTTTGTCCGACATTGTGACAACGCTCGGCAAAGGCTCATCGCACCGGGGATGACCAGCATCGAGGAGAGGTATGGCCCATGAGTACGATCACGACAAAAGACGGGACGACGATCTATTACAAGGATTGGGGTACGGGTCAGCCCGTGGTCTTCAGCCACGGCTGGCCCTTGAGCGCCGACGCGTTCGAGGACCAGATGTTCTTTCTGGCCGCGCAAGGTTTTCGCTGCATCGCACATGACCGCCGCGGTCACGGCCGGTCGAGCCAATCCTGGGCCGGCAACGACCTCGACACCTATGCCGACGATCTCGCGGCGCTTGTCGCCGCGCTCGATCTCAGGAACGCGGTCCATGTCGGTCATTCGACAGGCGGCGGAGAGGTGGCCCGGTACATCGCTCGTCACGGTACCGCGCGCGTCGCCGGTGCCGTGCTCATCGGCGCCATCCCGCCGCTGATGCTCAAGACCGCCGACAATCCCGATGGGCTACCGATCGAGATGTTCGACCAGCTTCGAGCGGCCGTCCAATCCGATCGCTCTAAGTTCTGGCTCGATCTCAGCCTGCCGTTCTATGGCTACAACCGAGCGGGGGCGAAAGCCTCGGAAGGCGTCCGCCACGCGTTCTGGATGCAGAGCATGATGTGCGGTTTTCCCGGGGCCTATTTCTGCATCAAGGCCTTTTCCGAAACCGACCAGCACGAGGACATGAAGAAGATCACCGTGCCCACGCTAATTCTCCACGGGGACGACGACCAGATCGTCCCGATTGCGCTGTCGGCGATGAAGACGTCAAAAATGATCAAGAATGCGCGACTCAAGGTCTATCTGGGCGCGCCGCACGGCATGTGCACGACACACAAGGACCAGGTGAACGCCGATCTCCTGGAGTTCATCAAGGCGATGGGGCGCTAGGTCGTCGCGACAAAGTCGAGTGCGAGATGAGGATCACATCCCGGCCAGTCAGAGCTTACCACTTTTGCGCGAACTTGCAGCGCGCGAACGTTTCACCCCGTCGATCAGGAGAAAAACCGATGGTCGTGGACGGCCTCACAACCACCAAGAGCCACTACGGGCCCAACGAAACGGTAAGCCGGCTCGAGGCCGCCATAAAGGCGAGGGGCATGTCGGTCTTTGCCCATATCGACCATAGGGCCGGGGCCGTCGCCGTGGGCATGGCGCTGAGACCGACCGATGTGCTGATCTTTGGCAACGCCCGCGGCGGCACGCCGCTTATGCATTTGGCGCAGACGATCGGCATCGATTTGCCGCTCAAGATCCTTGCTTGGCAGGACGCCTCGGGCGCGACCTGGATCTCCTACAACGATCCAGCGTGGCTCGCGGAGCGTCACGCGCTCGGCGGCGATGCCGCGGCGACCGTCTCCGCTCTCGCTGCGACGCTTCACGCAATCGTCGAGGCGGCCGGAGCGGGCCATTGAATCCGCTCGGGGCGGCCGGTGGCGCGGTCATGCGCCATCATTGAGCACTTCTTGGCCCTCACGATCGGCGCCCATGGCGCCGGTCGATACGAAAGTATCGGCGACACTATGGTTCTATGTCCGCTTCCGCCGGGCCGGCGCATCTTCGCCCATAGAGGTTCGAGGGAAGGGAGGGGTTCGCAATGGCTTTCACGATCAACGTCAACGGGAAGGACCATGACGTCGACGTCGATGGCGACACCCCGCTGCTCTGGGTCTTGCGCGACGTTCTCGGAATGACCGGGACAAAGTTCGGCTGCGGCATGGCGCTGTGTGGCGCTTGCACCGTGCATGTCGACGGAAACGCCATACGGTCCTGCATCACGACGATCGACAGCATCGGCCAGTCGAAGGTCACCACGATCGAGGCGATCGGCGCGACGCCGGCAGGTGCCAAAATTCAGAAGGCGTGGCTCGACCAGGAAGTGGTGCAATGCGGCTACTGCCAGTCCGGGCAGATCATGTCGGCCTCGGCTCTGTTGGCGACCAACTCGCATCCAAGCGACGCAGATATCGACGACGCCATGAGCGGCAATATCTGCCGTTGCGGAACCTATTTACGGATCCGCGAGGCTATCAAGCTTGCCGCGAGCGTGAATGAAAAGGCAGGCTGACCATGATCCTCGCTCATCCCGCCTCGCAGACCCCTCATCCCAGCCTGTCACGGCGCCGGTTTCTTGCCTCTGCCGCAGCGGTCGGCGGCGGCTTGATGTTGAGCTTCAGTCTCCCTATTGGCGGGAGCGAGGCGTCCGGTTCCGATGTCTTCGCGCCCAACGCCTTTATCCGCATCGGCAGCGACGGCCGGGTCGTTCTCATCATGCCCTATGTCGAGATGGGCCAAGGCACTTACACCTCGATCCCGATGCTGATCGCCGAAGAGCTCGAGGTCAGTCTGAAACATGTGCAGCTCGAGCACGCGCCGCCGAACGAGAAGCTTTACGCCAATCCATTGCTGGGCGTTCAGGCAACCGGAAATTCGAACGCGATGCGCGGCGCGTGGGCGCCGCTGCGCGAGGCTGGCGCTATCGCAAGGACCCTTCTCGTCGGGGCCGCAGCCAAGCGCTGGGGCGTCGATGCCGCATCCTGTCATGCGCAAGACGGCAAGGTGATCCATGCCTCGACTGGACGACTGCTCGCCTATGGTGAGCTGGCCGCCGAGGCGGCGCAGATGCCGGTTCCCTCGAGCGTAACACTTAAGTCGCCAGCAGATTGGAAACTCATCGGAACGCCGGCCAAGCGGCTCGATGCATCGGGAAAAGTCAACGGCACCGCGATCTACGGTATCGATGCTCGCCCACCTGGCGTGAAGATCGCGACGCTCGCGCAATCGCCTGTCTTTGGCGGGCGTGTGAAGAGCGTGGACGACACCGCCGCGAAAGCCGTGAAAGGCGTGCGCCAAATCGTTCGGCTCGACGATGCCGTCGCCGTCGTCGCCGATCACATGGGAGCTGCGAAAAAGGGGTTGGCGGCGCTCAAAATCGAATGGGATGACGGCCCGCACGCAAAGCTCACCACGGAGGACGTCGCCCGTGAGCTCGAGCAGGCGACGCTTGGGTCCGGACCGGTCGCGCAAAGCGTCGGCGATGCTGACGGCGCCATGGCCGGCTCCGCTACGAAGATCGAAGCGATCTATCAGGTTCCGTTCTTGGCCCACGCCACGATGGAGCCGATGAATTGCACGGTGCATGTTCGGAAAGACCGGTGCGAAATCTGGATCGGGAACCAAGCGATCGCGCGCGTCCAGGCGATGGCCGCGACGGCAGCCGGCCTGCCGCCGGACAAGGTCATTGTCCACAATCACCTGATCGGCGGCGGCTTCGGCCGGCGGCTCGAGGCCGACGGCGCGGTGCGCGCCGTCGAGATCGCGAAGCATGTCGGTGGGCCCGTAAAAGTCGTGTGGACGCGCGAGGAAGACATCCAGCACGACATGTACCGCCCCTACTGGTACGACCGCATTTCGGCCGGGCTCGATGCGCAGGGCCGGCTGGTGGCTTGGAAGAACCGCTACGCAGGATCGTCCGTCATCGCACGATGGCTGCCGCCCGCCTTCAAGGACGGCCTGGACCCGGATTCCACCGAAGGCGCGATCGATCTGGTTTACGACATCCCGAACTTTCACGTCGAATATAAGCGCGTGGAGCCTCCGGGCATTCCAACAGCGTTCTGGCGCAGCGTCGGCCCGTCGCACAACGTCTTCGTCACCGAGAGCTTTGTCGACGAACTCGCGGCCGCGGCAAAGCAGGACGCGGTCGCTTATCGGCTCGCTCTCCTCGACAAGTCGCCCCGCGCCAAGGCAGTCCTCAACTTGGCCGCGGAAAAGGCCGGCTGGGGATCGGCGTTACCGAAGGGGAGCGGCCGCGGCGTCTCGTTGCAGTTTGTGTTCGGCAGCTATCTCGCCCAGATCGCCGAGGTCGAGGTCGCGAAGGACGGCTCGGTTCGCGTTCGCCGCGTGGTGTGCGCGGTCGATTGCGGCACGGTCGTCAATCCGGACACTGTGCAGGCGCAGATCCAAAGCGGAATAATGTTCGGCGCCACCGCCGCGCTCTATGGCGAGATCACGGTGAAAGATGGGCGCATCGAGCAGACCAACTTCGACACCTATCAGATCCTGCGCATGAACGAGGCACCGGCAATCGAGGTGCATGTCGTGAAAAGCACGGAGCCGCCCGGCGGGATGGGCGAGACCGGGACGTCGGCGATTGTTCCGGCCATCGCCAACGCGATCTTCGCGGCCACCGGCAAGCGCCTGCGCAAGATGCCGGTCGATCAAAGCGCGTTGAAACAGCCAGCGTGAGCTGTTCATGAGCCGGTCCCACCAGCCAGGCCAATCCTCTTTCAGATCGGTTCTGCCGGAGGATGTCGAGTGGCGGCCGTTTCCGGCGTTTCCACCATCGGCCCGCCTGGCGGTGATCGTCGGGCAGCCCACGGAGCCCGGGCCTTACGTCATCCGCGTCAAAGTCCCCTCTGGCGTGAAATTGATGCCGCACAGGCATCCGGAGGACCGCATCTACACCGTCATGTCCGGTGTCTTCTACATTGGCCTGGGCGAGGAGTTCGATGGCGATAAAGTGAAGGCCTATCCGCCCGGGAGCGTCGTCGTTCTGCCCGGCGATACCTGGCACTTCCATTGGGCCAAGTCGGGCGAATACATCACCCAGGTGACGGCGATCGGACCGCTGGGTCTTGAATACAAGGACCTGGAAGACGATCCCCGGCACAAGGATTAGCCGAGGACCGAGAGGTCACCGCGAGACGTCGGGGCCGAGCGAGTGGGCGGGCGCGCGGCTTGCTTGATCGCCACGGGTTCGTCTAACCTTTTGCCTAAGCCGCGGTTCCTGCACACTCGCGCAATCATGAGGAAGACAGGAGTGCTGCGCGGTGTCCGGCCTCGCGCTCGGTGTGCTGACGAAAGTTCACGAAGATCGCTGCGGCGCAGGCAGGAGGGCGAGCCATGAATCATGACACTATAGTTGCAAACGCAAAGCAGACTGCCGAGCGCGTGCTCGCTCCGGCCGCGCGGCAAAGCGACAAAGAAGGCCGTTTTTCGTCGGAAGCGGTCGCGGCGCTCGGCGCGGGCGGGCTTCTCGCTCTGACGCTGCCTGCAGAGGTTGGCGGATCGGGTCTTGGTCCGCGCAGTTTCGCGGCGGTGGTGGCCACCCTTGCCGAAGCCGACGCATCGGTTGCGATGGTCTATCTCATGCACGTGTGCGCCACTGCGACGATCGCCACCGGGCGCGCCGAAGCTGCCGTCGCGCCGATCCTGAAGGAGATCGGCGCCGGCAAGCATCTCTCGACTTTGGCGTTCAGCGAGGCGGGATCCCGGAGTCATTTTTGGGCACCGGTTTCGAAGGCACGCCGGAATGCTGCCGGGGTCCATGTCACGGCCAAGAAATCGTTCGTGACGAGCGCCGGACAGGCACAGAGCTATGTCGTGTCCTCGCTATCGCCCGAAGCGGCCGGTCCGACCGAGTCGACGCTCTATCTTGTGAAGAATGGTGCGCGCGGGCTATCCGTCGCCGGTCCTTGGGATGGCTTGGGATTGCGCGCCAACGCTTCCGCCCCGATGACCTTGGAGGAGTGCGAGATTCCGCCCGAGCATCAGCTGACCGAAGATGGCGCCGGCTTCCAGGCGATGCTGCAAGTTGTTTTGCCGCTGTTCAATCTGGGATCGGCGGCAGTGGCGCTGGGCCTCTGCCGCGCCGCCGTCGCGGCGACGGCGACGCATCTCAAGAATGCTCGCTTCGAACATCTCGGGCAGAGTCTCGGCGAAGGGCTGCCGACGCTACGCGCGCAACTGGCCGCGATGCAGATCGAGACTGATGGCCTCGCCGCGCGCATCGACGATGTCGTTGATCATCTGGAGCGGCCGCGCGACACGACGATGCTGCGTGTGCTCGAATGCAAGGCCGCGGCGGGCGATGTTGCAATCAGCGTCACTTCGACCGCGATGCGCGTGTGCGGCGGGGCGGCATTCTCGAAGCAAACGAACATCGAGCGCCTTTTCCGCGATGCCCATGCCGGCGCTGTCATGGCGCCGACCGGCGACGTCCTGCGCGAATTCATCGGCAAGGCAATCCTCGGAATCCCGCTCTTCTAAGGGAGCAGATGGCCATGACGCGAACGATCTGGTTGGGCGCCGTCGCCTATGATCCGAAGGTGGTGACGATCTGGGAGGGAATGCGGCGCTACTTCCACGAAGAGGCGCAGCTCGCGGTCGAGGTCGTGCTGTTTCAAAGTTACGAGGCGCAGGTGAGCGCTCTCCTCGCCGCACCGGGCGAGCTCGCCCCGCGCATCGACATCGCCTGGAATACGAACCTCGCTTACTTGCAGGCCGATGCGTGGAGCGAGCAGCGTTGCCGGCCGATTGCGATGCGGGATACCGACCTCGGGTGGATGACGAAGATTCTGGCGCCGAGCGCCGGGCCTGTCCGTACGCTCGGCGATTTGCGGAATCGAACGCTTGCGCTCGGCAGCCGCGACAGCGGGCACGCGGCAATTCTCCCGGTTCATTTTCTCGAGCGCGAAGGCTTGGTCGAGGGACGCGACTACCGCACGCTGCGCTTCAACACCGATCTCGGCAAGCATGGAGATACAGGCACGAGCGAGACCGAAGTCGTTCGCGCGATCCTCGACGGGCGGGCGGACGCGGGCGCGATCGGCAGCCCTTACTGGAATATCGTGCGCAGCGAGCGTTTGGTCCCGGAAGGGGCGCTGTCCGAGGTCTGGACGTCGCCCGCCTACAACCACTGCATGTTCACGGCCCGCCCCGATCTCGATCCGTCATTGGCGCAGCGGTTCGCCGACGCGCTCTCCGCGATGAGCTATGACAACCCCAGCCACCGCGCCATTCTCGATGCCGAGGGGTTGCGGCGCTGGGTTCGTCCCCATCTCGACGAATACGAAGCCCTGCGCCAGGCATCGGAACGCCAGGGCTTCCTCACGCGCCCACCCGGCTAGAGCATCGCCGCCCGCGGCTCATGCGCAGTTGAAGATGGTTGCCAGCCGCCGTCGGTGCGCGGTTTCCTGAGCAAAAGCAGCGCGGACCGCGGCAAATGCTTGCGCAAGTGGAAAAATATCGGGCGTTATAAACAGATCCGGGTCTTCGGCGCCAACCGGATGCCAATAGACCCCTTCGGCCGTGATCGTGACTTCGGGCACCAAGTCGGCACGGGCAATCGCGACCCCTTGCTCCGCGAAGCCGCGCAAGGCAACGCGACGGATCACCCGATCCTGTTCGCTGATCTGGCGGGCGTCGAGAAACCCGCGGAACTCGTCGGCTTCGGCGTCGCTCGACACTGTCGCCGCCAATCGCACGCGAAATCCCTCGGCTCGAGCCCGTTCCACGCCGTTCCAGGCCCGTGCCCAAGCGCCCGTGCCGCGATGAAGGTCATGCCGCTCGGGTGTTGGGCTGTCGAGACTGATTTGAACCGTAAGTCGCTCCCGCGGAAGCTGGCGAAGACGCTCGAGCCGTCGTCCCGCGAAGAGCATGCCATTCGTCAATAGGGTGGTTGGCGCGGCCGCAGCGCATGCAGCCAGGATCTCGCCGATCTCCGGGAGCAGAAACGGCTCGCCGCCGGTGACAAAGATCTCGCCGACGCCGAGTGCCGCAGCCTCGCTCGCGATCCGCCGCACTCGCTCGAGACCCAGCGCGCGGCGCGGTGCCGCCGGCGAGGAACGGACGCAACAATAGTCGCACCGCAAGTTGCAGTCGAAATTGGTGTAGAGCCAAAGCCGGGATCCGATCGGGCGGTCCACATCGGCAAGCGCGGGAACGGCTCCGCACCGGAACACCCAACGGTGATGGCCCGCCGCGACGGACGTGTCGATCAAAGTGTTTGCGGTGAAGCGGCACCAGGACTCAAGATCGGCGCCGAGGTTTGCCTCGCTGCTGTTCACGGCGATGAGATCGCCCGGACGAGCGCTGCGGAGGACGGCAATCAACTCCTGAAGGAGACCGGAGGCAAATGTCTTTGTGCCGGCGTCGATCTCCAGATTCGCCTTGATTGGCATGTGTCGGACTATACCGCGCTGTTATAGGTAGCCGAAACGGGCGTCGATGGAGGCGGACCCGAATCACGGCGGGCAATACCAAGGTATCGACGACACCATCGTCCAATCGCTCCGAAACCGGCGCTGTCGTATTTCGATCGCCAAGGAGGGCGTGCCATGACGAAGTTCGGCTATTCAAAGGCGGTCGGCTGCTTGGCCTTCAGCACGGTGGTCTTCGCGGCGCCTTCATGGGCGCAGACACGTCCGCCCATTGCCGAAGAGATCGCCAAGGCCAATGGTCTCGATTCGTTCGGTCAGATCGAGGCGATCCGCTACACATTCATCGGGCATATCGGCGACCTCTCCCTCTCCCGCTCGTGGGTGTGGGAGCCAAAGACCAGCCGTGTTTCGTACACGGCAAAGGACAAGGACGGCAAGCCGGTCAAGGTGACGTACTATGAGTCGGCGCTTGGCAGCGAACCCGCCAAGGTGAGGGACGAAATCGATCCGGCTTTCCTCAACGACCAATACAATCTTCTCTTTCCCCTGCATGTTTACTGGGACGAGAGCGCCGATGTCCAAGACATGGGCACGCAGAAATTGCCGCTGGGAACCGGCACGGCGAAACACGTGGTGGTGAAATATCCTTCCGACGGCGGCTACACGCCCGGAGACACGTGGGAACTCTACTTAGGCCCGCACGATCGGGTGGAGCAATTCGTCTATCACCGCGGCGGTTCCATGCCGCCGAAGGTCGTCATCGCGAAGTGGAGCGGCTACGAGAAAGTCGGCCCGCTCCTGATCTCGACGGATCGTCGCGGGACGGCGGACGGAAAGCCGCTTCGAGTCATGCTCACGAACGTCGCCGTCAAGCTCGTCGGGTCGAACAAGTGGGTGACGGCGCAACGCGTGGCGGCTCGATGACGTCGCTGGCGGCAGCAACGTGACGGGCGGCAACGGGCTGTTGCCGCCACCTTTCACGCGATCGGGGCACGCGGCAGAATGTAGCGCTCGATCGCTTCGGCAAACCCGTCGGCGTCGTTCGAGCTTGTGACCACGCTCGCCGCTTCGCGCGCGGCAGGGCTGCCGTTGCCCATCGCGACACTGAAGCCACTTCGCCGAAACATCGGCACGTCGTTTTCCATATCGCCGAGCGTGACGACGCCGGCCAGATCGATCCCCTGCCGCCTTGCCAGTTCGCCGAGCGCCACTCCTTTGTCGAGCTGCGGCGCGGTGACATCGAGATAGTAAGGCTGAGATCGCGACACCGTGGCAATCCCTTCTAGCTCTCGCTTTGCTTTTGCCGCGCACAATCCAAGGCGATCGAAATCGCTGCTGACCCCCACGATTTTGAGGGCGCGCTCATAAAGGGGCGCAAAATTATCGACGATCGTGGGCGGTGTCTGAACCGTTCTTATTTCCAGCTCGACATAGGGACCGTTCGGGTTCCGTATGTGCCAGTGGTCCTCCGTGAAGAGCCAGGCGTCCAGCCCGAATTCCTCGAAACAGGCAAGCGCCCGCCGTGCGGGATCGCTCCCCAGCGGCTGTCGCGCGATGAGACTGAGCTCCGGCGTGACCAGAGCAGCCCCATTGAAAGCGGCCATCGGTAAGCGAAGATTGAGCGGCTCGATCAACATGCGTAGGCCGAAAGGCGGCCGGCTGCTGATGATGGTGAACGGGATGTTGCGTGTCGCGAGCATGAGCACGGCGGCTCGATTGCGAGGCGACAGCGTTTTGCTCGACGTCAGGAGAGTGCCGTCGACGTCCGACACCACAAGCGCGATTGGATTGTCCTTCATTCCCAACGTCTCCGTGCCGTGGCGCGCGCTCGACACCCGCGGTGGCGACAGGCCGGCGAACTTGCCGGCCTGCCGCGACCAGATCCTCTTTGTCACTCGGCCGGATGGTGGGCGGAGAAGGCCGAGCTTCCGGTTGTCTGCTCGAGGTCCTCCTCTATTTGCTCGAGGCTGAGTCCCTTCGTTTCGGGTACCACCGCCGAGACAAATATTAGCCCCGCAATGCTCAGAACGGCATAGCTCAGGAATGCCCCGGCGGTTCCGACCGCTGCTACGAGGTCAAGGAAGGTCGCCGAGACGATCATGTTGAAGACCCAACACGCTACCGTCGCGAGACTCATTGCGCGACCACGGAGCGCCAGCGGAAAGATCTCCGAGATCAGTAGCCAGAACACCGGCCCGAGCCCGATCGCGAAGAAACCGACATAAACGGCAACCGATATGACGGAGATCGAAGCCAGCTCGCCCGCTGCACCGGCTTTGAACGCATAGGCAAGGACGAGCAATGTCGCCGTCATCCCGCCAAGGCTCCACAACAGCAACACTCGCCGGCCCGCACGATCGATAAGCCGGATCGACACGATCGTCATGATGACGTTGACGGCGCCGACGCCCGCCGTCGCGAGGATGGACGTCGCGGCAGAGGACAGACCGGAGCTTTGGAAGATTTCCGGGGCGAAGTAGATCACCGTATTGATGCCAGTAATCTGCTGGAACATCGCGAGCCCGATTCCGACGATGAGTGGTCGGCGCAGGCGCCGCGTGAAGAGCGCGGTCCAGTTCGCAAGTTGACGGCCCTCGCGCGCGATATCGGTCCTGAGAGCGGTAAATTCATCCGTCACGTCGGCGCCGCCGCGCAACTTTTGCAACACGGATCTTGCATCCTGGGCCCTTCCGTGGCCCGCGAGCCAGCGCGGGCTTTCCGGGAGAACCAACATGCCGAGTCCGAGAATGACACCGGGGATTGCCCCGAGACCCAGCATCCAGCGCCAGCCATCCACCGCGCCGGCAAGACCGAACCCGACGAGATAGGAGACCAGGATGCCCAAGGTGATGCAGAGCTGATTCAACGATACGATGGCGCCGCGGTCCTGCGCCGGCGAAATCTCAGCGAGGTAAAGCGGCGTCAGCATAGACGCAACGCCGATCGCAAGACCGACGAGCAGGCGGCCGATGATGAGGAGTGTCAACTCGCTCGCCACGGCGGAAAGGCACGCGCCGACAATGAACAGCAGCGCGGCATAGAGAATTACGCGCCGGCGCCCAATCCGGTCCGACAAGGTTCCCGCCACCGCTGCACCGATCGCAGCGCCGAGGAGCACGACGGCGACGACGATTCCTTGGGCGGTCGCCGAAAGATGCATCACCTGGCGGATGAAGAGGAGCGCACCGGAAATGACGCCGGTATCGTATCCGAACAACAGGCCACCCAGGGCCGCCACTGCGGCGATAAGGTAAAATGTCATCGCACTCTCCTTGGATTCGATCTCACGTCTCTGGCCGCAGGCGGCGGATATCCGTAGGCGATTCCGCGACGATCGCTTCGGTCGCCATGCGGATAAAGATGCCGCTGTCGATCACGCCAATGGTCTGGCGAAGCCTCGCCGCCAGGGCCGCTGGGTCCGTACCCGCTTCGACGTCGTGCAAATCGTAGAGCAGGTTCCCACCGTCGGTCGTCACGGGCGCGCCATTGTCATCGAGCCGCAACACCGGATGAAACCCGAGCCTCGCCAGGCGGCGCGCCGTTGCCTCATGCCCGAACGCCACGACCTCGATCGGCACCGGCGCAAGACTTGCGAAACGGATGGCGACCTTCGAGCGATCGACGACCACCGTGAAACGACGCCCGGCGGCGGCAACGATGCGCTCGCGCAGCAGCGCACCACCGAGTCCCTTGATCAAGGTCAGCGATCCCGGCAGAACCTCGTCCGCGCCGTCGATGACGAGGTCGAGCGTTTCGGTCTCTGCGAAGGTGATTAGCGGAATGCCGAGTTCCCTCGCGCGCGCCTCCGTGCGCAACGAGCTCGGAATACCGGCAATCTTCAAGCCCTCTTGCCGGATGCGCTTGGCGATTTCATCAAGCACGAACGCAACCGTACTTCCGGTGCCGAGGCCGAGCTTCATGCCGCTTTCGATCTCGGCCGCGGCGGCGATTGCCGCCGCGCGCTTCAACGGGTCCTGTTCCACGTTCATGATCCCGCCGCTGCGCGATCGGCGATGAAGACGAGCTCTCCCTGGGGCGAGAGAAGTGCCGCTGGGACTGTGCTTCCGCCTGCCATCACCTTGCGGAGAATCGCGGCTTTGCCCGAACCGTTGACCAGGAACGCGATGTGCCGGCTCGCATTGATCGCCGGATAAGTCAGGGTAATTCGCTCCTCTGGCCGGCCGTGCGCCACTGCGGCAACCCAGCGGCTCCGTTCCTGAAGCACTGGTTCGCCCGGGATAAGGGACGCTGTATGTCCGTCCTCCCCAAGGCCCAGCAGACAGACGTCGAACAGCGGACGGCCCGGCTCGAGGCGCGGGCTTCCGTAGACGCGCCGCAGCTCTTCGTCGTAGGCCGCGGCTGCATCGTTGGCGCTCATTCCAACGGTCGGGATGGGATGAACATTCTCCGGCGGTATTGGCGCCGCACTCAGCATCGCCTCCCGCGCCATGCGGAAGTTGCTTTCCGGATGATCCGGCGGCACGAAGCGCTCGTCGCTCCAGTACCAATGAACCGTCGACCACGGAAACCGCTGTGCGAAGAGCGGACCCGCAAGCTCGCGATAGGTGGCACGTGGCGTGGAGCCGCCGGAAAGCGCAATACGCACAGGGCCGCCCGTTTCCGTCGCCCAGGCAAGAAGGCGTTCCGCCGCCATGCGCGCGAGAGCCGCGGCATCCTCAGCGACCATCAGCCTGCCGTAGGCCGCATGCTCTTGTGCGACTCCATTTTTCATCGATTGCTTGCTCCCTGCCGCAACTCAGCGATTGCGGCGCAGTAGTCGCGCGATTCGAATACGGCTGAACCCGCCACGAACGCATCGGCACCCGCGGCGCGCGCCGATCCGATCGTCTCGGGCGCTATTCCGCCGTCGACTTCGATCCAGGGAGAGAGCCCGCGCGAAACGCACATCTCCCTGACAGCGCGCACTTTCGGCAGCATCTCCGGAAGAAAGGATTGGCCTCCAAAGCCGGGATTGACCGTCATGACCAGCACGACGTCGACGAGATGCAGCACATATTCGATCATCGAAACCGGAGTTGCCGGATCGAGGACCACGCCGGCCTTCGCGCCAAGGTGGCGTACATGATCGAGCGCCCGGTGCAAGTGAATGGTGGAGGCCGGATCGGCTTGGATGAGCAGATGGTCCGCACCTTCCGCGACGAATTGCTCGAGATACCGTTCCGGCTCAACGATCATCAGGTGGACGTCCAAAGGCTTGTTCGTCGCCCTCCGGATCGCAGTGATCGCGACCGGCCCGAACGTGATGTTCGGCACGAACCGGCCATCCATTACGTCTATGTGAATCCAGTCGGCGCCCGCCGCCTCAACCGCGCGCACTTCCTCCGCCAACCGGCCAAAGTCGGCCGAGAGCACCGAGGGCGCGATAACGGGAGCCCTCACGCGGCGTCTCCGTTGAGGAGAAAGCGTTCCACCGCTTTGGCGAAGCCTTCGTCGTTGTAGCTGTCGGTGACGGCGCTCGCCTGCGATTTGACCTCATTGCTCGCGTTCCCCATCGCGATGCTGAAGCCGGACCGGCGGAACATCAGCACGTCGTTCGGCATGTCGCCGATAGTCGCAACTTCCTTGGCAGGTATGCCCAGTCGCTTGACGAGCGTATCGACGACGGCGCCTTTGTTCGCCTCGGGGTGTGTGACGTCGAGGTAATAAGGCTGCGAACGCTTCGCCGACGCGTGCTCCCCAAGCACCGCTTCGATATCGGCCTCGCATCGCGCCACCAGCTCATGGTCGTCGCTGACGCCGACGATCTTTACGGCTCGATCGAGATCGGCGGCAACGAAGGGCGAAACCACCTTCGCATCGAATTTAACGGTCCAGGCCTCGCGGTCGACATGCGGCGCATCCTTCTTATGGATGAGCCAATCGGTCCCGGTATAGAGCCAAGGGTCCAAACCGTGATGCTCGATGATCTCGATCGCTTGCCGCGCGATATCGGGGGCCAGCGTGCGCGTCTCGATCACCGACAGATCGGGGCGCGTAAAGACGCCACCGTTGAAGCCGGCGACTGGCGCTGCGATGTCGAGCGGTTCGATGAGCATCGCCATCCCGCGCGGCGGACGGCCGCTGGTGATGGCAAACTGTATGTCGTGCCGGCGCAGCGCAGCGACGGCCGCCTGGGCTCTTTCCGTCAAGATCTTGTCTTCGGTCACGAGCGTGCCGTCGACGTCGGCGATCAACAGGGATATCCGCGGCATGTGCCCCTCTCAGCTTTCCCCGCCCATAGGCCGCCACGCCCATCCGTTGCTCGCAATGAGCCGGTCTGCCGCGGCGGGGCCTGCGCTGCCGGATTCGTAATTGGGAAAATCCGGCGGATGTTGCGATGTCCACGCGTCGATCACCGGTTGAACAATGCGCCATCCCGCCTCGACCATATCGGCGCGCTGGAACAGTGAGGCGTCGCCGATCATGCAGTCGTAGATGAGGGTCTCGTAGCCGACGTTCGGTTGCGGCGGAAACCAATCCTTGTAGGCGAAGCTCGTCTTGATTGGCGCGAGCGCCACCGCTTGGCCGGGCCGCTTGACCTGGAACTGGAGCGAGATGCCCTCCTCCGGCTGAATTCGCAGGATCAGCCAGTTGGAGCCCAGCGCGGCGACATCCGTTCCTCTGAACAGCGAGAGCGGTGCACGACGGAAATGAATCGCTATTTCAGTCCAGCGCTTGCTCATCCGCTTGCCGGTGCGCAGGTAGAACGGCACGCCCGCCCACCGCCAGGTATCGATCTCGAGCTTCAGCGCGGCGTAGGTTTCGACCGGCGAATTTGGGTTCACGTCCGGTTCTTGACGATAACCGTCGACGCTCTGGCCGAGAACAGTGCCGGGCGCATATTGCCCGCGCACCGCGCAATCGAGCGACACCGGCGGAATCGCGTTGAGGATGTCGTTCTTGCGGCTGCGCACCGCATCGGGATCGAAGCTCGAGGGCGGCTCCATCGCCGTCATCGTCAGCAACTGAAAGACGTGATTGGGGACCATGTCGCGGAGCGCACCGGTCTGTTCGTAAAATTTGCCGCGCCGCTCGACGCCGATGGTCTCGGCCGCGGTGATCTGCACATGGTCGATATGGTCCCGGTTCCAGATCGGCTCGAAGATCCCGTTGGCGAACCGGACCGCCAATATGCTCTGGACCGTTTCCTTGCCGAGAAAATGATCGATCCGGAAGATCTGGTCTTCCGTCAGTATTTTCAGAAGTCGCGTGTTCAACGCTTTCGCCGATGCGTAATCGTGGCCGAACGGTTTTTCCACGATGACGCGGCGCCAGCGCTTCCCGCCCTGCTGGTCGGCGAGGCCCGCCGCGGCAATCTTCTCGGCGACCTGCCCGAAGAAGCGATCGGCGACGGCGAGATAGAACAACACGTTGCCGCCCGTCTGCGCGGTCTGCTCCTTCTCGGCAAGAAGATCGTCCAGCCGCGCGAAGGTCGTGTCGTCGTCGAAACTGCCGCGGAGATAGGTCATTCGCGCGGCAAGCGATTTCCAGGCGGCTTGGTCGATATGGTCAGTCTGAAATTCGCCGCCGCCCTTCGTGAAGCTTTGCATCATGTCGGAGAGGCGCTGACGCCATTGCTCCGTCGACAAATCGGCGATGTCCACGCCGATTAGTGCAAACCGCTCCGGCAGGAGCTTGCTGGTCGCCAGGTTGTAGAGAGCCGGAATCACCAGGCGCTTCGTCAGGTCGCCGGCCGCCCCGAAGATCACCATCGCGCAGGGACCCGCATCCGTCGCATTCGGCGTAGGCGCTTGCTCGGACATCGTGCCTCCTTCAGCGTGCGTGGCGTGCAATCTGCTCGCGGGCAGCCGCGACGACGCGCTCAGCTGTAAACCCAAACGCCGTCAACAGACTCTTGAGCGGTGCCGAGGCGCCGAAAGTGTGCATGCCGATCACGGCACCGCGCCGGCCGACATACCGCTCCCATCCGATGACCGCCGCTTGCTCGACCGCCACCCGAGCGGCGACGTCGTCCGGTAGTACCTGTTCGCGGTAGCGTTCGTCCTGTTGCTCGAACAGCTCCCAGGACGGCATGCTCACGATGCGCGTCGGGACGCCCGCGGCAACAAGCAGATCCGCGGCCGCGATGCAGAGCGCGACCTCGCTGCCCGTGCCGATCAGAATGACCTTCGGCGGCCCGCGGCCGAGATCGGCCAGCACATAGGCGCCGCGCACCAGGCTCGCTGCGCTCGTAAAGCGGTCGCGATCGAGCGTCGGCAAGGCTTGACGAGTCAGGATCAGGCACGTGGGCCGATGCGGCGCGGACATCGCAACCCGCCACGCCTCGGCCGTTTCGTTGGCGTCGCACGGACGGATCGTTACGAGGCCCGGTATGGCGCGAAGGCCCGCGAGCTGTTCGATCGGCTGATGCGTCGGTCCGTCTTCGCCGAGTCCGATCGAGTCGTGCGTGAAGATGTAGAGTGCCGGCAGCTCCATGAGCGCGGAGAGCCGGATCGGGTTCCGCATATAATCGGAGAAGATGAGGAAACCGGACCCGAACGGACGCAACTTCGCGAGCGCCATCCCATTGACGGCCGCGCCCATCGCATGCTCGCGGATGCCGAAATGCAGGTTGCGGCCACGATGATTCTCTTGCTCGAAATCGCCGGCTTCGGGAAAGGTCATGCGAGTCCGCGTGGACGGTGCGAGGTCGGCCGCGCCGCCGATCAACCACGGCACATTCTTCGCGATCGCGTTCTCGACGAGGGCGGATGCTTCGCGGGTTGCCATTCCCTTGGGATCCGGCGGAAACGCGGGAATGGACTTATCCCAACCCGGGGGCAGCCGGCGATCCTGCAAGGCATCGAATTCCCGTGCGAGATCGGGATGCTCCGCGCGGTAGCCGGCGAACACTTCGTTCCATTCGCGGCGTTCGGCAGCACCGCGGGTGCCGATCCCTTCCGCGAAGTGTCGGTAGACGCCGTCGGGAACTAGAAATTGCGCGTCCTCGGGCCAGCCATAGAACTTTTTCGTGAGCCTGACCTCGTCCTCGCCCAACGGCTCGCCGTGCGCTTCAAAACTATCCTGTCTGTGCGGCGCGCCGTAACCGATATGGCTTTCGATGATGATAAGCGTCGGACGGCTCGCTTCGCGCGCGCCGCGGTCGAGGGCCCCGAGCACTTCCTCTTCGTCGTTGGCATCCCGCACATGAAGGACGTTCCAGCCGTAGCCCAGGAACCGGGTCGCGACATCCTCACTGAAAGCGAGCTTTGCAGGCCCCTCGAGCGTCACGCGATTCGAATCGTAGATCCAGCAGAGCTTGTGGAGCCCAAGATGCCCGGCGAGCGACGCAGCTTCGCCGGAAATGCCTTCCATCATGCAACCATCGCCGGCGAGCGCGTAGGTTCGCCAATCGACCACCTCGAAATCAGGCCGATTGAAGTACGCTGCTAGCCACCGCTCGGCGATGGCCAGGCCGACGCTCATCGCGACGCCCTGGCCGAGTGGCCCGGTGGTCGCCTCGACGCCCGTTGTAAGGTGATATTCCGGATGACCGGGACAGGCGCTGCCGAGCTGACGGAAGGACTTTATGTCGTCGAGCGTGACCGACACGCGATCGAGCACCTCGTATTGTGCATTTGCAGCCCGCGTCCGCGTGAGGTGGAGGAGCGCGTAAAGCAGCATCGACGCATGCCCCGCCGATAGGAGGAAGCGGTCGCGATTGGGCCAAAGCGGCGCGTTCGGATCGAACTTGAGACGCTTCTGCCAGAGGCTGTAAGCGACGGGCGCCATCCCCATCGGCGTTCCGGGATGGCCCGACTTCGCCTTCTGGATCGCGTCGATCGCGAGCGTGCGAATGGTGTTGATCGCGAGGCGATCGAGATCGGTGCCGCTCATGCGCGTACCGAAACAGGCGTGACAGAGCTGCGCTCTTCACGCGCGCTCGTGAATGTGCGCACCCACTCCGCATAGCGGTTGGCAATCGCCCCGACCGCGGCGTCGCGGTCGATCTTGCCGTCACGCAAGCCGGCGAGCGCATCCCAGAACGTGGTACGGCCGACGGCGAAGCCGATGAAACCAGGCACCGGCGCTGCAGCGCGGAGCCAACTTAGGATTCCGGCTTCGTCGGACCCGCGGCCGAGCACGATACAATTGACGGCATCGCGTCCCTCCCGGCGCGCCGCCGCGACCACGGCCTCGCAATCGGCCCGCCGATCGAGACCCTCGATCTTCCAGATGTCGGGCTCGACACCCGCTTGCTGCAGCTCCTTGATGGTGGCGATCATGAGCGATGGACGCAGGTCGCGATCATAGACGCGCCGGTCGCCCCCGAGCCGGTCAGATTGCTCGCGCGTCATCGGCACCAGCAGCTCGACGAGGAAACCGTATCCGCGGCGATGGCAGTAATCCGCGACCTGTTTCAGATGCGCCGCTTGGCGGCGGTTCATCGCTTGGTCGCCCTCCGGATTATATCGGAGAAGCGCTTTTGCGAAGGTCGGCGCGAAGCTGTCGATATGCAGCTGCCACTCATCGCCGTATTCGAAAGCGAATTCTTCCTGTCCGCTTTTCTCCACCGCGACGCAAGTGACAAGGCCGCGTTCTTTGGCGTCCCGCAAAATCGCGGCACCAAATTCCTCGTCGACGAGAACGCCGGCGGCCTTACCTACGACGCCCTTCGCGATCGTGAGCTTGAGCCCGTCATAGATGACGGTCTTTCCCGCCTCGACGACCGCCTTCTGGGCGGAGGTGAGGGGCATCGTTAAGCCGTACATCGCCTTCACGAAGCTGGTCCTGTGATCGAACGGCATCAGGAAGAGCGGCCGGGGATAAGCGAGAGTCATGGGCGATCTCCCGCGCGCGATGCGCGATAGCGCGCGATAAGTGCAGTCGTGGAGCTGTCATGCCTGGAAGCCTCGGCATGTGCCGGATCGAGCTCCTTCGCGATTTTGAGCGCCAGGACCTTGCCGAGCTCGACGCCCCATTGGTCGAAGCTGTCGATATTCCAGATGACACCTTGGGTAAACACGCTGTGCTCGTAGAGCGCCACGAGGGCACCAAGGGTTCGCGGATCGAGCCGATCGGCAAGAATGACGTTCGTCGGCCGGTTTCCCTCGAAGACTCGGAACGGCACCTGCCAATCGGGCACGCCCTCGGCCGCGACCTCCGCGGCCGTCTTGCCAAACGCCAGAGCCTCGGCCTGCGCAAAGAGGTTCGCCATCAAAAGATCATGCTGATCCGCGAGTGGACTTAGCGGCCGCAAAAAGCCGATGAGGTCGCACGGGATCAGCTTCGTACCTTGATGGATCAACTGATAAAACGAGTGCTGACCATCGGTTCCGGGCTCGCCCCACACGATGGGGCCCGTCTCATAGGCGACGGGCGCGCCCCGCAATTCGACGTGCTTGCCGTTGCTTTCCATCTGCAGCTGCTGCAGGTAGGCGGGAAAGCGGCCGAGATGCGCCGAGTAGGGCATGATGCCCACGGTCTGGGCGCCGAAGAAATTGTTGTACCAGACGGCAAGCAGCCCCAGAAGAAATGGCAGATTTTGGCGCGGCGGCGCGCTCCGGAAATGCTCGTCCATCGCGTGAAAGCCGGCGAGCATGTCGCGAAAGTTTTCTGGCCCAATGGCGATCATCGTGGAAAGGCCGATCGCCCCGTCCATCGAATAGCGCCCGCCGACCCAGTCCCAGAACCCGAACATGTTCTCGGGCTCGATCCCGAACTTGCGAACCCCTTCGCCGTTGGTGGAGA
>Ga0335081_10000855_pt1 | contig 49135 bp, 38 predicted proteins | sample Lox_Sample_35_FD_206713 | JGI IMG/M metagenome (GOLD analysis project Ga0335081, IMG submission 206713) | Soil microbial communities from Loxahatchee National Wildlife Refuge, Florida, United States - Lox_Sample_3.5 | ecosystem: Environmental > Terrestrial > Soil > Wetlands | place: USA... | reverse complement strand
TTCTGCAAGGGAAGCGTGGTGCGCGAGCTCCGCGACCAGGGGCACCGCGTGCTGGTCTGCGGCGACGGCACCGCCGATCGCTGCGCTGCCGACGCCGCCGACTTCGTCTTCGCCACCCGGCGCCTCGTCCACTACTGCTGCGAGCGCGGCCTCGCGCACCAGGCCTTCGACGACTTCCACCAGGTGATCGCTCGCTTCCCCGAGGCGCCACCCCAGCTGAGCTAGAAGAAGCCCACCGCGAAGTGCGGGGCCATCACCGGCTCGTTGATGTGGGCGTCCGGGTTCAGGTTGAAGCCGACGTCGAAGGCGGCGGGCCCCACCGGGGTGAGGATGCGGAGGCCGAGCCCGATGTTGGTGCGGAGCTTCGCCAGATCCACCAGGGCCGGGTCGAGCCAGAGGTTGCCGTAGTCGACGAAGAGGCCGAGCTCGGTGATGCGCGTCATCGGGACGCGGAGCTCCGCCTTGAAGAGCACGATCGCCGCTCCTCCCTCGCTCGGCAGGATGATCCCCTGCCGCACGAGCTGCTGTTGCTGCGACGAGCACCCCAGGCCGGAGACGATGCTGGCACAGCGCTGCGTCTGCAGCGCCGCCGACTCGCGCTGGTCCTCCGGGATCATCTCGTTCTCGCCGTAGCCGCGCATGGTGGTGGCGCCGCCGAGGTAGAAGCGCTTGGGCGCGATGGTGACCGACTGGTCATTGATGGGGAAGACCTGGCCCCAGCGCGCCGAGAGCGCGAGTACGCTCGTCCACAGCGGCAGGTAGGTGGAGAAGACCCCTTGCAGCTTGATGAGGTTCACGTAGTTGTCGCTCCGGACGATGGTGTCGGGCGTGCCGATGGAGTGGGAGTAGTCGGCGTTCACCTCGAGGAAGACGCCGGTGGTGGGCCGCACCGCGCTGTCGCGCAGGTCGAGCGACACGCGCGGCTGGATCGAGACCAGCGTGGTGAACCCGGTGGGAAAGAGGAGCCGGGCCACCTCGGGAGTCTCCCCCAGGCAGAAGACGGACGAGCAGCCGGTGGTGCTCGTCACGTCGTCCATCTCGAGCTGCCCGGCGAGGGTGAAGCTGAACCTCCCCAGGCGCACCAGGTCCGCTCCCAGGATGAGCGCACCCCGGGAGAGGAGGTAGGCGCTCTCGACCTTGTGCTGTCCCACCAGGTCGGTCCGCAGGTTCAGGATGCGAAGGTCGAAGGCGCGGGGGAAGCGGAACCCCACCTCGGCGAGAGCCTCCCAGCGATCCTCGGGGGGGATGATGAGGAGGTCGGGGCGGAAGATCTCGAGGGGGTAGTTGACCCGCAGCCGGGCCGCGAAGTCGATCGCGTCCCCGAACACGTTGGGCCGGTCGTACTCGACCGCCGCTCGCGGCCCTTCCGCGAAGGAGAGACCGGCGCTGGCGATCACCGTCTGGTAGGGCCTCTCCTCCACGTCCACCACCAGGTCCTTCGTCGCCTGCGCCACCTCGGGCTCGCTCAGGTGGAGGGAGACGGAGCGGAAGACCCCGAGGCGCAGCAGTTCGGTCTGGGCCGCGGCGGCCTCGGTGGGGTCGAAGACCTGGCCAGGGCGGATGCCCACCGTGCGCTCGATGAGAGCCGTGCTCGTCCGCTTGTTCCCCTGCACCACCACCGCCGCGATATGGACCTCCGGCCCCTCCTCGACGCGAAAGCGCAGCGCCGCCTTGCCGCGGTCGGCGGTGAACTCCTCGGCCGCCTCCACGCGCGCGAAGACGTAGCCCTTCTTGAAGTAGAGGTCGACCACCGCCTGGCGGGTCTCGGCGACCCGCGCCAGCGAGAGCGGGTCGGCCGCCGCCAGCTTGGAGACCCGCGCCAGGTCGGCGGTGGGGAAGTGAACGTTCCCGTCGAACGTGACCGACTCCACCATCGTTCGCGGCCCCTCTTGAACGCGCACCTCCACGTCGACGAAGCCTGGCGGGACCACGAGGTTGAGCTTGGTGACGTCCACCGTCGCGTCCAGGAAGCCCTCGTTGCGGTACCCCTCGGCGACCTTCTGCGCGGCCTGCTTCCAGGCGCTCTCCCGGTAGACCTCGGTGGGATCCGAGCTCAGGTAGGGCACCGGGTCCTTCACTCCGAGCCCGCTCACCACCGCCAGCGCGTCCAGGTCGGCCCGGGGCTGGGGCACCTCGAGCGGCGGCTCCGCCGCCAGCGTCTCCCGGAGGTTCTTCTCCAGCCACTCCACCGTCCGGAACTGCGCCCCCTCGAAGCGCAGGCTCCGGACCAGGTAGCGTCGCCCAGCGTCGACGTGGAAGACCACGGTGACCTGCTGGGAACTTCCACGCTCCTCGGCCCAGACGCGCGCCTCGTTGTACCCGAAGTCGGCGAGGAAGGTGCGCAGGTGGTCGGCGGCCGCCTCGATGGCGGTCGTGTCAAGCGGGACGTCGCCCTCGTAACCGAGCTGCTGGCGGAGTCGCTCGGATGGGAAAGGGGTGTCGCCGACGAAGCGCAGGGAGAACCGCGGACCGGCCTCGACCGGGAAGGAAACGGTGGCCTCGGCGCCCTCCGCAACCACCGCCGGCTCGCCTACCCGGGCCCGGTAGTAGCGGGCCTTGCGGAGTCGTTCCCGGATCGCGGTCGTGTCGGTCTTGACGTCGTCGAGGTCGAGGACCGCGCCCTTGCGGGTCCTCAGCCCCTCTGCCAACTCGGCCGCGGGGATTCCCGTCTCGGGTCCGAGGGCGACCGAGGCGACGCGCGTCGGGGGGCCGGTGTCCACGGCGAAGATGACCCCGGCCTGCAGGTCCCCCTCCACCCGGGCGGACACCGTCGCCTGCCGGTACCCGCGGCGCTCCAGGGCCCCCCGCAGCGCGGTCACCGCCACCTCCAGGCGGCCGGGATAGAGCTCGGCGCCGCGCTCCAGCCCGGCGATCTGTCGGAGCGCGTCCTCGGAGAACGCCGAAGTCTCGCCGCGGACCTCGAAGCGCGTCGAGGCCACCAGGCGCCGCGGCTCGCACACCACCTCGATTCGGACCCGGTCGGCGCCGGTGCCCTGGACCGTCGGCGAGGAGTAGATCCGGACGTTTCCGAACTTCCCGGACTGGTAGAGCGCCCGCACGGTTCGCTGGGTGGCGCGCGGCGTGAGGGGCGCGCCCACCTCGATGGCGACAAGCCCCTGGAATTCCTTCGGGTTCTCGCCGGCGGGCAGGCGCAGTTGCACGTCTTCGACGATGGGCCGAGGGACGTCGGCCGGCGGGCCGGCCGGCATCTGGGCCGCTGCCAGGAGGGCCCCCGCGAGGAGCGTGAGAGGGCTCAATCGCTCCACTCCCAGCGCAGCTTGAAGTCAGCACCCAGGTCGCCGCCCGAGACGTCGATGTTGTCGTTGTCCCACTGGGCCTGGAGCGAGGCCCGATCGTTGAGGCGGTACTCGACCTGCGCTTTCTGCCCCCGGCTTTGGTTCGAGAGCGGGGCCTGGTAGCGGATGCGAAGGCGGCTGTCGAGGGCCTTGGTCTCGAACTCCCAGCGCGGCTCCACCGTCAGCGTCACCGGCGAGTAGGCGCTCGTCAGCCGGACCGACACGTCCTGGAACACGCCGGTCTGCGGCACGAAGCGGCGCAGCTGCTGCTCGATGCCGGAGACGGCGAAGAGCGCCTGCGCGGCTGCGGCCCCGGCCACGGTGCCGATCCCGCCGCCGACGTTGGTGTCGCGGCTCGTGTAGCCCAGGGCGAAGAGGGTGATGATGTCCTGCTGGGAAAGCGCCGGGCTCGACGAGAGCTGGAGCCTGGGGTCGTCGAGATCGCCGGTCACGTGCAGGAAGACGCGATACTCGATGTTCTGCGAACGGGCCGTCGCCTCGCCGGTGACGTCGAGGGCCGCGTGGATCCTCCTGCGATCGGTGAACTCGAGGACCGCCCGGCTCAGGGTGAACTCGTTCCCCTTGAAGAAGGCGCGCCCGCCCGGCAGCATGGACAGGGTCCCGACCAAGCCGAAGCTGGCGAGGGTGCCGGTGAGGACCAGCTCGCCCCGCGCCTTCCCGCGCACCAGGTCGTTGTCGATCTGGGCGTCGCCGTCCACCACGAGCCGGATGTCGAACTTGAGCCACTCGCCCGACGGGTCGTAGGCCCGCGTCTCGATGGCGGCCTTCGAGGAGCCACCGAGCGAGAGGACGCGCTTCTCCAGGTCGAAGCGCTCGGTGTACCGGGCCGAGAGGACGTGCAGAATCCCCGACAGCGTCATGGCCTCCAGCGACCCGTATGCCTCGAGCTGGCCCGACACCTCGGTGGGGAGGTAGGACGGGATGCGCAGCGGCACGCGGTCCAGGTCCCCCTCCACCCGGACGCGCGTGGGGACGAAGCGCGACAGAGCCAGCTCGCCGCGCAGTCGGGTGGGCGCCCCGTTCACCGTCGAATCCAGCCTCTCGAAGACCACCAGGTTCTGGGAGAAGGAAACGTCGCCGGTCATGTTCGCGAACTCGATGGGCAGCTCCTTCAGGTGGAAGCCGCCCCCCGCGATCCTTCCGCCGCCTACGATGGAGGGCTCCTCGAAGGTCCCGCTCACCCGGGCATCCACCGTCAACTGCCCGTGCGTGCGAACGAGCGCCGGGACCAGGCCTCCCAGCAGGCGGAGATCGAGGCCTCCGCTGGCGGCGAAGTCGAGCGCCCCATCCCGCTCGCGCTGCCCGGTGAGGCTGAACTCTGTGTTCACCCCCTGCAGGGTGAAGGAGCGGACCTCCAGGCGGCGGTGATCGACCCCCACCGAGACCGCGTCCTTGTTGTTCACGCGGAAGTCCGCGTACCCCACCCGGATGCGCGAGAGATCGAGGCGCGCGGTGGAATCGAGGAGGTCCCTCAGGGTCCCCTGGGCGCTCGCCTTCCCCTTAGCCTGCGCGCGAAGCCCGGCCGGCGGGCCCCCGGGGAGGAACCTCGTCAGGTCCTCGACGTCGATGTCCGCCTCGGCCTGGTAGGGCATCGCGCCTTCCAGCCGGGCCCGACCGGTCAGGCTCACGCCGGCGGTCGTGGCGCTCACGGTGAGGTCGCGCGTCTTGAGAACGCCCTCCACCTGCACGGCGCCGATGGGCACGCCCAGCACCCCGACCCCGTCACCGGTGGCGGTGTACTTGATCACTGGCTCGTCCACAGAACCGGAGAAGGCGAAGGCGCCGGCGGCCGTCCCCGTCCAGCGGTCGCCCGGAAGGTCGAGTCCGGCGAGCTTGAGCCCGGAGAAGGAGGCCTTCATGTCCCAGGGCGAGGGGGGCTTGAACTCGAGCGTCCCGCCACCGGTGGCCCTCCCCTCCCCGCGCCGGAGCTCGGCGCGCTCGATGACCGCGCGCTCCCCCTTCTCCACCCGGGCGCCGATGCGGCCCGAGTCGAACGAGCGCCCCCACAGGGAGCCCTTCCCCAGGGTTCCCTCGAACCCCATGTCCACCTGGGGGATCGGTCCCTGGAAGGGCATGTCGAGTTGGATCGATCCGTCGATGGCCTCCTGAAATAGCCGGGCCGGCGGTAGCCAGGGTGCGACGATGTCGAAGAGGTCGTGCAGCCGTCCCTGGGCGGTGGCCCGGGAGGGAAGCACGCGAATGGGAGACGATCCCAGGTCCACCGTGGTCTCGACCGTGTACCGGCTCTCCCCCTTCTGCCCCTGGCCGTCGCGCACCCGCAGTACCAGGTCGGGGGTGGCCTGCACGGACGCGGCGACCTCCCCGAGGTCGAGCTCCAGGAAGTGGAAGACGCGCGCCCGCAGGGTCCCCTGCACGTGCGGCGGCCCGTACGGCTGTGCCTCCACCGTCCCCTGGAAATGGGCGTGCCCCGCCATGGGAACGCTCGCGATGTGACGCAGTGCCGAAAGATCCGCGGTGCCGTCGACGGCCAGCCGGAACCCCCGGTCGTCGAAGAAGATCATACCGGTGACGCCGAGCTCGTCCGCCCCGGCCCGCACCCGCGATCCCTCGCGCATCTCCACCCCGTCGGTGGTGACCACCACCGGCGCTTCGACGCGCCCGCGGGGCAGGTCGAGGATCGTCTCCTCTCCCGGCCGCCACCGCTCCCAGGAATGGTCGATGACGCGGAACTCGTTGGCGTCGATACCCACCTCGCCCGTCAGCCGAAACGGCTTGAGCGGGCCCTGCACCCTCACCTGGGCGTCGAGCTTCATCATCACCCGCGCCGCCTGGAGCCCGAACCGCGAGACCAGCTCGGCGAACTGGACCTGCTTGACCTGCGCCTCGGCCGACAGGGTCGGCTGGGACCCGAGCTGTAGCGTCCCCTTCGCCACGATGGAGCCCCCGCCCGAGAAGGGGATCTCCACCGAGGGCAGGTCGACCTGTTGCCCCTTCAGGCGGAACCGCACCTTGGCGTCGCCGGGCGCGTAGGCGTTCACGCGCGTCTTCGAAAGCGAAAGCTCTCCCGACGCATCGAGGGCCCCGACCGGCCCGGAAAGATGTGCCTGGACGGTCGCCGTGCCCTCCGAGCGCACGCCGCGCGCCCGCAGGAGCGAGAAGAGGGCGGGCAGGGGAGCCTCGGCGCTCACGTCCAGGCCGAACCGCGGCTTGCAGAGGTTGCTCACCGCGCCCCGGGCAGCGACCCTCACCCCCTCCCCCTGGATCCTGAAGTCCCGGACCACGAGCCGCGACATGTCGAAGGCGAAGTCGGCATCGACGGCGCCGTCCTGGAGGAGCGTCTGCCGCCCCCCGGCCTCGACCAGCGTGGGGCCCAGGTCGACGGTCACGCGGCTCCGGCGTCCCCCGGCCGCGAGTGAGCCCAGGTCGGTGGGGCGCCACTCCGAGCGCGTGTGCACGTCGACCCGCCCCACGATGACGCGCTCCCCGCCCGGGAGCGAGAGATCCACGCTCCCGTCCTCGACCTGGAGGAGGCGCACGTGGAACTGCTCCAAGAACGGAGGCGGGCACGGTGCGGGCGGCTCCCCCGGACGCCGGGGGGGAAGGACGAGCGCGACGCGCGGGCGGATGGCCGTGACCTTGTCGAGCGCGATCCGCCGTGACAGGGCCTGCAGCGGGGCCAGGCGCACCGACACCTGGTCCGCGGAGAAGATTGGCGCCTTCTCGGGCCCCACCCGGACCTGATCCAGCTGAACCGAGAGTCGCAGGGGCTGGATGCGGCACGCGCCCAGCGCCACCTCCACCCCGGCGGCGGAGCGCACCTTTGACTCGGCCAGGGCACAGAGCCTGTTTCCGGCCCAGGGCGTGGAAAGGAGGGCGAGCGCGCCCCCCACCGCGAGCGCGAGGAATGCCAGAAACCCGAGCGCGAGTCTGCGCTTCACGGGGGCATTGTGCCTGTGGCGAAGCCGGGTTCCAACTACCGCGCGCCGAGCGCGTCAATCGAGCAGTGAATCGAGATACCGATCGATCTCGGCCAGGTCCACCCGGGCCGTCCTCTCCGTCGCGGGTCGGACCGCCCGCGGAGGGGGGAGGTCCAGGGCCAGGTCCCTCACCACCTGCTCCACCAGGAGCTCGTCCACCTCGTGCGCGCCCGCCACGAAGCCCTCGAAGAGGGCGTTGTCGCAGATGGTGTTGATGAGGCGGGGCGTACCCCGGCTGAAGCGGTGGACCTCGTGGATGGCCCCGGGAGTGAAGGGCACGCGCGGGGCTCCCGCCAGCGCCAGGCGGTGGCGCAGGTACGCCTCGGTGGCCTCGGCCCCGAGGGGCTCGAGCCGGCACCTCACCGCCACCCGCTGCGCCAGGGGCGGGTCGAGCTTCAGGTTCTCCTCGATCTCCGGCAGGCCGAAGAACACGAAGGAGAGCAGCTTCTCGCCCGGGACCTCGAGGTTCAGCAGCCCGCGGAACTCCTCCATGATCTCGCGAGTGGCGAGCATCTGCGCCTCGTCGATGAGCACCACCGCCTTGCGCCCCTCCTCGTGGATCTCGGTGAGGCGCTGGTAGAGCTGGGAGAGCAGGGCCAGCTTCTCCTCGGCGGGGGAGTCGATCCCGAGTTGGAGCGCGATGCGCCGCAGCAGCCAGTTGGCGGTGATCCCAGAGTGAATGATGACGAGGAGGGCCGCCTCGTACTCGGACTCCGGTAGGCTGTCGAGCATGCGGCGCGCCAGGGTGGTCTTCCCGGCCCCGATCTCCCCCACCAGGAGCGCGAGTCCCTTCATGCCCGAGACTGCGCGGGTGAGCCGGAGGAGGGCGTGGGCGTGCTGCGGAGAGTCGTAGTAGAAGCGCGACACCGGCGCGTTGGAGAAGGGCTCCTGGGAGAGCTGATAGAATTCCAGGTAGCTCACGCGCGGTGCCTAGAGATAACCGATGTTCTTCTTCGGGTTCGGGCCGCGCAGGGGAGGCGCGGCGGCCCCCACCACCGGCGAGGCGGGCGGCGCGGGGGACGAGCCCTCGGCGGGCGCGTCGTCTCCGGGCGGCTGGCCGGGACCGCCGCCGAGCCGCTCCACGTGCTGGCGCGCGTCTCGGTAGCGCGGATCGACCTTGACGATCTTCTGGAAGTACCAGAGCGCCACCTTGGGCTCCGATAGCGCGTCATGCGCCACCCCGAGCTCGTAATGGAGCGCTTTTGCCGCCTCGCTGGTGAGGAATTCCGAGTTGAGAGCCGTGCGGAAGGCGCGCACCGACTCTCGGTATTCCCCCTTGAGCCCGTGGCAAAGCCCGATCATGGAGAGGATGTCCACGTCCTTGCGGCGGCTCTTGCCGCCGAGCGCCATGCGAAGCTCGGAGAGGGCGTCGTCGAGGAGCCCCATCTCCTTGTAGGCGATGCCGAGGTCGTAGTGGGTCTCGCTGTCCTCCGGGCGCACCGCCTTCTCCACCCCGCGCTTGAACTGGTCGAAAACGTCCTCCACCGAGTACTGAAAGTCGTCCACCGGCGGGGGCGGAAGCTCGGCTCCCCCCAGCTCGGCTGCCAGCTCCTTCCCGATGTCGAACCCCTCGTCGGCCGGGACGGGCACGGAGATCGCCGGGGCCGGTGCCGGGGCCGCCGGGGGAGGGGCCGCGCTCGGGGGTGGGCTCGCGCCCCTTCGCCTCGCGACCTGGACCTCCAGGTCGCGCTTCCTCTCTAGGATCATGGCGTGATCGGGGTGCTCCTCGGCCAGGGCCCGCACTGCCTCGAGCGCTTCCGCGAGGAGGCCCTGCCCCTCCAGGAACGCGACCTCGTCGAGCTCCTCGGTGAGCGCCGGGGACGGGACCGCCTCGGCCGGTGGCGGCGGGGCGCTCTCCTCCACGGGCTCGGGCTCTACCGGTGCCGCAGCGGGGGGCTCGGGGATGGGCTCGGCCGCCACCCGCTCTGGGATCGGGCTCGCCAGTTCGGGCTCGACGAGGATGACCGGGGCAGCGCTCGGCTCCTCGGGCAGGGGCTCCACCTCGAGGATGGCGGCCCCCTCCGGCTCCGCGTGGCCCGCGTCGAGCTCGAGGGGCTCCGGCTCGATCGTCGCCTCCGGGAGCGCGTCTTCGGAAATGGGGGCGGGCCCGACCGACAGAAGGTCGGTGACGGTCGGCACCTCGTCGGCGCTCGCGGCGGGGCGCCCGAGGGGCTCGTCGTCGAGCGGCGGGCCGAGCGGCTCGTCCTCGGCTCCGGCCGCGGCGAGCGCCACGCCGTCGGAAGGCTCGTCGACCAGCTCGCCGGGGACGACCTCCTCCGCCTCCTCGGCGCGGGCTGCCACCTCCGACCCCGTCCCCGGCGCGACCGCGGCAGGGACCTCCTCGGCGACCTGGCCCTCGCCCGTCTCGGCGGCGTGGGCGAGGGCGAGGTCGTCCTCGCCCTCCGCCGCCAGCTCCTCCTCGATCCCGGCCGCCGCGCTCAGCTCCGCGAGCGAGGCATTGTGGGGATCGAGCTCCCGCAGTCGCAGGATCCCGGCGCGGGCGGCCTCCTCCGGCCCGCGCTCCAGGAGCGCCCGCACCGCCCGCTCGCCCGCCTCGACCGCACCGGCGCGGTCTCCGAGCGCCTCGCGGATGTCGCGCACCCTCTCGAGCGCGTCGGTATTCTCCGGGTCGATGGCCAGGACCTTCTGGACGTGGTCGAGGGCCTTCTGGTGCAACCCGTACTTCACGTAGACGTCGGTCTCGGTGATGAGTCGGGAGACACCGTCGAGGCCGGCGGGGCGCGGCCCCGGGGCAGGCGGGGCCGGCGTGACCTGGCGCGAAGGCGGCGAGGCTGGCACCGGAGGGGGCGCCGGGCGCGGGGGCGCCGGCGCCGCGCGGTGCGCGCCCGGAGGAGGCCCGGGGGGAGGGGCGGCGGGAGCAGGAGCGGGCGCGGCCGGGGCAGGCGCCACGGCGGTACCGAGGGCCTCGTTCGCCTCGGCGTCGTCCGGCGCCAGCTCGAGGACGAGCTTCCAGGTGAGCCTCGCCTCGTCCTTCCGGTTGCGTTCCAGATAGACGCGGGCGAGCTCCTTGTAGACCGAGACCGTCTTCGAGTTCTGGCCCAGGTCCCGGAAGGCCTGCGCGAGCAGGCGCAGCGTTTCCACGTCCTTGGGGTCGGCCTTGAAGCAGAGCTGGAGCTTCGCCAGGGCCCGCTTGGTGTCCCCGCGGGACAGGTACGCGTGGGCGAGCTCGCGGGTGAGCTTGGTGTCGTCGGGAGCGACGAGCGCGATGCGCTCGGCCACCTTCAGGTACTCCTCCACTCGCTTGTTCTCGCGGAGGTGCCCGGCGGCGCGCCGGAAGAGCTCGAGCGCGTCGGCGTTCTTCCCCGCCTTGGCGTAGAGCTCGCCGAGCTTCACGCAGCTCGCCACGTTCTCGGGGTCGAGGTCCACCATCCGCCGGAGCACCTCGAGGAGGCGCGCCTGGTCGCCGGTTCGCTCGTGCACCGCTGCCACCGCCTGCAGTTGGGCCATGGCGTCGTTCATCAGGCCGAGCTGCTGATAGAGCGAGGCGAGCTTCTCGTTCACCCGAGCGTCCTCGGGCTCGAGCTTGGCGATTTGCTTGTAGACGGCGACGGCCTTGAGGAAGAAGCCTTGCTCGCCGTAGATCTCGGCGACCTGGTTGAAGGTCGCGGCGGCGGCGGCGGCGTCCCCCTTCTTCTGGTGGAGCTCGCCGACCTTGAGGAGGACCCGGACCTCCTTCCGGTCGTCGGCGAGGATCTTCTCGTACGCCTTGATCGCTTTGTCGTACTGACCCTTCTGAACGAGCCGGGTCGCCTCCGCGATGATCTTGTTCTTGTCGGCCGCCATCAGAAAATCAGGCCCCCCCTCGGAGCGGGCGCACGTGCGCACGCCTCCGCGGCAAGGATGCCGGAGGTAAATAAAGCGTAACGGAAGCCCCCCGCAGGGTCAAGGAGCCGACCCTGTCCAGGATGGCGGATTCTGGGCTGATTTTGCCTACCCAGCCGGCGTCGGGGCCTTCGCCGCCTCGCGATCGGCAGCGAAGATCTGCTCCACCAGGCGGGTGTCGTATCGCCCCTCCAGGAACCCCTGATGCGCCATGACGCGCCGGTGGAAGGGGATGTTCGTCTTGATGCCCTCGACCACGTACTCGTCGAGCGCCCGCCGGATCCGGCTGATCGCCACGTCGCGCTTGTCGCCCCAGCAGATGAGCTTGGCGACGAGGGAATCGTAAAAGGGCTGCACCCGGTAGCCCTCGTAGGCCATGGTGTCGACCCTGACCCCGTATCCCCCCGGCTGGTGATAGCCGGTGATGTTGCCGGGGGAGGGCGCGAAGGTGTTGGGGTCCTCGGCATTCACCCGGCACTCGATGGCGTGGAAGCGGGGGACGACCGAGTCCTGCGTGCGCTCGAGCTTGTCGCCGTTCGCGAGCTTGATCTGCAGCCGCACCAGGTCGAGGCCGTAGACCTGCTCGGTCACCGGATGCTCCACCTGGATGCGGGTGTTCATCTCCATGAAGTAGAACTTCCCCTTCTCGTCGAGGAGGAACTCGATGGTGCCGACGTTGTTGTAGCCGACGGCGCGCATCGCCTGGAGGGCCACCTCTCCCATCTCGCGCCGCAGCTCGGCAGAGACCGCGGGGCTGGGCGCCTCCTCGATGAGCTTCTGGTGGCGCCGCTGCACCGAGCACTCGCGCTCGCCGAGGTGGATGATGTTCCCGTGCTCGTCGGCGACGATCTGCATCTCGATGTGGCGCGGCTCCTCCACGTACCGCTCCAGGTACATGGAACCGTCGCCGAAGGCGGAAAGGGCCTCGGCGCTCGCCCCCTCGAAGGCCTTGCGGACGGTGGCGGCCTCGCGGACGATCTTCATGCCTCGCCCGCCGCCGCCGGCGGCGGCCTTCAGAATCACCGGGAAGCCGATCTGGACGGCGATCCGCTCCGCCTCCTCGGCGTCGCGGAGCACGCCCCGGGCGCCCGGGAGGAGCGGCAACCCGGCCTTCTCCATGGCCTCGCGCGCCGCCACCTTGTTCCCCATGAGCCGGAGCATCTCGGAGCGGGGGCCGATGAACTTGAGGCCCAGCTTCTCGACCACCTCGGCGAAGGCCGGGTTCTCCGAGAGGAACCCGTAGCCGGGGTGGATGGCGTCGGCCCCGGTGAGTTCGGCCGCCGACAGGAGCTGGCGAATGTTGAGGTAGCTCTCCCGCGAGGGCGGGGGGCCGATGCAGACCGCCTCGTCGGCGAAGCGAACGTGCAGCGACTCGGCGTCGACAGTGGAGTGGACCGCGACGGTCTCGATCCCGAGCTCGTGGCAAGCGCGGATGACGCGCAAGGCGATCTCGCCGCGGTTGGCGATGAGAACCTTCTTGAACATGGCTGCGCCCTTATGCCGGCTCGATCCGGAAGAGCTTCTCCCCAAACTCCACCGGAGTCGCGTTCGCCACGAAGATCTCGGCCACCCGTCCCTCGACCTCCGCCTCGATCTCGTTCATGAGCTTCATCGCCTCGACGATGCAGAGGGCCTGCCCCTTCTTCACCACCGCCCCGACGTCCACGAAGGGCGCCGAGTCGGGCGAGGGGGCGCGGTAGAACGTTCCCACGAAGGGGGAGGTGACGATGTGGCCCGGCTTGTCGGCCGCCTTCTCCGCCGGCTTGGCCGCGGCCGCGGCCGGCGCCGCGGGGGCGGGGGCCGCGGGGGCGGGGGCGGGAGCGGCCAGCGGGGGAGGAGGGACGAAGGGGACGGCGGCCGTGATGGGCGCGGCCACCGGGCTCGTCGGGGCCACCACCTTCACCGGGGCCTGGCCGCGGCGGATCACGACCTTCTCGCCGCCCCGGGTCCAGACGAGGCTGCGCACCTCGCTGCCCTCCAAGGACTCGACGAGCTTGGTCACGTCACCTAACGTGAATCCTCCGGACGGGGTCGCCTTCTCGGCCTCGACCTTCTTGGTCGCCATGAATCCTCCCTGGTCGTTGCGTTTCCTCGCGGGCCGGGCTAGCCGGCGACGCGAGTGAGGTACTCACCGGTACGGGTGTCGATGCGCAGCAGGTCGCCTTCGTTGATGAAGAGCGGCACTTTCACGGAATACCCGGTCTCGAGCACGGCGGGCTTGGTGGCCCCGGACACGGTGTCTCCCCGGACGCCGGGATCGCACTTCACCACCCGCAGGTCCATGCTGTTCGGGATCTCCACCCCGATCGCCTTGCCGTTGTAGAAGAGGATCTGAGTGGTGGTGTTCTCCTTGATGAAGTTCTTCGCATCCCCCATCTGTTCTTCGGTGACGAAGGTCTGCTCGAAATTCTTGTTGTCCATGAAGTTGTAGTGGTCGCCCTCCTTGTAGAGGTACTGCATCTCCTTCTCCTCCAGGTCGGGCTTGCCCACCACGTCGCCGGACTTGAACGTCTTGTCGATGGTGCGTCCGGTGAGGAGGTTCTTGATGCGGGTGCGCACGAAGGCGCTTCCCTTGCCGGGCTTCACGTGCTGGAACTCGACGATCTCCCAGGGCTCCTTGTCGATCTCGATCTTGAGTCCTCGGCGAAATGCGGTGGTGTCGAGGGTGTCTCCCATCTTGCGTTGCTCCTTACTGTCGAAAAGTGTGGCGCCCGCTCCGAGGGGCGGGCCGCTCGCGGGTCCCGGGGCTACAGCTCCGCGAGCACCAGGGGCGCGGTCACCCGGAGGAGGTAGCGGGCCTTGCCCTGGTTCGCCTCGGGGCGCAGGGCCACCACCATGAAGTAGTCCGGCGAGACCAGCCGGCCGAGGGTCACGAGGCGATCCGTGCTCACGCTGAACTCGGATACCCCTCCCGCCTGGTGCGCCTCGGCTGCGTCGCGCGCGTTGCGCAGCACGCCGGTCAGCTCCACCAGGAGCGATTGGACGTCGATCCCCTCGTCCCCCTGGACATGGGTGTCGACCTCGATGCCGTCCATTCCCATGAGCGAACAGGCGATGGCACCGTCGACGCCCTTGCAGACGTCCTGCAAGTGCTCGCGAAAGCCCATGGCCCGAACCGCCCTTTCAAGAAAAACACCCGTGGTTCCGGGCGCTGGCTCGTCGAGCCGGGGACCTTGTAGCCTTGGCCCAGGGCGGCGTCAAGGCGGGGCGCGCCATCCGACACCCCGGATGAGCGTCTCTCGGGCGGGCTACTGGCAGCTGACGGTGTTCGTCTGCCCTAGCTGGGGACAGACCCCCGAGACGTTCTGCCCGGTCGGGCAGGGGTTCCCGCCGAGGCACCCCGAGCAGATGGTGACGGGGATCTGGAAGCTCGCCGTGGTGAAGGACTGCTGCGAGAGAAAGACCCCTTTCGCCTGCAGGCTCATGACGACGGTGCTGAAGCCCCCGGGCACGACCGGCAGCTTGGCGAAGTCCGCCAGAGGGATGAGCGAGACGACGCTGGTGGTCGAACCGGCCGTGGGCACCGTGATGGTCACCGGGATGGTGGCCGTCTCCATCGCCGGCGCGCCACCGTACTGGACCTGGATCGTCTCGATGTAAGCCTGGTTCGCGTCGACAGTCCCGTTTCCCACGTTCGCACTCGAGGTGAGCTGGTTCGTGAACTGGATGGGGAGCACGAAGTCGAAGCCCGCCGTGGCGACGTCGAGCATGGCCGTTCCGGCGAGCGTGTTCGTGCAGGTCGAGGTGTAGAGGCAGACGCCGCTCGCCGGGGTGGGGAAGGCGCAGACCTCGTCCATGGAGACCGGCGCGTACTGGGCCGAGCAGGAACCGAGGAAGGCGAGCGCCGCGAGGGCTGTGAGACGCGTCTTCATGGCGTTCTCCTAGGTCCCCGAGGGCTGCGTCCCGCCGACCGCGGCGGCGCGGTTGAGGACCCGCGGGGTGATGAAGATGAGCAGCTCGTCGTGGTCGTCCTCGTTCGTGTTCGACCGGAAGAAGAAGCCGAGCACCGGGATCTGCCCGAGGAAGGGGACCGACTGCTCGTTCTTCGACGTCGTCCGGGTGTAGATGCCCCCGATGACGGTCGTCTCCCCGTCCTTCACGAGCACGGTGGTCTCCGCTTGGCGCTTGGAGATGGAGGGCTGGCCGTTCGCGCCGGTGAGCGCCGGGTTGGGCTGGTTGTTGGTGGCCTTGATCTTCATGAGGATGGAGCCGTCGGCCGTCACGTGCGGCGTCACCTTGAGTTCGAGCAGCGCTTCCACGAAGGTCGTGTTCACGCCGGAGGCGGAGACCTGGGAGAAGGGGATCGAATTGCCCTGCGCGATGCTCGCCTCCTTGTTGTCGAGCGTCGCGATCTTGGGGGCGGAGATGGTCTTGACGACCCCCTTCGCCTCGAGCGCAGAGAGTCGGAGGTTGAGGTTGAAGGCGCCGTTCGCCGACCCGAACACGAGCCCGATGCCGCCGCCGGACCCCTGCCCGATGGCGGCCGGCAGGTTCACCGCGTAGTTGGGGTTGTTCTGCACGCCGGTGGTGGGGCCGCCGCCCGAGGCGCCGGTGCCCGACATCACGTTGGGGAATCCCACCGGGATGCCGTTGCCAGTCGCCGGGCTGAAGGTGAAGTTACCGCCCCACTGGATGCCGATCGCCTGGCTGAAGTTCGTCTGCGCCTCGACGATGCGGCTCTCGATGAGGACCTCTGGGGTCTCGGTGTCGATGTTCCGCACCAGCCCCTCGACGCGGGCCAGGGCGTCCTGCACGTCCTTCACGATGAGGACGTTCGTCCTCTCGTCGACGACCACCGTTCCTCGGTCAGTGAGGACGTCCTTCACCTCCTTCACCAGGTCGGTCGCGTGGGAGAAGTTCACCGGAATGATGCGCACCTTGAGGGGCTGGAGCACCTGGCGGTTCTTGGCCGCCTCCAGCTTCGCCGCCTCTTCCTTGGCGATGACTTCGTACTTGGCGATGCGAATGACGTTGCCGACCTCCTGCTTGCCGAGCCCCTTCGACGTCAGCACGATGTCGAGCGCCTGGTCCCAGGGAACGTTCCGCAGGGAGACCGTGATCTTCCCGCTCACGTCGTCGGCGACCACGATGTTCTTCTTCGACACCTCGGCAAGGAGCCGCAAGAGGTTGCGGACGTCGATGTCGTGGAAGTCGAGGGTGATGCGCTGCCCGGTGTATTGCTTCTGCGCCGGCGCCCCGGTGATGGCGTACTCCGGGGCCGCCGCCGAGAAGCCCGCCGCCTGCGCCGAGGCCTCGGTGATCACCACCGGGCTCTCGTCGGCGGCGTGCTTCTCCGCCACGCCCGAGGTCACCGTCCAGGTGAGCCCCTTCGACGTCTCGGCGATCTTGTCGGACGCGTCACCGCGCAACGTCGCCACCACGCGGACCTGACCGCTCGCCTTCTGGTTGAACGCCGACACCATGAGGAGCGGGCCGGAGAGCGCGCTCGTGTCGAGCGAGCGCTCCGCCTTCCTCGGCAGCTCGGCCCCTTCCAGGACGAGGATGAGCGTGCGCGGGTCGGGGCGCGACACCACGAAGGGCGCCTTGCCGGCGATCTCGATGCGGGCCACCTGGCCCGACTGGCTCACGCGGACGTCCTGGATGGCAGCTCTCTGCGGCTTGGCCGCCAGCGTAGCGGCGCGCGGCGCCACCTCCGCGCGCGGGAGAGGGGCAGGTGCCGTGGGCGCCTCCGCCACCACCGCGGGAGCGGCGGCCGGTGCGGCGCGGGCGAGAGCGGGGGCGCCCGCCGCCTCGGAGCCGGCGCGGATGGTCAGGCCGTCTGCGCTCCGCCTCACCTGCCACCCGGCGGGCGCGGTGGGTGCGTCGAGCACCACCCGCACCTTGTCGGCGTCCCGGCCGAAGCGGATTTGGGTGAAGCTGGCGCCACCGGCGACCGGCCGCTTCGGAGCCTTCTCCACCCCGAAGAGATCGATGGCGAGCCGCGGAGGATCGCGGAGCTCGAGGACCTCGAAGCTGCCGACCGGCCCGTTGGTGAGCAGCACCACCGCCTTGCCGGTGACCCGGGCACCGAGGATCGCGGTGGCCGGGCTCTTCACGCTCGCGTCGTCGCGTCTGCGCGACAGGACGTGATCGTCGGCGGCCGGAGCGGGGGGCTCGCCAGACGGCGCGGCGACCGCCTTCGCTGCCACCGCGGGGTCGGCCGGCTCCGGCTTCGGCTCCGCGGGCGCCGGCACTGCGGCCGGCGCGTGTTCCGCCGCGGGGGCGCTCGCCGCAGACGCGGTGACGGCGGGCAGGATCTTCACCACCACGGAATCGCCGCGAGGGGTCACCTCGTAGCGGGCGGTGGCGTCGAGGCCGATCACGACGCGGCCCACGCTCGACCGCTCGTCCTGGTACTGCGCCGTCGTCACGGCGGCCACGCCGCCCCGGTCGACTCGAATGGGGGAAGCAACCCCGGAGACGTCTCCGCCAGCCACGTCCACCACCAGCCTCACCGGGTCCTGCAGCTTGAAGACGGTGTAGCTCGGGGCCCGCGATCCGTGGATGTCGAGCTCGACGGCGCCGTCCCGGTCGCTCACGTCGACGGCGCGGATCACGTTGGGGCTCGACGGCGCCGCCCATGCGGGCCCCGGCGGGGCGGTCGCCGCGAGGAGACCGAACAGGGCCAGGCCGGCGATCTGGGAATGGTTGCGCATCTCGCTACTCCTCGATGTTCAGCGACTGGTCCTTGGGCAGCCGGAGCACCGTCTGCGACTTCTCCTGGCTCCCGTCGGCCTTGAGCGCCCACTCGGCGACCACGACCTCGCCCGAGCGGATGGCCGCAACCACTCCACCGTTCTTCCCGATGCAGGAGCCCCGGTGGATGCTGTATCCGACGCCGGTCGGGGCCTCGACCATGGCCACCGGATCGGCGAGCCCGGTCACCACCGCCACCAGCTTCAACTGGTCGAGCTCGAACCGACCCAGCGCGGTCCGGCACTTCAGGGACACCGGCCCCGAGCTGGCGCGCAGGTCGTAGATGAAGCTCTTGAAGGGATCGCGCTTGCCCACTGAGGAGTAAGCGACCTCCACCTCCGGCCCCTTGGCCCCAGCAGCGGGAGCCTGCGCGGCCTTGGCCGCGGCCTCCGGCGTTGCCGAACGGCGAGCCTGCGGCTTCTTCTCGCCGCAGGCCACCGCGAGGGCGGCGACCGCCAGGAGCGCGAACGCACGGCGGCTCATTTCTTCCCTCCCGCGGCGGAGGCGGCGGCCTTCTGCTGCACGAACATGAAGGTGGTGACGAGGAACTTGCCGTTGAGGATGACCCTGCCGCCCGTGTCCTTGGGAGAATCGAGCAGGATGTTGTTCACGTTGACGATGCGGCGCAGCCTCGAGAGCGAGTCGAAGAAAGTCACGATCTCGTGGAAGTTGCCGGTCACCGCCATGTTGATGGGCACCCGTGCGTAGAACCCCTCGCTGACTTCCGGCTGCGGCTCGATGCTGGTGATCTCGAGGCCGGCCTTGCGGGCCCTCTCCTGGAAGAGCTGGAGGAGCTCGTCGATCTTCTTCTCCTCGGGGAGCTCGGCCAGCGCCTCCTGGAGGCGCTGCTCCAGGAGCTCCTTCTCGCGTCGGAACTGGTTCAGGTTGTTGGCGATCGCGGTCTTCTCGATGAGGTCGTTGTCGAGCCGCTTCTGATCCGCCTCGGTGCGCGCGATGCGCTCCTCCATGTCCGAGACCGACGGCCCCATGAGCGGAACGGCGACGACGAAGTAGTTGAGCGCCGTGAGACCGAGCACGATCGCGGCCACCGCGCCCACCCTGGCCGCCAGCGGTGCCTTCAGGATTCGCTCGATGAGGCGATCCATGGAGCCCTATCCCTTCGCCGGCGCGGAGTGCACGGCGGGCGTGTAGTTGGCGTTGGCGACGACCAGGAAGTCGACCGCGCGGAAGCCGTTGTGAGTCGCGGCCGTGGTCCGCTTCAGCTCCACGTTGCTGAAGTAGGGCGTGCTCTTCAGGGCCGTCATGAACTCAGAGACGTCGTCGATGGTGGCGGCGGACCCGTCGAAGGTGATGACGCCTGCCTTCTCGTCCATCTTCTTCAGCTCCAGCCGCTTCGGCATGATCTGCGCCAGCTGGTCGAGGAGCTTCACCGGGCCCGCTCGCCCTGCCTTGAGGCGGTCGAGGACCTCGAGCTTCTCCTTCAGGGCGGCCTGCTGGGCCTTGATGTTCTTGACCTCTCCGATGATGCGCTCGAGCTGCGCGATGTCGTCCCGCGTCCGCTTCAGCTTCGCCTCCCGGGAGGCGAGCTCGCTGGCGCGCGAGGTCGTCCAGATCCAGTTCAGGATCAGGGCGAGGATGACCACCAGAGCCATGAGCAGCAGTTGCTGCCGCCCCGCGACCTTCTTCTTCGAGACCCGGACCGGGAGGAGGTTGATGCGAATCATGGCTACTTGTCCCCCGGACGGCGCAGCGCGAGACCGACGGCGACTGCCGCGGCCGGGGCCGCGTTCATGATCACGGCCGGGTCGAACTTGCGGTTGTCGACCTCGATGCCCTTGAACGCGTTCATGACCTCCACCGGCACGCCCGCCCGCTGCTCGATCACCTTGAAGAGGGCCGGGATGCGCGCGGTGCCTCCGGAGAGGATCACCTTCGCCAGGTGGCTCTCGGGGGCGGTGGCGGCGAAGAAGTCGAGGGAGCGCTGGATCTCGCCGCCCATCTGGTCGGCGACGCCCTGGATGACGCGCTCCACCTCTTGCGGCACCACCGCGTCCGCCTCGCCTTGGCCGCCGACCTTGAGGGCCTCCGCCTCCTCGTAAGAGATGTTGAGCTGCTTCTGGATCTCCTCGGTGAAGGCGTTTCCACCCATGGTGATATCGCGGGTGAAGGTGGCCATGCCGTTCATCACCACGTTGATGTTGGTGACCGCCGCGCCCACGTTGATGAGCACCACCGGCTGGCCGGGCGCGGGCGCGTAGTTGGTCTCGAAGGCGTTCTGGACGGCGAAGGCGTCCACGTCGACCACGTTGGCGGAAAGCCCAGCCTCGGCGCACACCGACGTGTAGTCGTTGATCATGTCCTTCTTCGCAGCCACCAGCAGCACGTCCATCTGGCCGGCCGCGTCCGCCTCGGGCGTGAGGATCTGCGTGTCGATGTTGACGTCCTTCACGTCGAAGGGGATGTACTGCTCGGCCTCCCACTGGATCGACTCGTCGAGTTCCTCCTGCGACATCCGCGGGAGCGAGATCTTCTTGATGATGACGGAGTGGCCGCGGACGCCGATGGCCACCTCTTTCGCCTTCACCTTCTGTTGCGCCACCAGTTCCTGGATGGCCTGGACGATGGCGGTGGAGTTCATCAGGGCGCCGTCGACGATGGCCTCCGGAGGCAGGGGCGCCCAGCCGTAGGCGAGCAGTTGGTGCCCGCGCTTGGCCTCCTTCAAGTGGACGAGCTTCACGCTCGAGGAGCCGATGTCGAGGCCGACGGCCAGCTTGCTCTTTGCCATCGCCCCCCCTAGGAACGCCGCGCGGCCCCCGCGCCGCGCGCCTGCGTGCTCGCGTTGGCCCGGCGTCCGGAGAGCGCCGCGGTCGAGGCGCGGCGGAGCGCCACGCCGCCGAAGACCTTCTGCCGGTCCGTCGGCTGCAGCCCCAAGGCCAGGATGATCTTCCGCATCGTGTCCACCCGGCACTCCATTCCCGCCTCCACTCTCGTCACTGTAAGTGCGGATACCCCCGCCTTTCGGGCGAGCTCCGCCTTGGTGAGCAGGAGCTCCTCCCGAAAGCGCCGAACGTTGTTGGGCGCACGGCTTCGCGCCGGAAACCCGGAACGAGAGGATCGGGCGGACATGCGCGATCACGGTACGACGGTGCGTGATCCGAGATCAAGAAAGCGTCGTGGCGCCGGTATAGGTTCCTGTAGGAGAACGAGCCATGGCTTGCATCAAGTGATACATCACTATCATCAACTGGAGGGTCGCCCTTTCCGGTCCCGCCGAAGGGGCGATTCCGCCCTCAGGCAATGATCCCGTACTCCTTGATCTTGTAGAGGAGCGCTCGGTAGGAGAGCTCGAGGAGCTCGGCGGCGCGAGTCCGGTTGCCGCCGGTCTGCTCGAGCGCCTTGCGGATGAGCTGCTCCTCGACCTCGCGCGTGGCGCGCTTCACCGACAGGGTGCCTTCGGGCAGGACCACCGGCGGCGTTGGCCGCGGCGCGGCCCGCAGATCGTCGGGGAGGTCGCCCTCGGCGAGCTCCGAGCCGTCGGCGAGCACCACCGCCCGCTCCACGGCGTGCTCGAGCTCGCGAACGTTACCGGGCCACCGGTACGCCTTGAGCGCCTCCATGGCAGGGCCGGACACCCCGGAGAAAGGGGCCTCGGGGCGCAGCCGCTGGTACTTGGCGAGGAAGTGGCCGACGAGGGCGGGGATGTCCTCGGGGCGCTCGCGGAGCGAGGGAAGGCGGATCCCCACCACGTTGAGGCGGTAGAAGAGGTCCTCGCGGAACTGCCCCTCCTTCACCGCGCGCTGCAGGTCCCGCGCCGTCGCCGCCACCACGCGAACGTCCACCTTCTCCGAGCGCGTGTCCCCGACACGGCGCACCTCCTCCTCCTGGAGGAAGCGCAGGAGCTTGACCTGCAGCGGCGGGGGGAGCTCTCCGATCTCATCGAGGAAGAGCGTGCCCCCGTCGGCCTCGGAGGCGAGTCCCTTCTTGTCCCGGGAGGCGTCGGTGAAGGCTCCCTTCACGTGGCCGAAGAGCTCGGACTCGATGAGCTCGGCGGGGATGGCCCCGCAGTTCACCGCCACGAAGGGGAGGCTGGCGCGCGGCGACAGGTCGTGGAGGGCACGGGCGACGAGCTCCTTGCCGGTGCCGGACTCGCCGCTCAGGAGAACGGTGGCCTTGAGCGGGGCCACCTTGCGGATCTGCCGCAGGACCTCCTGCATGGCGTCGGAGGCGCCGATGATGTTCTCGATGCGGTAGCCGGCGGCGAGCTCGGTCCTCAGCCGGCGGTTCTCGCGAGCCAGGCGCAGGCGCTCCTCCGCCTTGCGGAGCACCAGCACCACCTCGTCGGGCTTGAAGGGCTTCGACACGTAGTCGTAGGCGCCGGCCTTCATCGCCTCGATGGCGGTCGTATGGGTGCCGTAGGCGCTCATGACGATGAAGGTCAGGTCCGGCTGTCCCTCGAGCGCCTTCTTGAGCAGGGCGAGACCGTCCATCCGCGGCATGCGCACGTCGGAGAGAACGAGGTCGTAGTCGCGGGCGGCGAGTTCCTTGAGCGCGTCCTCGCCGTTCGCCACCGCGCGCACCTCGTAGCCGCGTTCCTTGAGGATCACGGCCAGCAGGTGGCGCATCGACTCCTCGTCGTCGACGATGAGGACGTTGCGAAAGGCCACGGCCGGACTCTACACGACGCCCGAGCAAATCCCGAACCGCCGGCCGGGCGGCCTCACCGCCCGGCGGGGTGCAGCCGGAGGCGGAGGAGCGCCCCTCCCCCGGGGGCGTTCTCGGCCTCGATCGACCCTCCGAAGGACTCCGCGATCCCGTGGCAGATGGCGAGCCCCAGCCCGGTCCCCTCCCCCGGGTCCTTCGTCGTGAAGAAGGGGTCGAAGACGTGCGGCAGGTCGGCGGGGGCGATGCCCGGACCGGTGTCGGCCACCTCCACCTCGACGCCCCCTTCCACGGTTCGGGCCGCCACCCGGACGCGACCCGAACCTTGCATCGCGTCGCCGGCGTTCAGGAAGACGTTCAAGAAGAGCTGCGCCAGGTGATGCTCGTCGCCGAGCACCGCCGGGGTGTCTGCGGGCAGGTCGATCTCCACCTCCACCCCCCGAAAGCGCGTCTGCACCCGCGCCAGCCGGAGCGCCGCGTCGACGGCGGCGGCGAGGCTCACCGGCGCGAGCGTGAGCGGCGACGGCCGCGCGAAATCGAGGAGGTCGCGGACGGTACGGTCGATCCGCTCTGCGGCGGCGAGGATGCGCTCGATGGACTCGCGGAGCGCCGGGTCGGCGTCGCTCCCGAGCCGCGAGCGCGCCAGCTCGGCGTAGCCGGCGACGGCGCCGAGCGGGTTTCCCACCTCGTGGGCGAGCCCGGCGGCGAGCCTTCCCATGGTGGCGAGCTTCTCCGAGCGGAGCAGGGACTCCCGCGCCTCCTCGAGCGCCCGGTTCGTCCGGGTGAGCTCGTCCACCTTGGCGGCGAGGCGGGAGCGCTCGTCGACGAGCGCCGCCGCCAGGCGCTCGAAAGCGACCGCCGCCCGGTCGAGCCCCAGGCCCCCCACCCCCAGGATGGGGAGTTCTCCGGGCTGGGTGGCAGAGAGAGAGGACGCCGCCTCCAGGATGCGCTCCACCGGGCGCGCCACGAGGCGCCCCAGCATGACGGAAGCGGCCCACACCACGAAGAGGGAGACGCCGAGGACGATGGCCACGAGCGCGAGAGGGCGCTGCCGGGTGGCGAGCACGAGGAGCGCGGCGAGGTATAGGACCGCACCTGCCGCCACGGCGGAGGTCACCGTCAGTACGAGGAGGAGCCGGGTGCCGCGGGCGCGCATCCGTCACCGGAAGAGGGAGAGCGACGGGACAGCAGCGGCGAGCCACGCCTGGAGCCAGACCCACTCGAGAGCCCCGGCGGCGAGGAAGGGCCCGAACGGCACGGCGTGTCGCGGCGGCACCCAGCCGTCCGCGGGCTCGCCGACCCGCCCCTCCGGCGGCTCCGTCCCAGCGTCGCCCTCGCCCCCGCTCTCGGGCTGGCCCGGGGACGGGCCAGGCTCGGAGCGCCCGAGCAGGATGAGGGCGAGGCCAACGACGGTGCCTTGGACGGAGGCGAGCAGCACGACGGGCAGGAGCGCCCTCGCCCCGAGCCAGGCCCCGATGGCGCCGAGGAGCCAGACGTCGCCGAAACCGAGGGCCTCCTTCTTCAGGACCTTCTCTCCCACGAAGGCAACGAGGGCGAAGAATCCAAAGCCCAGCGCGGCCCCGGAGAGCGAGCCCGGGAGCGACGCCGGCGAGAGCCCGACCGCGCTCAGGACCAGGCCGGCGACGAGGAGGGGCACGGTGATGCCGTGCGGCAGGAGCCAGGTGTCGAGGTCGATGAAGGCGAGCGCGATGAGCGCGGCCGCAAAGGCGAACTCGGCCAGGGCGGACGGGGCGAGACCGTGCCGGGCGTAGGCGGCGAGGGCCGCGAGCCCGCCGAGGAGTTCCACCAGCGGGTAGCGCCACGAGATGGGAGCGCGGCAGCGGCGGCACCGCCCGCGAAGGAGGACCCAGGAAAGGAGCGGGACGTTGTCGGTCCAGGCGATGGGAGCGTGGCAGCGGGGACAGCGCGAGGCGGGCCGGACGATGGAGAGGCCGGCCGGGACCCGGGCGATGACCACGTTGAGGAAGCTGCCGACCGCGGCGCCCAGGACGAACGACCAGGAGGCGCCGAGCCAGGCGAGGAGCGCCGACGAATCTGTCACCGGCTCTCCGCGGCCCGACCCGCCTCTCCCATCGCCCGTCCCTCCTCGAGGCGGCGCATGAAGAAGTCCTCGAGGGTCTCGCGGTGGGGAGAGAGCGACACGAGCGCCGCGCCGGCCGAGAGCGCCGACGAGATCGCCGCGTTCGCGGACTCCAGATCGGGGAAGGAGAGCGCGAGCCGGTCACCGTCCTGCGAGACGAGCTGCCCGCCGCTCACGCGCGCGCGGGCCGGCTCGGGGGCGTCGAGCACCACCTCCACGCTGCGAACCCGTGGCGAGAGGAGGTCGTGGAGGTGCCCGACGTCGCGGAGCTTGCCGGCCAGGATCACGCCGACGCGGTCGGCGAGAGCCTCCACGTCCGGGAGGATGTGCGTCGAGAAGAACACGGTCTTCCCGCGCCTCTTCAGCTCCAGGATGAGGTCCCGCACCTCCTTGCGGCCGATGGGGTCGAGCCCGCTCATCGGCTCGTCGAGGACCACGAAGGCCGGATCGCCGACGAGGGCTTGGGCGATCCCGAGGCGCTGCTGCATTCCCTTCGAGTACTTCCGGATCTGGCGGTCGGCGGCGTCGGACAGGCCCACGAGCTCGAGGAGCTCGGCACAGCGCGCTTCGAGGGCGGCGCCGGGGACGCCCGAGAGCGCCCCGAAGAACCGCAGCGCCTCCGCCCCGGTCAGGAACTCGTAGTAGCTCGGGTTCTCCGGCAGGTAGCCGATGCGGCGCTTCGCATCGGGCGACGGGATGGCGGCATCGAAGATGAAGGCCCGGCCGGAGGTGGGGAAGATGAGCCCCATCAGCATCTTGATGGTGGTGGTCTTGCCAGCGCCGTTCGGGCCCACGAAGCCGAAGATCTCGCCCTCGGCGACGGCGAGGCTCAGCTCGCTCACCGCCTGGACGCGGCGGCGCCGCACCCCGACCTCGAAGGTCTTGGAGAGCGCCTCCGTGCGAAGGATGGTCTGCACGGAGCGGATGATCGGGCCGTCCCGAGAGGCTGTCAAAAGCTGGGGCCACGCCAACCTGGGTGACAAAAAACGGCAGCGGATTACCCCGTTCGTGTCACAGATCGTCACCGTCGTTCGCGGCCCGATCCCGGATCTCCTGACGATTGCCGGCAGGCAGTCTTGGCACCCCTCGTGCTTTAGCGGTTCGGCGAACGGCTTAGTGAGCCGGATCCGTCGGCAGGGTGGTCACCCTTCCGACCTCCACCCAGGAGGTAGTGCAAAATGCTGAAGAAGACTGCGAAGGGCTTCACCCTCATCGAGCTCATGATCGTCGTCGCCATCATCGGCATCCTCGCGGCGATCGCCATCCCGAACTTCCTCAAGTACCAGCTGCGCGCCAAGTTCGGCGAGCTCCCCACCAACATCAACGCGTGGTTCAAGGCGGAGGAGTCGCTGCGCCAGTCCGAGCGCGCCATCCCGGTGAACCTCGGCGGCGACAACGCCACCACCGGCCAGTACTTCGTCGGCTTCCTGAACGGCCCCACCGTCCCGAACGCCAAGGCCTGCGTCCCGGGCACCTCCAAGAACCCCTGGGCCACCACCGACCAGGCCGCCGCCGGAGCCATCGACTGGGTGGTCGAGGGCAGCACCTACGGCTGCTACACCGGCACCGTCGCCGGTGGAGCCGTGAAGGGCTACGGGACCGCGCTCACCCTCGAGGCCGTCTCCGACATCGACGGCGACGGCGCCAACGCCTCCGAGGTGCTCTTCCACCCGCTCACCGACCAGCTCGGCGCCATCACCGTGGCCGCCCCGGCCGCGAACTCCGGCACCGCCGCCGTCGCCCCCTGGGACACGCAGCAGCGCTGGAATCTCAAGACTGCAGCCGTCGACAGCAACGTGTTCTAGCTGCTTCCTTTACCGCCGAAGGGTCTAGGCTACACTTGGGGGGCCGCCCGCATCTGGGCGGCCCCTTTCTTTTGCTCGCCCATGCTCGCCACCCGCCTCGCCCTGTTCGTCGCCTTCGTGGGAGCCACCGGCCTCGCCGCGAGCCGCCTCTCCGTCGAGGAGGAGCGGCCCTACGACATCGAGTCGATCCCGCGCCCGGGCATGCTCGCCTGGGTATTCCTCGGTGACCGCACCCTCGCCGCCAACCTGAACTGGATGCGAGCGGTGCAGTACATCGGCGAGGGACGCGCCAACGAGCGGGGGTGGTCGAAGCTCTACCCCATCGTCGACGTCGTCACCGACCTCGACCCCGGCCACGGCTACGCCTACCAGGTCGCCGGCACCATCCTCGGAAGCGTCGACCGCGTCGAGGAGTCGAACCGCATCCTGGAAAAGGGCATCCGGAACGTCCCCGACCGGTACATCCTGCCCTACCTGCGCGCCTTCAATGCCTTCTACTACGACGGCGACTGGACCACCGCCGGACGCTATGCCGCGGTCGCCGCGCGCACCCCCGGGGCCCCTCCGCACGTGCGCCAGAACGTGCTCGCCTACTACGTGAAGGGACACCGCGCCGACGCTGCCATCGCCTTCCTCGAGCAGTCGCTCCTCGAGGCGAAGGACCCGGACACCCGCAAGGCGGTGGAGTCGCAGCTGAAGCAGGCCTACCTGGAACGGAACGCAGCCCGTCTCGACGAGGCGGTGGAGAGGTGGCGCGAGCTCTACGTCGTCGGACCGCTCGTCATCGAGCAGTTGGTTGCGACCGGGCTGGTGGACGAGATCCCCCCCGACCCGGCCGGCGGCCGCTGGTACGTCGACGCCGGCGGGCGGGTCCGCTCCACGGCCCACCCCTACCGCTTCGCGCGGCCCGAGCCCGCCGCGCGCCGCCCGCACGAGCCGGGCCTCGACCCAGCCAGGTACGGAGACTACGCACGATGAGACAGATCGTGGCCATCGCCGCCGTCACCTTCCGTGAGGTGCTGCGCCGCAAGGTGCAGGTGAACCTCCTCGTCTTCGGCTCCCTCGTCATCCTGGCAAGCTTCATGCTCTCCAAGCTCACCATCGGCGAGCAGCACCGCATCCTCTCCGACCTCGGGCTCTCCGCCGCCACCGCCATCGGGACGCTCATCGCCGTCTTCGTGGGCTCGTCGCTGGTGGCGGGCGACATCGAGCGCCGGGTCCTCCAGCCGGTGGTGGCGAAGCCCGCCAGCCGCACCCAGTACCTGCTCGGCCGCTACCTCGGCCTCTCGCTCGCCCTGCTCCTCAACCTCCTCGCCATGGCGATCCTCCTCTCGTGCGTGCTGTGCTTCGAGGCGGGCTCCCTTCACCCGCTCGACGCGAGCCTCGGCGCCGCCCTGCTCATGATGGCGGTGCAGTTCCTGGTGGTGGCGGCGGTCGCCATCCTCTTCTCCTCCGTCACCAGCACCACGCTCGCCGCGATCTTCACGCTCGCCCTGGCCATGGCGGGCCACCTCACCAGCGAGGTGCGCGCCATCTGGCAGGGAGAGGCCACCTGGATCCCCAAGGTCATCTGGTACCTGGTCCCGAACCTGAACGCGCTGTCGCTCAACGCCTCGGTGATCTACCGGTCCCCGGTGCCCGCCGGTGCCTGGCTCGCCGCCCTCTACGGTGCGTTCTACGCCGCGGCCGCCCTCTCTCTCGCGTCGCTCACCTTCGAGCGCCGCGATCTCCGATGAGGGGCCCGCCGACGGGGCATGCGGGCACTGTGAAAAAAATTCAGGATTCGCCATTGGTTGCGTGTAGGCGGCTGCCCCCGCGCGTGGGAGCGGCCCCACAACCGTCGATTCTCCCTGCTCTTTCGGTCGGCGAGGGGCCCGGTCCACTCGCCCGGCGCTTGCATGGACGGAAGAAAGGATGATGGCCCGTCGGCAGAGCGGCTTCACCATGATCGAGGCGCTCATCACCGTCGCGGTGACGGTGGCGCTCGGGATGCTGGCCTTCTCCAGCCTGTGGCGCCTGCGGCCGCGGGCCCACCTCGCCGACGCGTCGAGCGAGCTCGCCTCGCTCGTCTACGGCGCCCGGCAGGAGGCGCTCGCCACCGGCAACAACGTCGCCGTGCTGGTGTTCCCCGGATATGCGGGCCCGAACAGCACCGGTCGGGTCATCGTCTACGAGGACGGGGACTTCACCCTCTTCAACGCCGCCGCCATCCCCAACTTCGCGAACTACAACCCCGCGGCCCCGCCGCACGGGCCGAACAGCACCATCATCTCCACCTGGGACGTGCCCTTCGCGGTCACCGTCGGACCGGCAACGGGCATGGGCGCCGCTGCAGTGCTCCCGGCTCCGTTCGCCGCCATTCCCGTCAACGTCGACTGCTCCTTCTGCGCCAACCTGGCCTTCGGGCGGGCCGGCGCCGTGGTCTTCGACGCGCACGGCTGGGCGTCGTTCTACTCGAACGTGGGGGCGCCGATCGCGAACCTCACCGGGGGCAGCCTCTCGCTCGCCGCGCCTGACGTGAACGGCCAGCGGACCCTCATCATCACCTCCGCCACTGGCTCGGTGACCCTGTGGAACACGGGAGGCTAGGGGGACCTGTGAGCGCGCGAAGGAACGAACGTGGCACCACGCTCGTCGAGGCATTGGTGGCGATGGCGATCCTGATGGTGGGCGCGGTCGGCACGCTCGGCCTCCACTACCAGGGGCAGCGAATGGAGCTCGAGGCGCGGGGGATCACCCGCGCCACCGCGATCGCCCAGGACCTGATGAGCCAGATCCAGACCTGGCCCTACGCCGATCCGCGCCTCGCCGACGCCAACGCCGCAAACGACGGGGACTTCTCCGATAACGCCTTCGCCTTCGAGACTCAGACGCCACCGCCCTTCGACCACGCCGAGGCCGACCTCACCCTGAACGGCCTCTCCTGGAACGGGATCCAGGGGCCGGGCTCGGCGAACCCGGTCTCCTACATCGGCGCGCCCTGCGCCGCCGGGACCCAGTCCTGCTACGAGCGCTACTGGAACGTGTCGCAGACCAACGCCGACGGCAGCCTCATCGACTCGAACGGGAACGGTGTTCCCGACGGCGTCCATATCGCCGTCCTGGTCCGCTGGCAGGAGGGCACGACCTGGCACCGCATCGTGCTCGTCGGATTCATGGTGAACCCTCTCGACACCCTATGATGCGCTCGCCCTTCCGTCCCGCCCGGGGCTTTACCCTCGTCGAGCTCCTCATCGGCGTGGTGGTGGCGACGCTCACCATGGCGGCCGCCATCACCCTGCTCATCGCCCAGAAGCGCGCTTTCCAGGGCTCGAGCGCGGACCGCGCCGAGCAGGAGGCGGGGCGGATGGCGCTCGAGCACATCTCGGACAACCTGCGCCAGGCGGCGTACGGGATCGAGCCCCCGATGGTCTTCGACTTCGGGTACATGGCGAACGTGCCCATGGACCGCGCGCCGGCGGGCGGCGTCCCGGTCAACTTCGGCGGCGACGCGAGCGGCAAGTCGGGCTTCCCCTGCGCCACTCCGGTCACCTGCCGCGACAGCATCGTCCAGCCCGACGAGCTCGCCTTCCAGTACCGCGACCCCTACTTCAACCGGCCGCTCGCCGCGGCCACCCCGAATTCGCTCACCATCTCGCTCTTGAACCCCATCACCGCGGCCGCCCAGCCGCTCACCCAGCCCATCCCGGCCGGCCAGGTCCTCCAGGTCGTCTGCTACAGCGGAGACATGGTCTGGGCCTACGTCACGGTGTCGCAGACCGTGAACCCGGCCGCGGGCGCGACCGTGACCATCCCGCTCCAGGCCGGCTCGAACCTCGACTACCCGCACCAGAACCAGACGCTCACCGACACCTGCTTCAACAGCGGCCAGGCCGCGGTGTTCAAGGTGAACCGGTTCCACTACTTCGTCCAGAGCTACGACGTGAACGGCAACGTGGTCCCCTGGGAGACTCCCGGGTCGCGCCCCTACCTCATGCTCGACCAGGGACTGCTCGACGCCAACAACAACGCGGTCCTCAACGTGGTCGCACCCGACGTCGAGGACCTGCAGGTGAGCTACGTGGTGCCGCTCGCCGCCGCCGGGGCACAGCTCCTCGGGAGCACGCCGAACGTGCAGCTCACCAACTCGGCAGGGGGGATCGACCTGGCGCCGGCGCTCGGGCCGCCGGTCTACTCCACCCCCTCCCTCTCGCCGCTCCGGGCCACCGGTTACCCGGCCAACATCCGCGCCGTCGGGGTCACCCTGGTGGTGCGTTCCCCAAACCCGGACCCCAACAGCTCGGACCCCACCGTCCCGGCGGCCGGAAACCGGCCGGTGTCCCTCAACGGACAGCCGGGCTACCGGCGCATGCTGTTCGAGACCAGCGTGGCCGTGCCCAACATGGCCAGCGCCGCCCCCTACTTCCCCGCCATCGGCAACGGAGCCGACCAGCTCAACGTCGGCGGCGGCTAGGAGTCACGCCATGCGAGCTCGCCGGCAACGCGGAAACGCCCTCGTCCTCTCCATCATCGTGGTGATGGTGCTCGCCATCATCGGCGTGGCCGTCATCAACTTCGCCTCGCGGGAGGTGGCGGGCTCCACCGCCGGGAGGAAGTACCAGGCGCTCGTCGCCTGCGCCGAGGCCGGGCGCCAGCAGATCCTGTCGCAGTTTCACGCCCTCGGGGTCTCGCCGCTGTCGATCACCCCCTTGAACGTCCAGCTCACCAACCAGGCCCAGATCCTGGGCGGACACTTCGACACGACCAACCCGACGACGGCGCAGGTCACCCAGGTGACCTACCTGCCGCAAGCCGCCTTCGGCCCGGACCGCGGAGTGGTGCAGAACATCGCCAACCGCATCGTGGGGACCGGAGGCGGCGCCAAGCCGGTGAAGGTCGTCGTCCACTGCCAACAAACCGGGTTCAGCAACGCCGCCGGCCAGCTCGAGGTCGAGTTCGGCGTCCGGTTCGGGCTCTAGGGAGGCGTCATGGATCGGGAACGAACGACTCGCCGCAAGATCCTCTTCGGCCTCGCCGTGGGGCTCGCCGCCCTCGGGCTCTCGCCGCTCCGCAGCGACGGCGGCCAGGCGCAGTGCTGCAACCTGGCCGGCTCGCTCGCCTCCACGGTGAACAGCCCGGTGAACGGCGACGAGCAGTTCTTCACCATCCCGAACGGCCCCGCCAACGTGATGTTCCTCGAGGACTGCTCGGGCTCGATGATGAACATCCCGCAGTGCGGCGACGCGAGCACGGGCTGGGCCAGCAGCTCCGCGCTCCCCACCTGCCAGTGGCCGCTCACGAGCGACGGGCTCAACACCCCGGCCACCCCCGCCAACCCCGCGGTCGGCACGTCCAACGTCACCTACAGCGGCACGAGCAACGTATCCGGCAATGCCAGCCTGAGCTGGATGACGGGCTTCACGCCCACGAGCACGCTTGTCGACCCCGGAATGGGCGTCGGCTCGAACGGGCTCGTCGACCAGCCGACCTGGGGCACGGGCTGCACCGGCTCCGCCTGCCAGTTCCTGCCCGGCAGCGTGTACTACTACTGCAACAGCACCAACAGCGACGGCAGCCAGGTGCCGTGCCCGAGCAGCGGCGTCGGCTGGACCGAGACAACGGCCACGCCTGCCTCCGACTGCTCGTTCCAGGTCCCCTATACGGACTACATCTGCCCCGCCAAGACCAAGGTCACCCGCTACATCACCGTCAACCCGCCCAATTGCGCGAGCGCCCTCTTCGGGGCCGGCGCTCCCGGGTTCTACTTCTACAACTGGAGCGCCAAGTACACCGCCAACAACAACAAGTGCACCTCGACGTCTACCACATCGGTGACGGGCGGGCCGGTGCTGGCGCTCGCGGGCGGGTGGCTGAACGCCAACCCCCCCAAGTTCATGTCGGCCCGGCACACCGTGAAGACGACGGTCTGGATCGACCCGACGAACCCGCAGCCGAGCGACCTGACGCGCTTCGGGCTCGCCTACATGTCGACCGCCATCTCCAACAACGCGGAGATCATCGTCCCGCTCGGCCCCGACTCGGTGAACACCTTCCCGACGAACGCGGCCAAGATGGTACAGGCGCGCCAGGCCATCCTCGACGCCTACAACCACCTGAACTGGCCCGGCGGCGGCCTGCCCTCGCTGGCGTCGGGCGGCACCCCTACTGCGTCCGCGCTCTTCCACGTCGGTCAGTACTTCACGAACCCCGGGCTCTACACGACCAAGTTCGGGTCGAGCTACGAGCTCTCCGCCTTCGCGCAGTCCACGCCCGGGGCCATGAACGTGAGCTGGGCGCAGAGCAACCCGAACCAGTGCTCGGTGTGCTGGGGCTGCCAGACGAACTCCGTCATCATCATCACCGACGGCTCGCCCAACAGCGAGATGTCCTTCCCTGCCACCATCAAGACCTACGACAACTCCGCCTATTACCAGCCGTCGAACTGCGGAGGCACCAACGCCGGCGGGAAGAGCAACTCCACCACCTGCAGCAATCCCGTGAACACCACCAAGGACAACGTCTGCTGCAGCCCGAGCGACACGGTCTCCAACCCCAGCTACCTGCCGCGCGTCGCCGGCTGGCTCAACCTCAACGACGTCCGCAGCGACATCTCCGTCGACAACCCGCAGATCCTGACCACGTACACGGTGAGCTTCAACCTCCCCAACCCCGCGACCAACCCGCCCTCGCTCAGCGACGCCGAGTACATCATGAGCGCGACGGCGGCGCTCGGAGGGGGCACATGGGCGAACGCCAAGAGCGCGGGGGAGCTGCAGACGGCGGTGAACAACGCCGTGAACGCGATCGTCAGCAAGCAGAACACCTTCAGCGCGCCGGCGGCGGGCTCCCTCTCCACCATCCACACCCAGGCGTCCTCGGTCTACATCACCCAGTTCGCGCCCAACCAGACCCCCACCTGGCAGGGGCACGTCATCGAAGGGATCCTCTTCGACGAGTTCGTCGCCGGGTGCGACTCGACCAAGCCGCCCGACCAGCAACCCACGGTCCCGTGCGGTCCCAACCAGGTGCTCGTCAACGCCGACTACAACGGCGAGGCCGATCAGAACGGCAACGCGATCTGCACCAACGTCTTCCTCGTCGACCTCGACTGCACCCAGATCGCGCCGAGCACCAGCACCGGCGCCTACGTGAAGGTGGGCACGAACGGCGTGCCCGCCAACCTGCCGTGGGACGCGGGGATCGTGCTCTCCACCCCCACGCAACCCGGCTACACCACCGCCCAGGAGGGGAAGCCGAACTCGCGCAACATCCTCGCCGCCGTCCCCAACGGCTCGGGTGGCTACACCATGGTGCCGTTCGACACCAAGCCGGCCGACTACTCCCAGCTCGAGCCCTTCATGAACCTCGACCCCGCCTGGTGCATCAACGCGCTCAGCCTGGCCCGCGTGTGCGGCTACGGCGCCGCGCCCGCCTGTCCCACGGTGGCCACCTTCGCAGCCGCCAACACCGACCAGTGCGCCCAGCTCGTCATCGACTTCGTGCGCGGCTGGGACGTCCTCGACGGCAACGGCAACGGTTGCTACGGGCCGCTCACCCCCTCGAACCCGGCCACGTGTCAGCGCGGGACCTCGGGGGAGGAGCGCGACAAGACGAACGACCTGCGGACCCCGGAGATCTTCTGGAAGCTCGGGGACGTCTTCCACTCCGCGCCGGTGGTCGTCGCCCCGCCGGTGGTGGAACCGGTCTGTGACACCGGCTACTCCGACCAGTGCCTCACCACCATCCACAGCCCGAGCTTCTACCCGAACCAGACGAGCAACCCGGCCAAGTACTCCGCCTGCCAACCGAACTCGGACGCTTACGAGATGTACCGTTACACCAACCGCAACCGGGAGCAGATCGTGCTCGTGGGTGCGAACGACGGCATGCTACACGCCTTCGACGCCGGGGCGCCCATCACCTCCCAGGCCGCGGACTCCTACTGCGACCACCCCTACTCCACCGGCACCGGCCAGGAGCTTTGGGCCTTCATCCCGCCCGACCTCTTGCCGCGGCTCAAGGACCTCCTCTTCGCCCACCAGTACACGGTGGACGGTAACGTCATGGTTCGCGACGTCTGGGTGGACGCGAACACCGACCGCGTCAAGCAGCCGAACGAGTTCCACACCGTGGCCATCTTCGGCGAGCGCTCCGGCGGGACGCAGTTCACCGCCCTCGACGTGACGAACCCTCTCTCGCCCACCATGCTGTGGACGTTCCCCGGCCCCTGCTCGCAGGACCTCCAGTGGATGGGCGAGTCCTGGTCGGACTTCTCCCCCCAGCCGCCCCCCATCGGGCCGGTGCAGCTCCAGCTCCCCGGCGGCGCCACCGACCCGGTCGGCCGCAACTTCGAGGAGCGCTGGATCGCCATGCTGAACGGCGGATACGACCCGACCATGGGAGCGGGGCGGGCGGTGTGGATGGTGGACGTCTGGACCGGCAGCATCCTGTGGCGCTACACGGACGACGACTTCAAGACCCAGTTCGGCTACGGGAGCGGCACGAGCATGTTCCCCGTGCCGGGGGCGGTGGCGCTCGTCGACGTCGGCGACCCTTCCAAGCCGCAGTACGACGGCGACGGCTACTTCGACACCGCCGCCTGGGGCGACATGGGGGGCAACCTCTTCATCGCCCGCTTCTACGCGCCGGGAACGATCAACCCTGCCACCGGGCTCGTCACCAACTGGTACGCGGCCCGGACCTTCGAGGAGCAGCGCCGCACCGACAACCTGCAGTTCGCCCAGAACCGCAGCCCGTTCTTCTACCTCCCGGCGGCCGCCTACGACCCCACCGGCAAGGCCCTGCACGTCTACCTGGGCGGCGGGAACCGCGAGCGCATCCTGCAGCAGGGGGAGGGGTGCGGCCCCGACAACCTCTTCGGCTGCTGCCAGGGCGGCTGCAGCGTGGTGGACGCGAAGGACTCGCAGAGCTACGCCTCCTGCGGGTTCTCGAACCACTTCTACTGCAAGAACGGCCAGATGTTCCGCGACCCCCTCTCCACCACCTGCGGCGCGGCCGCGCCCACCTGCGCCACCGCCACGCAGAACTTCACCGACAACATCACCCTGCAGTTCAACTGTCCCGGGGTCGGGGCGGTCCCGAACAACACCGCGGCGCTGGTCTCGGACGTGAACGGCCACAACACCGAGAACTCCTGCGTCTTCCCGACCTCGTCCTCGTCCGCCACCTGCATCTCGACGACGGGCTCGAACTCCATCGGCGCGAACTTCGGCACCCTCTGCCCGATGAGCCGCTTCTTCGGGGTGCTCGCCTACGGGGAGTACACCGAGAAGACCTTCAAGGACGGGCCCTCCGCCGCGACCTTCGAGCAGAACCGCTACACCGACGGGTCCTTCACCTCGGCGGGGATCTGCGCCTCCACCGGCGGGAACTGCACGCTCGTCGACACCAGCACGGCCCAGGCGACCGTGAACAGCGCCACCGTCACCTGCGGCTCGGGCATCACCAAGTGCTCGGCGACCGCGAGCGACCCGGGCTGGTTCTACGCCTACGGCACCACCTGCCCGGTGGCCACCTGCGACGCCACCGGCTGCACCAACGAGACCACCGGGTCGCAGGCGAACGTGGTCTTCGGCTGCATCGACTGGAACTCCTTCGTGCCGGTGGGGGGCCAGACCGGCTCGAACCCCTGCGCCGGATCGGTCGCCTCGCCCGAGGTCTTTACCTACGCCGCCGACTACATCGAGGGGGTTCCCTCGAACAACTGCGGCTTCAACACCTACCCGAGCAAGGTCCTCTACGTCGCCCAGCAGGAGAGCACCACGGCGGTGCCCCCGGGCAGCATCTTCCGCGTCGACGTGAGCTCCAGCGGCCAGGTGGGGTACTCGTCCCTGCAGATGAACCCCGGCGCCGCACCGACCTCGCTCACCTCCGGGACCCGGTCGGCCATCGCCGAGTCGGTCTACTGGCTCGAGATCCCGCGGACGCTCCACAACTGCCGCCACGTCCTCGCCTCTGGCGCCTGCGAGTGACGGGGGGGGCGACCGGCCGGGCGGTGCTTCGGGAGGAGCGCCGCCCGGCGGGGCGAGGGGACGGGGAGGGGCCCGGGCGCGGCCCGCTAGTCTAGCTCTCGCCCCCGATCCCGAACTTGGCGAGCCGGTAGCGGAGCGATCGGAAGGAGAGAGAGAGCACCCGGGCCGCCTCGGTCTTCACCCCGCCGGCCCGCTCGAGCGCCTGCTCGAGGATCCGCCTCTCGATGGCGTCGAGGTGCGCCTCGAGGTCGAGCCCCTCAGGGGGCAGCTCGGCGGGCGGGGGCGGGGCCGAGGCGCCGCCTCCGCCGCGGACGGCGGGGGGCAATAGGTCCGGCCCCACCAACTCCCCTTCCACCAAGGTCGCGGCGCGCTCGAGCACGTTCGCGAGCTCGCGGAGGTTGCCGGGCCAGTCGTGGGCCTGAAGGAGCCTCGCCGCCTCCGCCGAGAGGCGGGGCCGGTCCCGCCCCAGCTCGGCCGCGAAGCGCCCCAGGAAGTGGTCCACGAAGAGGGGGATGTCCTCGCGGCGCTCGCGGAGCGCCGGAAGCCGGATCTGGATGACGTTCAGGCGGTAGAAGAGGTCCTCGCGGAAGCGCCCCGCCTTCACCTCCCGCTCCAGGTCCCGGTTGGTGGCGGCGAGGATGCGCGCCGAGATGGAGACGTCCTTCTGGCTGCCGACGCGGCGGATGCGCCGCTCCTGCAGCGCCCGGAGCAGCTTCACCTGCACCGGCGGGGGCAGCTCGCCCACCTCGTCGAGGAAGAGGGTCCCGGAGCCGGCCACCTCGAAGAGGCCGGGCTTGGCGTCGGTGGCCCCGGTGAAGCTGCCCTTCTCGTGCCCGAAGAACTCGCTCTCGATGAGCCCTTCGGGGATGGCGCCGCAGTTGATGGCCACGAAGGGGAGGTCGCGGCGGTCCCCGCGCACGTGGATGGCCCTCGCCACCACCTCCTTGCCCGTGCCGCTCTCGCCGGTGAGGAGGACCGTGGTCTTGGTGGGCGCGAGCTTCTCCACCAGCTGCCGCACCTCCTGCATGGCCGGGGATTCCCCCAGGATCTCCTCGGCGGGCCGGCGGCGCTCCCCGACGCGGTGCCGGAGCACCCGGTTCTCGGCCACGAGCTTGCGGTGCTCGAGCGCCTTCTCCACCACCAGGCGCAGCTCCTCGTTCTTGAAGGGCTTGAGCACGTAGTCGTGGGCGCCGAGCTTCATCGCCTGCACCGCGTTCTCGGTGGTGGCGAAGGCCGTGACCATCACCACCTCGGTCTGCGGCGACCCTTCCTTTACCGCGCGCAGGATGTCGAGCCCCGACTCGCGCCCGAGGCGGAGGTCGCTCACCACCAGGTCGAAGTCACCGCCGCGGAAGCGCTCCAGCGCGCCGGAGACGTCGGCGGCGGTGACGACCTCGTGGCCATCCTTGCGGAGCAGGATCTGGAGGAACTCCCGCATGGAGGGCTCGTCGTCCACGACCAGGATGCGCGCCATGGCCGGATCCTAACCCGGGGAGGCCGGGGCGGGGGGGAGGCGGACGACGAAGCGGGCGCCGCCGAGCGACCCCGCCTCCACTGTCACCGTCCCGTGGTGGGCGTCGAGGATGCTCTGCACCGTGGCGAGGCCGAGGCCGGTGCCGCGCTCCTTGGTGGTGTAGAAGGGGGTGAAGATCCGGGCCCGATCGGGCACCGCGATCCCCGGGCCGTCGTCCTCCACCTCCAAGCAGGCGCCTCCCCCAGGCTCGGGGGCGCAGGAGACGCGCACCTTGCCCGCGCGGGCCTGGGCCGCATTGACGAGCAGGTTCCAGAGCACCTGCCGCATCTGGTCGGCGTCGCACCAGGCGGCGGCGGGGGCGATCTGCCGCTCCAAGCCGACCTGGGCGGCCACCGGGTCGTGGACGAAGACGTCGAGCGTCTCGGTCACCACCCGGGCGAGGTCGATGTCGGCGCGCTGGGGCGAGACCGGGCGGGCGTACTCCAGGAACCTGGTGACGAGCTGGTCGAGGCGCGACGCCTCGCGCATCACGATGCCCATCAAGCGCGCGTCCTCGCTCTGCGGGTCCACGTTCGACCGCAACAGCTCGATCGACCCGGACATGGCGGCCACCGGGTTGCGCAGCTCGTGGGCCAGGCCGGCCGCCACTCGCCCCATCTCCATCAGGCGCTCGCTGCGCTGCACCCGCTCCTCCATGGCGCGCAGCTGGGTCAGGTCCTGGAAGATGACCGCCCGCCCGATCGCCTCCCCTTCCCGGCCCAGGAGCGGGAAGAGCGAGTACCCGAGCCTCAGGGTCTCGCCGCGGGCGTTCACGAAGTCGGTCTCGTCCCGGCCCGCCTGGGCCTGGAAGGCGCCGAACCAGCGGTCCGCCGGGCGCCCCCGCGTCTCGACCTGCGTCCAGCCGGTGATCTGCTCCCCGGCGCGGTTCAGGAAGGTGACCCGCCCGAGCGCGTCCACGGTGAGGAGGCCACTCGCCACCGACTGCACGATCGACTCCTGCAGGGCGGTGATGGCCGCCAGGTCGAGCTCTCGGGCGGCCAGCCGCTCGCCGGTGCGCCGCACCTGCTCGGAGAGGTAGCTGGCGAGCGCCGCCGAGGCGGCGAACGCGCCGGCGTGCGCGAAGAGCGAGAGGAGCGGAGGGTGGACCGGAGCGGCGATGAGTGCCAGCGGCAGGTAGAGCGCCAGGGTGCCGGCGAGCGCCGTCACCGCCCCGCGCTGGAAGAGGAGGATCCCGCCCTCGACGATGGCGAGCGAGTACATGAAGACGAAGACGCTGTCGGTCCACCCGGTGATGGCGACCACCCCGGTGGCGAGGGCGATGTCGCTCGCGATCTGGGCCCAGGCGAGGGGCTCGAGCGCGCGGCGGGTCGCAAGCCAGACGACGAAGACGAGCGAGACGCCGTAGGTGACGAGGAGGATGCGGTAGAAGGCCGAGGCGACCGGCGGGGCCGCCCCGCCGGTGAAGACCTGCCAGGCGGCCGAGCCGCCCAGGAGCACGGTCACGAGCACCAGGCGGAAGAGCAGGATCCAGCCGAGCTTGCGCAGGAGCGGGCTCGCCGGAGACGGCGCGGGCGTGCTGGTCGCGGACCCGAACGCCGAGCTTCCCGAGGTGGCGGGGACGTTCGCCGTGGCCAAAGTCTACTTGATGTTCCCGGCGATGCTGAAGATGGGCAGGTACATGGCGACGAGGAACCCGCCCACCACGCCGCCCAGGAACACCATCATGATGGGCTCGATCATGCTGGTGAGCGCCGCCACCCCCACGTCGACCTCGTCGTCGTAGAAGTCGGCGATCTTCGTCAGCATCTGGTCCATGGCGCCGGTGGCCTCGCCGACGCCGATCATCTGGACCACCATGGCAGGGAAGACCTTGGTCTCGGCGAGCGGGCCGGCGATGTTCTTGCCCTCGGCGATCTTCGTGCGGGTGTAGCGGATGGAGCGCTCGATCACCTTGTTGCCCGCCGACTTGGCGACGATGTCCAGGGCGTCGAGGATGGGGACGCCCGAGGAGAGCATGGTGCCGAGCGTCCGGGTGAAGCGGGCCACCGCGATCTTCCGGATCAGCGGCCCGATGACCGGGACCTTGAGGACGAAGGAGTCCCACAGCTCGCGCCCGCGGGGAGTGCGCCTCCAGAGGCGCAAGGCGGTGAAGAGGCCGAAGGGGACGCCGAAGATGATGTACCAGTTGTTGCGGAAGGAGTGGGAGAGGTCGATGAGGAACTGCGTGGGCGCCGGCATGGCACCACCGAAGTCCTTGAAGAGCTTCTCGAAGGTGGGGGTGACGAAGATGAGGAGCACGGCGGTGACGCCCACCGCCACCGTCAGGACGATGCTCGGGTAGACCATGGCGCCCTTGACGCGGCGCTTCAGCTTCTCGTTCTTCTCGATGTAGGCGCCGAGGCGCTGCAGGATGGTGTCGAGGATGCCGCCGATCTCGCCAGCGCGCACCAGCTGGACGAAGAGCTCGTCGAAGGCGGCAGGGTGCTGCGCCAGCGCGTCGGCGAAGGTGGACCCCGCCTCCACCCGCACCTTCACGTCGGTGAGCACCCGGCGGAACTCGGCGTTGTCGGCCTGGGAGGCGATGATGTCGAGCCCCTGCACCAGCGGGAGGCCGGCGTCGATCATCACCGAGAACTGCCGGGTGAAGACGAGGATGTCCTTCGTCTTGACGCCGCCCACCCCCGGGATCCGGATCTGGATCTCCTTGGGCTTCTTCTTCACCTTGGTGGGCTCGAGCCCCATCTGGGAGAGCCGTGCCCGCACCGCCTCGCCGTCGCCCGCCTCCATCTCCCCGGAGCGGACGTCCCCGCCGCGGGTCTTCGCCTCCCACCTCCAGACCGGAAGCCGGCGCAGGGCCGGGGCGGCCTGCTTGGTGCTCACCTTGGCTGCGACCTGCGCCATACGTTCCTCGTTCCCTCGGCCGCCCGGCGACCGCGGCGCCGGGCGTGCCCGCTACCGCTCCGTCATGCCCATGCCGGCGCCGCGCACGACGGTGCTGCTCCCGAGCATGTTCCTCAGCTCGTCCGGATCGGACGACCTTCCGATCGCCTCCTCCATGTTGATGACCCGCCGCTGATACAGGCTCGCCAGGCTCTGGTTGAAGGTCTGCATCCCGTACTTCGCCTGGCCCACCTGCATCTGCGAGTAGACCTGGTGGACCTTGTCCTCGCGGATCAGGTTCCGGATGGCGGGGTTCGGCACCATGATCTCGATCGCCAGCACGCGGCCGGGCCCGTTGGCCCGCGGCAGGAGGTTCTGGGTGAGCACCCCCTCGAGCACGAAGGAGAGCTGCGCCCGCACCTGCGGCTGCTGGTAGGGCGGGAAGACGTCCAGGATGCGGTTGATGGTCTGGACGCAGCTGTTGGTGTGCAGGGTGGCGAAGGCGAGGTGGCCAGTCTCGGAGATGACGAGAGCCGCCTCGATGGTCTCGAGATCCCGCATTTCGCCGATGAGCACCACGTCCGGATCTTGGCGCAGGATGTACTTGAGCGCCTTCTTGAAGGACTGGGTGTCGGCACCCACCTCGCGCTGGTTGACGAGGCAGTTCTTGTGCGGGTGCAGGTACTCGATGGGGTCCTCGATGGTGACGATGTGCTCGTGCCGGTCGGTGTTGATCTTGTCGATGATGGAGGCGAGCGTGGTGGACTTGCCCGACCCGGTGGGGCCGGTCACCAGGATGAGCCCGCGCGGCTTCTTCGCGAGCTCTGCCACGATGGCGGGGAGCCCCAGCTCGGAGAAGGAAAGGATCTTGAAGGGGATGGTGCGGAAGGCGCCCGCCACCGCCCCCCGCTGCATGAAGATGTTGGCGCGGAAGCGCGAGAGGGCCTTGACGCCGAAGGAGAGGTCGAGCTCGCTCTCCTCCTCGAACTTGTGCTTCTGCGCGTCGGTGAGGATGGAGTAGCAGAGCTGCTTCGTCTCCACCGGGGAGAGCGGATTCGTCTTCAGGGGGACGAGCTTCCCGTCGATGCGCAGCTGCGGCGGCGAGCCGGTGGTGATGTGGAGGTCGCTCGCCCCCTTCTCCACCATCGCCTTCAGGAGCTGGTGCAGATTCGCCACGACGCCGTCTCCCCTAGAAGCGGTCCGGGGCGGTGTTGCCGACCGCCTCCGCAAGCGTGGTCACGCCGAGCTTCACCTTGTTGAGCGCGCTCATGCGCAGGGTCTTGAACCCGAGGCGGATCGCCTCCTGCTTGAGCTCGGCGGTGGAGGCACCGTTGATGATGAGCTCCTTGAGCCCGTCCCACAGCGGCATCACCTCGTACACGGCCACGCGCCCCTTGAACCCGCGGTCGTTGCAGTTCTTGCACCCTACCTTGTCGAGGGCCTGGAAAGTGCCGATCTCCTCGGGGGGGATGCCGGCGTCGAGGAGCGCCTGCTCGTCCACCTCCGCCGGCTTCTTGCAGTCCGGGCACAGGCGGCGACAGAGCCGCTGCGCCACCACCGCGTTCAGCGAGGCGGTGACGAGGAAGGGCTCGATGCCCATGTTGAGGAGCCGGGAGATGGTGCCCGGAGCGTCGTTGGTGTGGAGGGTGGAGAGCACCAGGTGCCCGGTGAGGGCCGCCTTGACGCCGATCTCGGCGGTCTCGAAGTCCCGGATCTCGCCCACCATGATGATGTCGGGGTCCTGCCTGAGGAAGCTGCGGAGGGCCGCGGCGAAGTTGAGGCCGATGTCCTCGTGCATCTGCACCTGGTTGATCCCGAAGAAGTTGAACTCGACGGGGTCCTCGGCGGTGCTGATGTTCCAGGCCACCTCGTTCAGGCGGGAGAGCGCCGAGTAGAGGGTGGTGGTCTTGCCGGATCCGGTGGGGCCGGTGACGAGCACCATCCCGTAGGGGCGCTCGATGGCGTCCATGAAGTCCTTGAGCTGCTGCTCCTCGAACCCGAGCTTCGTCATGTCGAGCTGCAGGTTCGACTTGTCGAGGAGCCGGAGCACCACCTTCTCGCCGAAGAGCGTGGGGCACACCGAGACGCGGAAGTCCATCTCCTTGCCCTTGCCGAGGCGGAGCTTGATGCGGCCGTCTTGCGGGAGCCGCCGCTCGGAGATGTCGAGGCTCGCCATGATCTTGAGGCGGCTGATGATGGCGGCCCGAAGCTTCATGGGCGGCTTCATCACCTCGTAGAGCACGCCGTCGATGCGGAAGCGGACCCGGAAGTCCTTCTCGTAGGGCTCGACGTGGATGTCGGAGGCGCCCTTCTTGATGGCGTCGAGGAGCACCAGGTTGACGAGCTTCACCACCGGTGCCTCGGCGGCGCTCTTCTCCAGGTCGACGACGTCGCCGTCCTCCGCCTCCTCGATGAGGGAGACGTCGGTGTCGTCGAAGCCCTGCATCAGCTCGTCGTAGCTCGGCCCCTTCTCCGAGTAATACTTCTCGATGGCCTCGCGGATGGCCTGCTCGGAGGCCACCACCACCTCGACGTTGTAGCCGGTGGAGAACTTGATGTCGTCGATGGCGAAGATGTTCGAGGGGTCGCTCATGGCGATGATGAGCGACGACCCGGCGCGGTTCACCGGGACCACCTGGTGCTTCTCTGCCGTCTGCTTCGGGACGAGCTTGATGACCTCGTCGTCGATCTCGAAGTCCTTCAGGCTGATGGCCGGGACGCCGTACTGCTTCGAGAGGAAGCTCGTGAGGTCGTTCTCGGCGATGGCGCCCTGCTTCACGAGCAGGGAGCCGATGCGGCCGCCGGTCTTGCGCTGCTCCTCCTGGGCCTTCTGCAACTGCTGCAGGGAGACGAGGTTCTCCCTCACCAGCAGTTCGCCTAGACGTCCCGACATGGTCGCTTCTCTCCTCCGGGCATTGGCGTGGGAAGGCGATTCGAATGTAACAGCGGCTTCTCCTGTGGGTCAAGGAAGCGCCAGTTGCAAATCCCCGAAATCCAAGCGGGTTTTGCGCAGGGAGGCCTACATCGTCCCCTGGGCTCGCAGAAGCTGGCGCGCTTGTTCCGCATCTTTTCCGATCTGCTCCCGGAGTGCCTCCAAGGAGGGAAAGCGGCGCTCGGGGCGAAGCCGCGACGCGAAGGCGACGCGGAGTGCCTCCCCGTACAGGTCCCCGTCGGCCCGGTCGAGCAGGTGCACCTCCAGACCGACCGGCCCGGACTCCTCGACCGTGGGCTTCACCCCGATGTTGCAGACCGCCGGGTAGAGGCGGGCCTCCGGGGAACCCTTCGCGCCGTCCGGCCTCCCGCGCGCCCCGACGCGGGCGCGCGCGGCGTACACCCCGACCGCCGGCAGGAGCCCCACGGGGCGGAGGTTGGCGGTCGGGAAGCCGAGCCCGCGACCGCGACCGGCGCCACGCTCCACCACCCCCTCGACGTCGTGCGGGCGCCCGAGGAGGAGCGCCGCGCCCTCCACGTTCCCCTCGAGCAGGAACTCGCGGACCTTGGTGGAGCTCACGGTCAGGCCGTCGACCGTCACCGGCTGGATCACCGACAGCCCGATGCCGCAGGCGAGCAGCATCTCCCGCAAGGCGTCCACCCGGGCGCGTTCGTGACCTGCGGTGAAATCGTATCCGACCACCACGTCGCTCGCCCCCAGACGGTCCCGCAGATCCCGTCGCACGAAGGTCTCTGCCGGGGTGGCGGCGTATTCGAGATCGAAGGGCTGGACCACGGTCGCGTCCACCCCGGCTTCCTCGAGGAGCTCCAGCTTGCGGGCGAGCGGGGTGAGGATGGGAGGGGCCATGCTCGGGCGCAGCACGCGCGCCGGATGCGGCTCGAAGGTCAGCGCCACCACCCGGGCCCGGTGCGGGGCGGCGCGCGCCCGCGCCGTCTCCAGCAGCCGCCGGTGTCCCCGGTGGACCCCGTCCAGGTTGCCGATGACCACGGCGCAGCCGCTCAGCGACCCCGCCTGTTCGAGTGAACGGTAGACCTCCATGGCCTCTCGACTGCGCCGCGCGGGGGTGGAAAGGACCCGGACGCCCTCGGAATATGTCACCGCCACCCGGCCGCAGCAATCGTCAGCGGGGTGCCCGGGCGATCCGGAACGCGTGCGGCAAGAGCTCGCCGAGCGTGGTGTCGAGGCGCGCCCCGCGCGCCCCGAGGAGGGAGACGGGCAGGTCGGGGCCGGCGAACTCGGCCAGCACCTGCAGGCAGGTCCCGCACGGTGGCGACGGCGGGGCGCTCCCGGTCGCCACCACCACGCGCTCGAGCCGCCTCGACCCGGCGACGACCGCGGCCGCCACCGCCACGCGCTCGGCGCAGACGGTCAGGCCGTAGCTGGCGTTCTCCACGTTCGCGCCCGCGAAGACGCGCCCGCCGGCCTTCACCGCCGCCCCGACGCGGAAGCGTGAGTAGGGCGCGTAGGCCCGGCCCCGGGCCGCGCGCGCCGCCCTCTCCACCTCGTCCCCTCTCTTCAAGGGCGGTCCAGGAAGCGGGCGATCGCCAGCTCGGTCTCGAGCGGCAGGTTGGCGAAGCGTACATGGGCGCCGAACCCGGAAGAGTCCGGTGTCACTTCCACGATCTCGCCGGTCGCCCGGATCTCGTCGCGCGTCCCGGGCAGCAGGACCCTCACCTCCACCCGGGTCCCGGTGGGCGGGTGACCCTCGGTGAAATAGACGCCGCCCAGCCCCAAATTCCCCTCCCGCTCCTCGAAGGAGCCGCCCAGGCTGACGTCGCGGACCAGGAGGCGGATGGGGACGCGCCTCGAGTCGCGCCGGTCCTCCTCGACCAGCTGATCGGGCTTCCCGGAACGGGGCGCGTCTGCCATGCCTTCTCCCTTCCGCTCGAGCGTAGCGCGGGCCGCCGGCCCGCTCAACGCACGGCCGCCGGGGCGAAGCATTCCAGCAGCTTGCCGAGCTTGCTCCGGGCCGCCTCGCCCGCCGCCAGCACCTCGGCGTGCGAGAGCGGTCGCTGCGACAGGCCCGCGGCCAGGTTCGACACCACCGAGAGGGCGGCCACCGGGATTCCCATGTGCCGGGCGGCGATGACCTCGGGGACGGTAGACATCCCCACCACGTCGGCGCCCAGGACCCGGAGCATCCGCACCTCCGCCGGGGTCTCGTAGCTCGGACCGGCGACGCAGGCGTAGACGCCCCGGGGAAGGGGGGGCCCGAGGCTCGCGGCGCACCCGTCGAGGATGGCGCCGAGCCGCGCGTCGTAGGGCTCGCTCATGTCGGGGAAGCGCGGGCCGATGCGGGCGTCGTTGGGTCCGAGGAGGGGGTTCAGCCCGGAGAGGTTCAGATGATCGACGATCCGGACCAGGTCGCCCGGGCCGAGCTCGGGGTTCACCGCGCCCGCGGCGTTGGTGAGGAGGAGCGCGCGGGCGCCGAGCCGGGCGAGGAGCCTCACCCCGAAGGCCAGGTCCGCCGCGGCCACCCCCTCGTAGCCGTGCACGCGCCCCTCGAGCGCCGCCACCGGGACGCCGCCGAGGAGGCCGACCACCAGCCGGCCGGGGTGCCCCTCCACCGTCGAGATGGGCAGCTCCGGGATCTCCGCGTACGGCACCGCCACGGAGTCGCCGAGGCCGTCTCCCAGGGCGGCCAGGCCGGAGCCGAGGACCAGGCCCAGGACCGGCTGCAGGTCGGTGCGCCCTCTCACCCAGGCCGCCGCGTAGTCGAGCCGGGTGTGGACGTCGGGCATGCGGCTCATGGCGCCACTCCTCCCCCGATGCGCTCGCGGACCATTCGCTCCACCGGAACCGGTGCGCTCCCGATCTGATAGGCGGATCGGACGCGCGCCTCCACCGCATTCGCCGGTTCCATGGGGGTGTGCCCCACGTGCAGGGTGGCGAGCAGCTCTCCCGGCTCCACCGCGTCGCCCACCTTCTTGTGGACGAGGACCCCGGCCCCCGGGTCGACGCGATCCTCGATCCGGGAGCGCCCGGCGCCGAGCGCCATGGCGGCGAGACCGATGGCCTCGGCGTCGACGGCCTGCACCAGGCCTCGCTCGAGGGAGGGGACGTCCCGGACGAGCGCCGCCTGCGGCAGGAGGGAGGGATCGGCGAGCGCGTCCGGGTCCCCGCCCTGTGCCTCCACGATCTCGCACAGCTTGAGAAAGCCGCGCCCGTCGCCGATGGCGGCCACCACCCGGCGCCGGGCCTCCTCGACCCCCGCCGCCACTCCGCCGAGCACCAGCATCTCGGCGGCGAGCTCCACCGTCACCTCCCGCAGATCGCCCGGCCCCTCGTCGCGGAGGAGCTCGACCGCCTCCTTCACCTCGAGCGCGTTTCCCACGGCGCGGCCGAGCGGCTGGTCCATGTCGGTGAGGAGAGCGGTGACCTTCTTTCCCATGCCCCGGCCGATGCGGGTGAGCGTTTCGGCGAGACGCCGCGCGTCCTCGGTCCTCTTCATGAAGGCGCCGCTGCCCACCTTCACGTCCAGCACCAGCGCGTCGATCCCCTCGGCCAGCTTCTTCGACATGATGGAGGCGGCGATGAGGGGGATCGACTCCACCGTGGCGGTGAGATCGCGCAGCGCGTAGAGCTTCCGGTCGGCCGGAGCGATGCGCTCCGTCTGGCCGATGAGGCAGGCGCCGGTCGAGGCGAGGATCTCCCGGAAGCGCTCCACCGGGAGGCTCACCTGGAAGCCGGGGATGGCCTCGAGCTTGTCGAGCGTCCCGCCGGTGTGCCCCAGGCCGCGGCCGCTCACCATGGGCACCTTGACCCCGCAGGCGGCGGCGAGCGGCGCCAGGGCGATCGACACCTTGTCGCCCACCCCCCCGGTGGAGTGCTTGTCCACCTTCACGCCGGCGATGTCGGAGAGGTCGAGGACATCGCCGGAGTGGAGCATGGCGGCGGTGAGGGCGTCGAGCTCGGCCCCCGAGAGACCGCGGAAGAAGACCGCCATGCAGAAGGCGGCCATCTGGTAGTCGGGCACCCGACCCTCGGTGTAGTCGGCGATGAGGGCGGCGATCGCCTCCGGCGGGACGGCCCGGCCGTCGCGCTTCTGGTGAATCACCTCGTAGGCCCGCACGCCTCACCGCTAGCACAGGGGTGGCGGAGCGGCAATTCGCCGCACCCGGCGCCCGCGACGCCCCGCCCATCCGGCGAGCGGCTCACCAGAGGATGGAGCTCACCAGGTCGTCCACCATCTCGCCGAGCCGGTCGACGCCGTGTGCCTTGGAGAGGTAGCCGTCCGCGCCCGCCTGCTCCGCGATCCGGGCCAGCTCGGAGTCCGGCCGGGAGGAGAAGAGGATGACGGGGATCTTGTCGGTCCCCATGTCCTTCTTCAGGCCGAGGATGACCTCCCTCCCGGAGGTGTCGGGCATCTCCAGGTCGGTGAGCACCAGGTCGGGGCGGAACCGCAGGAGCTGCTCCTTGAACTCGGCGTGCGTGGGAGCCGCCACCACCTCGTATCCGCGCTCCTCGAGGCAGGCCTGGGTGAGCTCGAGCGCGATGGGCGAGTCGTCGAGGAGCAGGATTCGCTTTTTCTTGTTCATCGCTTCACAGTGCCGCCAGGGCGCTCTCGGCCGCCCGGGCCCAGGAGACTCCGTCGTCGGGGAGGTCTGGGTAGTGGCCCAGGAACCCCTGCCTCCGCCCTCCCGGTAGGCGGCGCCAGGCGTCCACCGCGTTCTTGTAGCAGAGGCGGGCCCGGGAAACGTCCCGCTGCGCCTCGCGGCAGCGCCCCAGGAAGTAGTACGCCAAGGCGAGGTCCGGATCCAGGAAGAGGGCGCGTGACAGCTCGCGCGAGGCCTCCTCCTCCTGCCCCTCGGCGAGGAGGTGAATCCCGTAGAAGAGGTGGGCCTCGGCGGAGAGAGGCTCGGCGCCGAGCGCCGCCAGGTAGCTCGCCCTCGCCTTCTCGGAGTCGCGGAGCACGCCGTGGAGGTTGGCGAGGGTGAGGCGGAGCCCCAGGCTCTCGCCGCGGGCCAGCTGCGCCTCGAGGCGCGCCCGCGCCTCCAGGAAGGACCCCACCCGGAGGAGGTTCGCCACCTCGTCCTGGACCTCCTCGGGCGAGGGGGGCTCGTCGGCGGCCGCCCCCGGCTCCGGGGTCGCGGGCCCGGCCGGGTGGAGGTGGAGGACGGCGGAGGGGCGGGGGTGCTCGGCCTGGGCCGGCATCAGCGGCTTGCGGTACACGAAGGCGCCGGCCACCTCCACCAGGTCGAAGCCGCTGAAGAGGCGGAAGAGAGACTCGGAGTAGCCGAGGAAGAGCCATCCTCCCGGAGCCAGGGAGGCGAGGAAGCGCTCCAGCACGCGCCGGGTGGTCGGGGTGTCGAAGTAGATGATGACGTTGCGGCAGAAGATGGCGCTCCACCCTCCCGGCGGAGCGGCCGGCCACGCTGGGCCGACGAGGTTGTGCGCGGAGATGCCGGCGACGAGCCGCCGCAGCTCCGGCGTCACCTCGTAGGAGTCGCCGCACTCCGTGAACCAACGCCGCCGCAGAGAGTCGGAGACGTCCTTCACCCGACGCGGCTCGAAGACGCCGCGGGCGGCGGCGGCCA
>Ga0335081_10000854_pt1 | contig 49135 bp, 38 predicted proteins | sample Lox_Sample_35_FD_206713 | JGI IMG/M metagenome (GOLD analysis project Ga0335081, IMG submission 206713) | Soil microbial communities from Loxahatchee National Wildlife Refuge, Florida, United States - Lox_Sample_3.5 | ecosystem: Environmental > Terrestrial > Soil > Wetlands | place: USA... | reverse complement strand
GCGCGACCGCCTCATCGACGGTCTTCGGCGCGTGGTAGCGGAACGCCGCGGGCTTCATCGGCTGGTTTCAACTTTGGGATTGACGTATCTTTTTGAATTGATGCACGGTTTTTGGCACAGAGTCAAAGTACGCCGAGGCGTAAGGAAGGCCGGTCAAACGGGATGAAACCGCCGCGTTTTTCCTATCACGATCCGCGCAGCATCGCCGACGCCGTCGGGCTGTTGACCAGCCTCGACAACGCCAAGTTGCTCGCCGGCGGCCAGTCTCTGATGCCGATGCTCAACATGCGCTTCGTGCTGCCGGACCATGTCATCGATCTCAACCGAGTCGACGGCCTGAGCTATATCCGCGCGAACGACGGCGCGCTCGAGATCGGCGCCATGACGCGCCAGCGCGACATCGAGTTCTCCGCTCTCGTCGCCAAACGCTGTCCGCTGATGCACGAGGCGATCCGGCAGGTTGGCCACCGCCAGACGCGCAACCGCGGCACGCTCGGTGGCTCGCTCTGCCATCTCGATCCGTCGGCGGAACTGGTCTCGGTCGCGGCGGCGCTCGATGCCAAGGTTTCGGTCGCCGGCAAGAACGGCGCGCGCGACATCGACTTCGCCGCCTTCCCGGTCGCCTATATGACGCCGGCGATCGAACTTGACGAATTGGTCATCGGCGCCACGTTCCCGTGCTGGCCCGAAGGCCACGGCTACGCCTTTGTCGAGTTCGCCCGCCGCCACGGCGACTTCGCCATCGTGTCGGCCGCGGCGCTGCTCGAAGAGGACAGAAACGGTAAGGTGACGCGCGCGTCGTTGACGCTCGGCGGCATGGGACCGGCGCCGGTGCGCGCGCGCGAGGTCGAGCGTGCGCTGATCGGCGACAGAATAGAAGAAAAGCGGCTGCGCGAGATTTGCGAGACGCTGCGGGCCTGCGAAGCAATCGACGACATTCACGCGCCGGCGGCCTATCGCCAGCAACTGGCGACGGTGCTGTCGCGCCGCGCGCTTCTGAAAGCCCATGAGCGCGTCGTTGCGGGGAAGGGCTCATGAGCGAAATGGGTGAGACACGCAGCATCGCCGTGACCGTCAACGGCAAGCGCCACGAGGCGACCGTGCCCGTGCGCCTCACGCTCGCCGACTTCCTGCGCCACCAGCTGGGATTGACCGGCACGCATATCGGCTGCGAGCACGGCGTCTGCGGCGCCTGTACCATCCTGCTCGACGGCCACTCGGCGCGCTCCTGCCTGCTGCTCGCGGTACAGGCCGACGGCCACGAGATTCTCACGGTCGAAGGCATCGCGCCGGACGCCAACACCTTGCATCCGCTGCAGCAGGCGTTCCACGACCATCACGGCCTGCAATGCGGCTTCTGCACGCCGGGCATCCTGACCACCCTGATCGAGCTTCTGCGCGACAATCCCGATCCGACCGAAGAAGACATCCGCATCGGCATTTCCGGCAATCTGTGCCGCTGCACTGGTTATCACAACATCGTCGTCGCCGCGCTCGATGCGGCGAAGCGGATGAAGGCGGCGCGCGGCGTGCCGTAAGCGATGCCCATCCGCTTCGACGATATCGGCCACCGGCTCAAGGCGTTCCGCCTCGGCTCCGGCCTGTCGGCGGAGGAGATCGCACAAAAACTCGGCATTTCCCGCACCGCGCTCTATCGCTTCGAGAAAGGCGAGGTGGCGAAGATCGAGACCTTGGAAAAGCTCGCCGAGCTGCTTGACGTCTCGGTGCCGACCTTGCTCGGCGTCGGCGTCGAATACATCGCCTCCGCCGTCAGCTATTTCGAGCGCATGCGCCAGATCGAGGAGACCGCCGAGCACGTCATCGTGCTGGCCGGGCCGATCTCCTATGTGCTCGCCTCCGATGCGTTCGATCGCGCGCTCGGCGACATCCTGCGCGAGTCGGTGCCCGATGAAATTTCAGGACGCGAACGGGCACTCGCCCAGATCGACGAATTGATGACGGTGTTGCGGGCGCGCAAGGAAAGCTATCGCCGCCGCCGGCCGGCCGTGGTCAATCTGATCGCGGCCAACGAGATGGAGCGCTTCCTGCGCAACGGCTTGGTCGGGCGCCACGATCTGCCGGAAAAAATCCGCCGCCAGCGCCGCGCGCTCGCCCGCGCCGAGGCCGAACACTTTACCGCGCTGATGGAGAACGAGCCGATCGGCGTGCAGATCGGCATCGTGCTCGACACGCTGCCGCATACGAGCTTTCAGATCTTCCGGCAGCCCGACCGGCAGATTCTGGCGTTGAGCCCGTTCCGGCTCGGCGAGGAGCCGAACATCCGCGTCGGCATGGCGATGATCACCTCGGCGCCGGAGGCGCTGGCGCTGCACGACAAGATGGCGCGGGAGCTTTGGGCGAGCGCGCTCAAAGGTCCCGCCGCCGTGCGCTTCATGCGGACGATGATGGAGAAGGCGGGCGAGTAATCACGCCCGCGCGTAGCGGCCGCGGTTGAAGAAGCGGTCCTTCTGATCGTCGGTCGCGGTGTCGCGGTTCGACTTGATCTGGCCGACTTTCGCCAGCGCCGCCTTCACCGCCGGCCGCTCCTCGATCGATTTGAACCAGCGCGCCAGATTCGGATTGTCCTCCCACTTCACGCCTTGGGCGTCGTGGTTGCGCGTCCACGGGAAGGTGGCCATGTCGGCGATCGAGTATTCGCTGCCGGCGATATAGGGCGTGTGCGCGAGGCGCTTCTCCAAGACCTCGTAGAGCCGCTTCACCTCGGTCTGGTAGCGGCCCATCGAATAGGTATTGTCGGCGGCCTTGGGCGCAAACATCTTGAAGTGGGTGAACTGGCCGAACATCGGGCCGACGCTCGAGGTCTGGAAGAACAGCCATTGCAGCACGTCGTAGCGCGCCGCCGGATCCTTCGGCATGAACTGGCCGGTCTTCTCGGCGAGATAGATCAGGATCGCGCCGGACTCGAAGATGGTGATCGGCTTGCCGCCCGGGCCGTCGCTGTCGACGATCGCCGGGATTTTCGAGTTCGGATTGATCTTGATGAAATCTGCGTTGTACTGCTCGCCTTTCCAGACGTCGACGAAATGCTCCTTGTAGGGCAGCTTCGTCTCTTCGAGCATGAGGTAAATTTTCTGCACGTTCGGGCTGGTCAACGCATATAAGTCGATCATGACTGCGTCCTTGGGGTCGTGAGGGAGGCCGCGAACCTACCGGCCGGCGCGGGCTCCGACAAGGCAGGAAGACGCGTGCGCGCTTCATGGCTGCTGCGCTCTTGTGCGTCATCACCGATGCCGCGTAGGTTCGCTGCCAGGATAAGAAAAGGCTCGATGGGGATGCGTTATTGCGCTGCTGCGTTGCTCGCCGTCATGGCCGGATTGATCTCGACCGCGGGCGCGCGGGCGCAGATGGCGGAAGAATTCTTCAAAGGCAAGACGCTGCGCTTCACCGTCGTGTACGAGCCCGGCGGCACCTACGATCTCTACAGCCGCCTCGTGATCGTGCATCTGCCGAAGCATATTCCCGGCAACCCGGCGATCATCGTGCAATACATGCCCGGCGCCGGCGGCATGGTCGGCACGGTGAATCTCTACGAGAAAGCGCCGCGCGACGGCACCCAGCTTGGCATGCTGCCGCGTGACATCGCCGTCAATCAGATGCTGCATCCGGACGCGGCGCGCTATGACGCCAAGCGCTTCTCGTGGCTCGGCCGCATCGCGACCTACACGGGCGTCATGATGGTGATGAGCCGCACCGGCGTGAAGACCGCCGAGGATCTGCGCAACAGCCAGGTTGTGGCAGGCTCCTGGGGCAACACCACCGACAGCTTCGTCACGCCGACGCTGCTCAACGCGCTCGCCGGCACCCATTTCAAGATCGTCACTGGCTATCGCGGCGCCGCCGACGTCGACCTTGCCATCGAGCGCGGTGAGGCCGACGCCCGGGTCGCGTCATGGACGGCGCTGAAGTCGACGCGCGCCGAGTGGCTCAACGACGGCCGCGTCATCGTGCCGTTCCAGACCGGGTTGAAGCGCCATGTCGACTTGCCCGACCTGCCGCTGATCAGCGATCTGGCGCAGAGCGACGACGGCCGCCGCATCCTGGAATTCATGAATTCCGACTCCAGCGTCGGCTGGAACGTGACCGCGCCGCCCGAGGTGCCGGCGGACCGCGTCGCCGCGCTGCGCGGCGCCTTGGCCGCCACCCTGCGCGATCCGGATTTTCTGGCCGACGCGCAAAAGCAAGGGCTCGAAATCGTTCCCGGCAGCGGCGAAGAGGTGCAGCAGGTGGTCGAGCGCACGCTGGCGACGCCGCGTGACCTCGTCGCCCGCGTCGCCGCGATCGTCGGCGCGCAGAACTAGAAAAGGAGAAGATTTTGCTGATCGACTGGCACGTTCACATCAACGATCCGAAATTCATCGGCAAGCCGTGGTGGCCGGTGCCGGTGCCGATGACCATGGAGGACGCGCTGCAGGCGCATGCGCTCGCCGGCCTCGACCGCACCGTGATCAGCAATGCGGTGCATTATATTCGCCACATGGATTCTCAGAAGGACGTGCTGGCGGCGATCGAAAGCTCGAACCGCCATCTCGCCAAGTGCCGCGACCAGCATCCTGACAAATTCGTCGCCATGGCGACCTGCGTGCCGAACGGCGGCGACGAATTTTTGAAGGAGCTCGAGCGCGCCGTGAAGCAGGACGATGCCCGCGCCGTCATCATCAATTCCAGCCACCATGGCCACTATCCGGACGAGGACGCGGCGCGGCCGTTCTTCGAGCTGGTGACCGATCTCGACATTCCGGTCTTCATCCATCCGGGCGACGCCACCACGCCGGCGATGAAGGACTATCGGCTCGCGTCGAGCGTCGGCCGGCCGGCTGATAACTGTTTGTCGTTGGCGCGGTTGATCGTGCGCGGCATTTTCGAACAGTTTCCGACCGTGAAGATCGTCGGCAGCCATCTCGGCGGCGGCATTTGCGAGGTCATCGGCCGCATGGACTATGCCTACGAGCTGCTCGACTTCTCGGTGTTCCTCGGTCCCTATGAGCCGATGCTGATCAAGCACGCGCCGAGCCACTATCTGAAAATGCTGTACTTCGATTCCGCCTGCTATGCCGCGCCGGCCGCCGAATGCTGCCTGAAGACCGTCGGCGAGGATCATTTTCTGTTCGGCACCGATTCACCGCCCATGGTGCCGCTGAAGATGAAGGGGCTGAAGATGATGGATCAGATCGGCATGACGGCGGCGCAGCGCGCCAAGGTGATGGGCGGCAATGCCGCGCGGCTTCTCAAGCTCAACTGAATTGTTGAAGCGCAATAGGCAGCGTGTGTGGGGTGTGCGTATGACGACAAAAAAGAAATCGCCCGAGGAACTGCGCAGCTACCGCTGGCTCGGCAAGAACGATCTGCGCTCGTTCGGCCACCGCTCGCGGCTGCAGCAGCTCGGCTATGACCGCGCCGACTGGGTCGGCAAGCCGGTGATCGGTATCGTCAATACCTGGAGCGACATCAACGCCTGCCACGGTCATTTGCGGGCGCGGGCGGCAGACGTCAAGCGCGGCGTCTATCAGGCCGGTGGCTTCCCGATCGAGCTGCCGGCGATGTCGCTCGCCGAGCCGATCGTGAAGCCTTCCACCATGATGTACCGCAACTTCCTCGCTATGGAGTGCGAGGAACTGCTGCGCAGCCATCCGATCGATGGCGCGGTGCTGATGGGCGGCTGCGACAAGACCACGCCGGGCCTGATCATGGGCGCCATCAGCATGGGCCTGCCGGCGATCTACGTGCCGGCCGGGCCGATGCTGCGTGGCAACTGGCGCGGCAACCCGCTCGGCTCCGGGTCCGATGCCTGGAAATACTGGGACGAGAAACGCGCCGGCCGCATCGGCGATGCCGAGTGGAACGAGATCGAGGGCGGCATCGCGCGCTCCTACGGCACCTGCATGGTGATGGGCACGGCAGCCACGATGATGGCGATCACCGAGGCGCTCGGGCTCGCATTGCCGGGCGCGTCGTCGATCCCGGCGCCCGACGCCAATCATCCGCGCATGTGCGCCGCTGCCGGCCGCCGCGCCGTCGAGATGGTGTGGGAGGGTCTGACGCCGGACAAGGTCCTCACGCCCGCGGCCTTCGACAACGCCGTCCGCGTCCACATGGCGCTCGGCGGCTCGACCAACGCCATCATCCACGTCATCGCCATGGCGCGCCGCGCCGGCATCGCGCTCGACATGCAGCGCTTCGACGACATTTCCCGGCAAGTGCCGGTGATCGCCAATATCACGCCGTCGGGCAAATATCTGATGGAGGATTTTTATTTCGCCGGGGGCTTGCGCGCGCTGATGAGCCGGATGAAGGACATGCTCGATCTGTCGTGCCTCACCGTCAGCGGCGGCACGCTGGGCGACGCCATTGTTGACAGCAAAGTGCACATCCCCGACGTCATCCACGGTCTCGACGCGCCGCTTTATCCGGAAGGCGCCACCGCCGTGCTGACCGGCAACCTTGCCCCCCGCGGCTGCGTGATGAAGCCGGCCGCCGCAGAAAAGCGCTTCTTGGCGCACCGCGGCAAGGCGATCGCGTTCGAGAATTACGATCACATGGCGCGCGAGGTCGAGCGCGACGATCTCGACGTCACGCCCGACCACATCCTCGTGCTCAAGAACGGCGGCCCGAAGGGCGGCCCCGGCATGCCGGAATGGGGCCAGCTGCCGATTCCGAAGAAGCTCCTCAAGGCCGGCGTGCGCGACATGCTGCGCATCTCCGACGCGCGCATGAGCGGCACCAGCTATGGCGCCTGCATCCTGCACGTCGCGCCCGAGAGCTATGTCGGCGGCCCGCTGACGCTGGTCAAGACCGGCGACGAAATCGAGATCGACGTCGCGTCGCGCAAGATCCATCTGCACGTCGGCGACGACGAGATGGCGCGCCGCCGCGCCGCCTGGCAACCGCCGCCGCCGCGATTCCTGCGCGGCTACGGCGCCATGTATGCCGAGCATATCGGCCAGGCCGACGAAGGCTGCGATTTCGATTTTCTCGCCGGCAGGCAACCCACGGCCGAGCCGGAGATTCACTAGGGCGTGTGCTCATCAACGCCGAATGGGCGCTATAAGGCAAGAACAGACATCGCCGGATGGGGTCGATCAATTGCTCTGTAGACGGGCGACGTAATTATGCAAAGCAGACTGAACGCGTGCGATAACCGTATCCCAGTCGCGCGTATGATCCTGCCGAAACAGCCGGCCCGTGGGGTACCATGGACTGTCTTCGCGATCGCGTAGCCATCGCCAACAGGTATTGTGTCGATTGATCAGCCAAAAGGGCTTGCCAAGTGCTCCGGTGAGGTGGGCGACCGAAGTATCTACGGTAATTACAAGGTCCAAATTCTCGATGAGAGCGGCAGTATCGGAGAAATCATGCAAATCCTCCGTCCAGTCGATAACGCGGTGACACAGAGGGCTATTGCGTAATTGCAGCACCGCATCATCGCCCTTTTGAAGACTGTAGAAATCACAATTTGGCACCTGAAAAACAGGTTCAAGCTTATTCAATGCTTCGTTGGCGGTCGAGAATCCGATGTCCAACGGACAGCTCTTTCCTGGGATTGCCCGCCCACACGATGCCGATTCTGGGTCTTTCACGATTTCCGATGCGATTGCGCCACACGCTTGTCTTGCTTTCGAGCGCGGACAGGTAAGGTGTTTCGGACGGTATGGTCTGAAGCTCAGTCTTCAGTGCCAGCGGCAGGCTGAGCAATGGGCAATGAATATCGAAGCCTGGCAGCGGATCACCCCTCGGTACGATCTGCGCCGCGCCAGCCAGAGTGCTCATCAGCTGGTGCAGGGGCTTTTGGACCTCCAATATCACGCGCGAGGCTTGCCTCGCGATCAGTGGGACGTAGCGGCAGAATTGAATCGTGTCCCCCAAGCCTTGCTCGGCATGGAGAAGGATGGTCTTTCCTGCGATCTCATTCGATCCAATCCACAACGGTTGTGAGAAGTTGCGCTTCCCCTTCGCTCGCTGCTCAATTTCCCATCGCCATTCGTACTTTTCCCAACCGCGAGCAAAGTCCCCGATAAGCATTCGACAGATCGCCTCGTTGTAATGCGCTTGGGCGTAGCTCGGTTGCACCTTGATGGCGCCGTCATAGCTCGCCAAAGCCTCGCCGAAGCGGTCCAGCTCCTGCAGCGTGCTGCCACGATTGGAAAGCGCCTCTGCATAATCCGGCCGCAGGGCGAGCGCGCGGTCATAACTCGTCAGCGCCTCCTCGAACCGCTGCAGCTCGTGCAGAGCAAGGCCACGGTTTGAGAACGCCTCGGCATAGTCCGGTCGCAGCTTGAGCGCCTGGTCGTAGTTCGCGAGCGCTTCCTTGAAGCGCTCCAGCGCATGCAGCGCGTTGCCACGGCCGCAATGCGCCTCCGCATAGTCCGGTCGAAGGTTCAGCGCGCGGTCAAAGCTCGCTAGCGCCTCCTCGAACCTGGTCAGTTCACACAGTGCGTTGCCGCGACTGTGGTGCGCCTCGGCATGGTCCGCGCGCAGGCCTAGCGCCCGGTCGTAGTTTGCCAGCGCCTCCTCGAACCGGTTCAGCTGATGCAGAGCGAGCCCGCGATTCGAGAGCGCCTCCGAAAAGTCCGGTCGTAGCTTGAGCGCGCGGTCGTAGCCCGTCAGCGCCTGCTCGAATCGCTTGAGCTGATGCAGAGCGAGGCCGTGATTGGAGAGCGCTTCGACATAATCCGGGCGCAGAGCGAGCGCACTGTTGTAACTCGCAAGAGCCTCCTCGAACCGACGCAGCTCATACAAGGCATTGCCCCGACCAAAATGCGCCTGCGCATAGTCCGGACGCAGGGTGAGCGCGCGGCCGTAGCTGGTCAGCGCCTGCTCGAAGCGTTTCAGCGCCATAAGGGTGTTGCCCCGATTGGCGAGCGCCTCGGCATAGTCCGGCTGCACCGCGAGCGCGCGGTCGTAGCCCGCCAGCGATTCATCAAAGCGTTTCAATTCGTGAAGAGCAACGCCGCGATTACACAGCGCCTCGGTAAGCTCCGGCCGTACCGCAAGCGCACGATCATAACTCGCCAGCGCCTCCTCAAATCGCATCAGCCCCTTAAGTGCATTCCCACGATTGTTCAATGCAAAAGCATTGGTCGGATTTCTTTTAAGGGCAGAATCTATTTGTCGCAGAGCCGCCGCATGATCGCCGCGTTGGCTGAAAATGACTCCCAGCAGATGCAAACAGTCAAAATGATTAGGCTCCGTAGCAAGGATCTTTTTGTAGATGCTTTCAGCATCCGCCAATTGACCGGCTTGATGCAGCGCCAATGCTTCAGCCAACATTCATGGGTTCCTATCGAATAGGAAACGCGAAAGCCGACATCAAAATCACCCCCTGCGATGCGCAATGTGTCCAGGGGTGTGTTGGTCAGGCATCGCGGCGAACGCGATAAGCATCAGAATTCGAATCACCTTTCTAATCAGTGAACAAGTCGAGGAATAGATGTCAAATCAAAGATCGCCACGAGGGGCGTTTTTGTTCGCCGGCCGCAATATGAGTATACGCTCTGGGGTCTTTACTCCGCCGCCTGCCGCCGCGCGACGCGATAGCTCCCCGGCACGGTGCGAAACGCGATGTTGAGCCGGTTCGCGCCGTTGATGGCGATGACGGCGAGCGTCAGATTGGCAAGCTCTTCCTCGCCGAATTGCGCGCGTGCTTGCGCGTAGACGTCATCCGGGACGTGACCCTCCGTAACGCGCGTGAGCGCCTCGGTCCAGGCCAGAGCGGCGCGCTCGCGATCGCTGTAGAACGGCGACTCGCGCCAGGCATCGAGCAGATAAAGCCGCTGTTCGCTTTCGCCCGCGGCCCGCAGCTCCTTGGTGTGCATGTCGATGCAGTGCGCGCAGCCGTTGATCTGTGAGGCGCGAAGCTTCACCAGCTCCAACAGCGTGTGTTCGAGCCCGCATACGCGAACGAAGGCGTGCAGTGCGCCCATCGCCTTGGCGCCCTGCGGCGAGGCTTTGCGAAAATCCATGCGCGCTTGCGCCGTCATCGGTGCCGCCTTTCTAAAGCTTCCAGACGCGCTTTAGGCCATTATAATCCCGGGCAATCGCCGCGAAAGCACGGCGCGAACCGCGATGGAGGGCACATGATCAAGCTGCGATCGATGGCTGTGGCGCATGTCGCGGTGGCGGCGCTGCTGTGGGTTGCCGGCACACTGTCCGCCGGCGCGCAAAGTCCGGCGTTTCGCGTCGATCCGTTCTGGCCGCATCCATTGCCGAACAACTGGATCCTCGGCCAGGTTGGCGGCATGTCGATCGACGCCCAGGACAACATCTGGGTGTTCCAGCGGCCGCGCTCGCTGACCGACGACGAAAAGGGTGCGACGCTCAACCCCCCGCGCTCGAAATGCTGCGTGCCGGCGCCCTCGGTGCTGGTGTTCAACCAGGCCGGCGACCTGATCAAGTCGTGGGGCGGGCCCGGCGAAAATCAGGGTTACGACTGGCCGCTGCAGGAGCACGCCATCCTCGTCGACAACAAGGGCTTCGTCTGGCTCTCCGGCAACGGCAAGGGCGACAGCATGGTGCTGAAGTTCACCACCGACGGCAAGTTCGTCAAACAGCTCGGCCGGCGCGGGCCGCTGACGTCGAGCACCGATCTCACGCAGTTCGGTCTGGTCGCCGCGCTGGAGCTCGACGCCAGGGCGAACGAGATTTACGCCGCCGACGGCTACGGCAATCACCGCGTTGCCGTGCTCGATGCCGATTCAGGCGCGATCAAGCGCATCTGGGGCGCCTACGGCAAGCCGCCGACCGACGAGGATTTGCCGGCTTACAATCCGGACTCGCCGCAATTCGCCAATCCGGTGCATTGCATCGGCCTCGCCAAGGACGGCCTCGTCTTTGTCTGCGACCGCAGCAACAACCGCGTCCAGGTGTTCAACAAGGATGGCGGGTTCGTGCGGCAATACGTGTTCGACCCGGCGACCAAGGGTTCGGGCTCGACCTGGGGCCTCGCCTTTTCGCCGCGCGATCGGAAGCAGAACTATTTCGTGCTGATCGACGGCACCAACAACGTGCTGGAGGCGGTGCGGCGGAACGACGGCACCGTGGTCGGCACGTTCGGCCGGCCCGGCCGCGAGACCGGCGAATTCCACTGGGTGCATGTCGGCAAGTTCGACTCGCGCGGCAATCTCTATACCGGCGAGGTCGATACCGGAAAGCGGCTGCAGAAATGGGTGCCGGTGGAGTGACGCTCACCCTGCCGGCAAAATAACTGCGCGGCAGTCACCGAAGCCGATGCGGGTCTGGCCGCGCTTGGCGCAGAAGCCGCGGAAGATGATCTCGTCGCCGTCTTCGATGAAGCCGCGCTTCTCGCCGCCGGGCAGCTCGATCGGCTCGCGGCCCCGCGCGGTGAGCTCGAGCAGGCTGCCCCAGCTCGGTTTGTCCGGGCCCGACACGGTGCCCGAGCCGATCAGGTCGCCGATCTCCAGATTGCAGCCGTTGCTGGTGTGATGCGCGATCATCTGCGCGATGGTCCAATACATCAGCGCGAACGAGGTCTGGGTGATGCGCAGCGGCGCGGCGCCGTTCTTGCGCATGGTCTCGGTCGAAAGGTAGGCCTCGAGCGTGATGTCGAGGCCGCCGCTGGCTTGGTCATCGGCGTCGCTGAGATAAGGCAGCGGCGCCGGGTCGCCGGCCGGCCGCGCGTAGGCCGCGGCATGGAACGGCGCCAGCGCCTCCGCGGTGACGATCCACGGCGAGATCGTGGTGCCGAAATTCTTGCCGAGGAACGGTCCGAGCGGCTGGTACTCCCAGCCTTGCACGTCGCGCGCCGACCAGTCGTTGAGCAGGCAATAGCCGAACACGTGCTCGGCGGCGCGGCCGACCGGAATGGTCTGACCGAGCTCGGAGCCGAGGCCGACGAAGACGCCGAGCTCGAGCTCGAAGTCGAGATTGCGCGACGGTCCGTAGCTCGGCGCGTCTTCGTTGGCGCCTTTGCGCTGGCCTTGCGGCCGCTTGACCGGCGTGCCGCTCACGCGTACCGACGAGGCGCGGCTGTGATAGGCGACCGGCACGTATTTGTAGTTCGGCATCAGCGGATTGTCCGGGCGGAACATGCGCCCGGCATTGCTGGCGTGGAAGACCGAGGCGAAGAAGTCGGTGAAGTTGCGAAACGCAACCGGCAGCCGCACGTCGGCATCTTTCATCGCGACGAGATGCGGGTTGATGCTCCCCGGATTGCCGTGCTCGGTCGAGAGCGCTCGCGACAACGCGAGCCGCAACGCCGACCAGGCCTGTGGGCCGAGCGACATCAGCACGTTGAGGAACGGCGCCCCGCCAGCCTTTGCCGCCTCGGCGGCAAGCCCGCCGAAGCTCGCTCCGGCGGCGGCGAGGTCGAGTATTTGATCGCCGATGGCGACGCCGACCCGCAGCGGCGCGCTGATCACCGCCGCCGGGCGGAATACGCAATACGGCAGATTCTGAATGGGGAAGTCGCAGTCGGGCGCGTTCGCGCTTTCGATGAAGCTCTTGCGCGCCGGATCGTGGGTCTCGTTGAGGGGTATAGCCATTTGTAAGGGGACTCTGGGCAGGGCTGCGGATGGTAGCTCGGGCTGCTATGAAGCCGATATGGATATACAATCCGCGTCGGTTTGGGAAATCGTGCCGTGAGCGTCATCGCCGAGCTTGCCGCCTTCGTTGCCGCGGCGAACGCGTCCGGCCTGCCGGTGGCGGAGCAGGAGCGGCTGCGGCTGCATGTCGCCGATACGGCAGTGGCCGCGCTCGCCGGGGCCAATATTCCCGAAGGCAAGGCGCTGCAGAGCCTCGGCGACGACGGCGCGCTTGCCATCCGCATCGGCCGCCAGGCGGCGGCGACGCGATTGACCGAGATCGACGACATTCACCTGCCGTCGTGCACCACGCCGAGCGCGGGGGTCTTGCCGGTCGCGCTGGCGCTCGCTGCGCGGGACGAAAGATGTGATCCCGGCGAGGTCGCGAGCGCGATCTGGGTCGGCACCGAGCTCATGACCCGGCTCGGGGTCGCGGTGCGCGGGCCGCAAATCCTTTATCGCGGCATCTGGCCGACCTATCTCGGGGCGCCGGTTGCGGCGGCGGCAACGGCGGCGCGGTTGTTCGGCTTGAACGAAGCGCGCACCGGTCACGCGCTGTCGCTTGCGGCGATGCTGATGGCCGGCGGCGTCGGCCGCATCCACGGCGCGCCGTCTGGGCGCTGGTTTCTCTACGCGAGCGCCGTCGCCGCCGGCGTCGCCGCCGCCGAAGCGGTGCGTGCCGATTATCGCGGCGATCCGGATATTCTGGACAAGACCTGGCTCGCCGACAGCCACGGCATCGCGTTCGACCGCGAGCGCCTGACCGAAAATCTCGGCGCATCGTCCGTCTATGGGGCGCTCAGCATGAAGCCGTTATGCTCGGCCAAGCAGGCGATCGCCGCCATCGAAGCGTTCCGCACGCTAAGCGATCGCGTGCCCAAAGAGGCCATCGATAAAGTCCGCGTGCGCGTGCCTCAGGCTTACGCCGGCATGGTCTCGACCCGCGCCGAGCTGGGAGCACGGCAATCGACCATGGTGAGCGTGGCGCACCAGATTGCGCTCGCCGCGCTCGCGCCGGAGCGGCTCTTCGAAGTCGACCGCAGCGCCGCCACCATCGATGCGGCGGTGGCGCAGTTTTCGGCCAAGGTCGAAGTCATTGCCGACAAAAATCTTGAAGCGTTCTATCCACGACATTGGCCGGCCGAAGTCGAAGTCGAGGCCGGCGGCGATGTTTTGCGCCAGCGTATCGTGGAAGCGACCGGCGATCCCGAGCACCCGCTCGACCGCGCCGGCGTCGTCGCCAAGGCCCACCGCGTGCTCGATCCGCTGGTCGGCAACGCGCGCGCCGAAGAATGGCTGAAACTCGCCGGCGCGGCGCTCGACGACCGAAGTGCGTGTCGCAAGCTCGCCGCGGCTTTCGCGGCCGGTCTTTAGGGAGAAAGCGCGTGGCCGGGACGATCGCGACCAAGACCATCCAGTGCGCCGGCGGCCTGCCGGCGTTTCTCGCCGTGCCGGCCAGCGGTGGCAAAGTTCCGGCCATCGTGCTGATGCACGAGCGCTACGGCCTGGTGCAGCACACCAAAGATCTCGCCGCGCGTTTCGCCGGCGACGGTTTTGTCTGCATGGCGCCGGATTTTTTCTTCAAACATGCCGACCAGGAGGCGCTGCATCGCGGCGACGTCGGCTATTCGATCCAGGACGCCGAAGCCAACGAGTACATCGCGACGGCGATCGCGGAATTGAAAAAACTCCCGCAAGTCGATCCCGCCAGGATCGCCGTCATGGGCGTGTGCCAGACTGGCCGTCATCCGCTGGTGTTCGCCGCCGAACATCCGATCGCGGCGGCGCTCGTCTGGTACGGCGCCGCCGGCGACAAGGAGTGGAAGGTCAACGCGCAATTCCCGAGGCCGTTCGAGGACGTCATCGCCGGTGTCGACTGCCCGGTGCTCGGCCTTTTCGGCGAGGCCGATCATGTCATCTCGCTCGCCGACGTGCGGCGGCTGCGCGATTGCCTCGACCTGCATGACAAGACCTATACGATCAAGGTCTATCCCCGTGCGCCGCATGGCTGGCTCAACGACACCATGCCCGGCCGCTACCGGCGCGACGCCGCGGAAGCGGCATGGGCGTTCCAGCTCGACTTTCTGAAAAAGGTGCTCGATCCGCGTTACGACAAATCGCGGCGCGTGCAGGTTTACGAATGCGAGCACGCCGCGGCTTACGATTTTTCCAAGAACGTCCGCCTGGCGTGACGGCGGCCGCCCGGAATGAGCCGTCTGCTCTTTGCCATCGTCTCTACCGCCTTCGTCGAGCAGGTGGTCATCACCGTGGTGCGTGTCGCCACTACCTACCGCGCCGTCGAGCTCGACCTGTCGGTGGTCTGGCTCGGCGTGATCACCGCGGCCTATGCGGTGCTGCCGATCGCGATCGGCGTGCCGATGGGGCGTTTCATCGATCGCGGCTATGACGCGGTCACCACCTGGATCGGCGGCGGCCTCCTGATCGTCGCCTGTGCCGGCTTCCTCGTGTTTCCGAACCTGATCGGTATTTTGGCCGCGACCTCGCTCATGGGCACCGCGCATCTCTTGTTCGTGGTCAGCCAGCAGATCCAGTGCACACGCTGCGGCAGCGGACCGGGCGCGATGGAGCGCGCCATCGGCAATTACATGGTGGCCAATGCGGTGGGGCAGGGCGTCGGCCCCTACATTGTCGCGTTGGCCGGCGGCGCGGCCAGCGTGCCGCCGGTGCGGTTTCTGTTTTGGATCGGTCTCGGCGGCGCGGTCTTGACCGCCGGCTGTGCGCTGCTCACCCGATCCTCGGGCGCATCCAAAGTGTCGGTGAACCGCGCCAAGGTGCCGCTGCGCGAGCTGTTGTTCGCGCCGGGCCTGACCGCGATCATCGCGGTCAGCGTCGTCACCGTGGTGGCGCAGGACCTGATCGTCGTTTACTTGCCGCTGCTCGGCTCCGACCGCGGCATGAGCGTCGATGCGGTCGGCACGTTGCTGACTATCCGCGCAGTCGCGGCGATGCTGGCGCGGCTGTTCTTCGCCCGGCTTCATGTCGCCTTCGGACGTGCTCCACTGACGCTCATCAGCACGTTCGTCGGCGCCGGCGCTTACGCGGCGATCGCCGTGCCGTTGCCGCTGCCGCTTCTCTACGCCGCCATCGCGGTTGCCGGATTCGCGCTGAGCATTTCGGTGACCGCGAGCATCGCCGGCGTGCTCACGGTCGCAAGCGGCGGCGCTATCGGCACGGCGAATTCGCTGCGCACCATGGCAAGCCGCGTCGGCCAGGCCACCATTCCCCTCGTCGCGAGCCTGGTGGCGGCCGCCATCGGCACGGGCGGCATTTTCGTGCTGATCGGGCTTACTCTCGCCGCAGCGGGCGCGGCGGTCCGATTCGACAGGGATCGCGTGGAGCGGTCGGCGCGTTAGCTCCACAAAGGGTCGTGCACCGGTCAGTGGTGACCGCTGCCTTTCTTCTTCTCCTGCGACGGCGGTTTACGCGGGCCGCCTAACGCGCGCTGCGCACCCGGCACGGCGCCCGGCTGACGCTGCAGTGCCGGTCGCGTGCCGGGCTGTTGCGGCGGGCCGTTCGGCTTCGCGGCCGGCGGCTGCGCACCGGGCGCGGTCTGCAAGGTCGGAGGCGTTCCGGTTTGTTGCCGCGGCTGGGCGCCGGGCGAAGGCAACGGCTGCGTGCCGGGCACCGTGCGCTGCTCAGGCCGTGGCGGTCCGCCCGGTTGACCCGGTCGCGGCAGTGGCTGGCCGCGCTGACCCGGTTGGCCAGGCTGGCCGGGTTGGCGCTGCAGGTTGGGTTGATTGGGCCGCGGCTGGTTGCGTTGCTGCTGCTGCAAGCTGCGCCGCTGGGTATTGAACTCGCGGCCGACCGCGCGGGTTGCAAAGGTCTGACGCACAAAGGCGCGGTCGCGCTCGGCCTCCTGGCGGGATATCTGCAGCGGCACCGCGGTGAAGCGGCCGGCCGCGCCCGGCCGCAGCGCAAAGCCGGTTGCGCCGCGCGACAGAATGCCAAGCTGGGTGCCGTCACGGCCGAACACTTCGATGCGGCCGACCCTGCCGTCGGCGTCGGGATAGAGCTTGATCGACACCCCACCGGCGGCGGCGCCGCCGCCCTCCGGCACCTCGACCACGCCAGTTGTGCCGCGAATGCCGAGCGACGACGCCGGCGTGTCGATCTTCATGCTGCCGGTGTGGGCGACCTCGGCAGCGACGAAAGCGACGGTACCACGCAGCACATTGAACACCGCCGCATTGTTGTTGCCGCCGCGCTGATAGACGAACTCGTCGACGCTGATGCGGGTGTTCGGCTTCAGCGTGAACGTGGTCTCGTCATCGAAGGTAATGCCGAGCGTGCCGTCGACGCTCGTTTGCAGCGCGTCGCCCTTGAAGATCGGATTTTGTAGCGCGAGCGCGCTGGTCGCGCTGTTGCGCGTGACCGAGGCGCCGCCCTGCAGACTGGCCACGCTGCCGATCGACGTGTCGTCGGTCTGCGCCGCCGCTGGCGTGGCCGGTGCCGGCGGCAATGCAACAGGCGGCGCGGGGGGCCTCGGTGCGGTGGGCGGCGCCGGCGGCGTCGGGGCTTGGGTCAACTGCAATGGAGCGCCGGCCTGTGCCCGGGCACCGTGGCTCGACGCTGCGACACTGCCCAAAATCAGCATCGACATCAGCATCGTCCGTGCAAGCTTGGACGAGACGGATTTGGGCCAGGCCATAGTTTGATCTGGTCGGTGGGTTTGCAATGTCTTGTCGAGGCGATGCTGCAGTCTTGTAAATAATCCCCGTCCGTCATGCTCGGCGCGGATTTCGGCGACAGTTGGACCCGCACTCATAGCACTGCTTGAACCGCCGGTATAATCATGCTGTCTGGCGGGCCGAAGGGCGGCAACAGGAACGGAAGACACGATGCTCGCGCAAGAACGACAGAAGCGCCTGGCGGCCGCCATGGACGAGGCCGGCATCGACATTGTGGTGCTCTACGGCAATGCCTGGCAGGGTGATTACCTGCGCTACGGCACCGATTTCGGCATTCTCGAGGGTCATGGCATCGCGCTCGTTGCCGCCGACGGCAGCGCTGAATTGTTTCTCGACAGCGCTACTGATGCCGAGCGCGCCGAGCTCGAGGCGCCCGCGGTCACGGTGCACCTGGCGCCGGATATCGCGCGCGCCGTCGGCGCGCGGCTCGACCGCGCCGCCAATGCGCGCATCGCCGCGGCGCCGCGGCGTTTCCTGCCGCGCTGGCTCGCCGACGCGACGCGAAGCTTCAAGCTCGACGACGCGACCGCGCTGCTCGACAAGCTGCTCATGCACAAGAGCACGGCTGAGATCGCGGCCGTACGCCGTGCCGCGCAGATCGCCGACGAGGCCTATGTCGAATTTCTTCGCGTGGTGCGGCCCGGCCGCCGGCAGTTCGAAATCGTCGCCGACCTCGAGGCGCATCTGCGTCGTCGCGGCTGCCCGGATAACTTCATGATCATCGGCTCGGGCGGCAAGGATGTGCTTGGCATGACGCCGCCGTCGGAGCGCCGCATCGCGATCGGCGACCTGGTGACGACGGAGCTCACGCCCGCCGTCGACGGTTACTTCGCCCAGATTTGCCGGACGCTGGTGGTCGGCGAGGCGAGTGAGGCGCAGCGCCGCGCGTTCGGCGTCTTCGTCGAGGCGCTGGAGGCCGGCACTGCCGCGGTGCGGCCCGGCGTGCGCGCAGCCGACGTGGCCAAGGCCGAGAATGACGTGTTTCGCAAGCACGGGCTTGGCGAATACACCACGAGCCAATGGACGCGGGTGCGCGGCCACGGCATGGGCATGTTCGCCGACAGCAAGCCGCACATCCTCGAAGACGTGAACACCGTGCTCGAGCCCGGCATGACGTTGATCGTGCATCCCAACACCTATCATCCTGATGTCGGCTACATCGTGCTCGGCGACGCTCTCGTCGTGACCGACACGGGCGCCGAGGTGTTGTGCCGGACGCCGCGCCAATTGTTCGAAGTCGCCGCGTGATTGAGCGAAGGCAAGATCGATGCGCCGCGGCCTGATCGTCCGCTCTACGGTTGAATTGCCCGACGCGGTGTTCGTGACGCGGCTTGATCGCGTGCGCGCGGCGATGCAGGCGGAAGGGCTCGACGCGCTCGTCGTCTATACCAACAACACGCGGCCGGGGGGCGTGTCGTGGCTCGCGGGCTTCGTGCCCTATTGGTCGGAGGCGTTACTGGTGGTGCCGCGCGTCGGCGAGCCTTATCTCGTCGCCGCCCTGAGCTTTCGCGTCAAAACCTGGATCGAACGCGTCAGCTGCCTCGGCGACGTGCTGCATCATCCGCGCGTCGGGCTCAAAGCCGCGCAGCAGATCGCCGCGGCGCGGGCCGATGCGGCGCTCGGCATCGTCGATTTCGACGGCTTGCCGGCCGGAATCGCCGACGATCTGCGCGAGGGCGGCCCGCGCCTGACGCTGCGCGACGCGAGTGCGTTGTTCGCAGCGCTGCGCGCCGTCGCTGATCCGGCAGAGATCGCGCTCGCCGGCAAGGCCGCGAGTATCGCCCGTGAGGCACTGGCGGCGATGCACGGCGAAAATCTCAACGCCACGATCGGCAACGTCGAGAGTGAAGCGCGCTCACGCGGCGCCGAGGAAATCTACGTCGCGGCGGCGCCCGATCTCGATCGTGATGCCCGCTTCAAACGCATCGAGGGTGAGGCGGCGCGCGGCACGCGTTTCGCGCTGCGAGCCACGGTCGCCTACAAGGGCGCGTGGGTGCGTCTCATCCGCTCGATCGGCGAAGAAGCTGTCTTGCACGAGGCCGCGGCGCGGTTCGCGCAAGCTGTGGCCCTGTTGCCGAGCGAGCGTGGCTTCGCTGATTTTCGCTCCTTCCTGGTCGAAGGCTGCCGCATCGCGCAGCCGCTCGAAGCGCTGATGGGATCGCGCGTCGGCGTGCCGACGCCGCCGCTGCCCGGCGCGCTGGTCTCGGTGCAGGCCGCGCTGGCGGTGGACGGGACGATGGTGCTGCTGGGCGCGCCGGCGCTGATCGGGCAGCCCGGCGAAGCGGCGAGCCTGCTCGTCGACCCGCTGTTCGATTGAGCGAAGCGGCAAAGCCGCCGGTCTTTAGGACGTCGCCGCGTTCTGCAATTCGCGCAGGCGCTGGTTCTCGCTGATGCGACGCCTGCCTTCGGCATCGATGATGCGGGCGAGCTCCGGGTGATGGGCGGTGAGCGTGCGGAATTCGGCGAGGTCGAGGACCAGCAGCGTCGTCGGCACCACCGTGACCACGTTGGCGGTGCGGATCGAATCGCCGAGCAGCGCCAGCTCGCCGAAGAACGAGCCGGTGCCGAGCCGGACCGGAGACGGCTTGACGTCCACTTCGACCTCGCCGTCGACGATGAAGTACATGCAGTCGCCGACCCTGCCGCGCCGGATGATGGCGATGCCGGCCGGCACTTCCAGCCGGCGCAGCAGGTGGGTGATATTGGCGATCGCCGCCGAGTCGAGGGTTTGGAAGAACGGCACCTTGCTGACCAGATCCCAGGTGCGGATGAAATTGCGCCGGCGGCTCTCCGCGGCAAAGCCGGTGGCGAGAATACCGGTCCATAGGCCGAAGGTGGCGATGCCGCAGATCATGACGACGGCGCCCAGCAGATGGCCGAGCGGGGTGTGCGGTACCTCGTCGCCGTAGCCGGTCGTGGTCAAGGTCACTACCGCCCACCAGAGCGCCGCCGGCATCGTGCCGAAGGCTTCCGGCTGCTCGTCGCGCTCCAGCAGGTACATGGCGGCGGACGCCAGGAACAGAACGATCAAAAACAGCGCGAACACGCTGGCGAGCGGCCTCGCCTCGAGCACGAATACGCGGCCGAGCTGGGCAAAGCCCGGCGAGTTCTGCGCGAGCTTCAGCACCCACAAGGTTGCGAACAGCCAGGCGGTCGGTGCAGAAGCGCCGGCCGCGAACGCGATCGGCACCGGCAACACAGCCAACATGTCGACGATGCCGGACGCCGAGAGCAGATAGTGCTGAACGCCGCGGCCATGGTTGGCAACCGTCTCCGACCGCGCCCGGACATAGCCCTCGACGGCAAAATAGCCGAGGCAGCACCACAGGCAGATGCTCAGCCAGCCGCTGACCGACTTCTGCAGGTCCGGCACGGTGAGGGTCGTCATCGCCGCCAAGCCGATGACCAGCACGACCTGGCGGCCAAGCGACGATGCCCCGAACCGGCGCAGCGGCGCGGTGTAGCGTGCAACGGTCGTAAGCGCGGTCGGCGGCTTCACGCCTGCTCCTTCATCGCTCCGGTAGGCATAAATTACGCCCTGGACATTGGCGCGGCCAGTCGAAATTGCGCGCCGCGGCTGTTCCTTGTGACCCCGGTCACAGCGGGCCTGAAAAACACGCGTCGATGTGATAGTGACCGGCAGCAGACGCTCGAACGGCGCGCTTGGGCCGGCCGCATCGGGGCGAAGGTCGGCGGAGGACAATCATGGAATTCATGCATTTGAACGAGTTCTTTAACGGCCTAGCCGCACTGTTCATCGTCGCGACGGCCTCGTCGAAGACCATGGTGCCGCTACGGGTCATGTCGATCGTCGCCAATTGTTGCCTGATTGCGTCTTACGCCGCGACGCACACCTACATCCTGCTGGCGCTGCAAGCCATAACGCTGCCGCTCAATGCCTTTCGCCTCTACCAGATGATGGCGTTGATCAAGAATGTCCGCGAGTCGGTCCGCGGCAATACCTCGATGGACTGGCTCAAGCCGTTCATGACGTCACGCCGCTTCCACAAGGGCGACATCCTGTTCGCCAAGGGGGAGCCCGCCAGCGAGATGTTCTGCACCGTGTCCGGGCGCTACCGCCTGCTCGAGCTCGGCATCGAGCTGAAATCCGGTCAGGTCGTCGGCGAGCTCGCCATGCTGGCGCCGGACAACCGGCGCACCGCGACGCTGGAATGCGTCGAAGACGGCGAGGCGCTGTCGATCACCTACGGCGAAGTCGAACAGCTCTATTACCAGAACCCGACGTTCGGCTTTTACTTCCTGCGGTTGGCAACGGCGCGGCTGTTCGAAAACATCGGCAAGATGGAAGCCGATCTGGCGCGGCTTCGGTCCGCGCAAGCTTGAGCGGCCTCGCTCAGCGACCAGCGCGTTACCAGCAACGCCCGGCGCAGCGACGAAAGTCCTTGATGCGGCGTGTGAATCACCGCCGATGCGGGTTGCGTCCGCGGTCGATTTTCACTACCGATGCCGTCACATCGCCGCTCGATCGGACCTAAAGCTTCAAAGCTTCGCACCGGAAAAGCCATGGCAGCAAAACAGATTTCACGCTTGGAGCTGGCGAGCTATCTGCTCAGCCCGGCGCTGTTCGTAATGATCGCTCTCATGGTGGTCGAGGCGATGCTCGCCGCCGCCACCACCTGGTTCGTCATCAATGCCGGACAAAAAGTCGCCACCGGCCATTTCCTGATCGGCGACCTGATCTGGATCCTGACCACGCAGTCGGCGTCCTATGTGGTCGGCGTCATCAGCTGGGTATTCGCCGAGCGCGCTGGCTATCGCGGCTTCGGTAAATTCATGCTGCGCTTCGCGCGGGAGAACCGCGGCAAGGTCAAGCTGTTCAACGACAAGCCGTCGCGCGAAAAGGTCGAGCCGTTTCTCACCGGCGAGACCTTCCAATGCTTCTTCAACGTCATGTACGAGCTGGAATTCGCGCTGAAGCTGTTCCTCGGCCTCGTTTTCAACTCCATCGTGCTCGGCGCCGAGATCGACGTCAGCTTACCGTTCGCTTACGTCGGGGCATTCGCGGTGCTGCTGTTGATGCAATGGGTGCTGCAGAAGCCGATCGCGACCGCTTATCTGGAAAATCAGCGCATGAACAACCGTATCACCGCGCAGGGCTATACGGCGTGGGACAACGTGTTCAGCGGCAACGGCTATAACCTGCGGCTATGGCTCGGCGGCTTCAAGCTCAGGCTGCGCGAAGGCTTGACCGCGCAGATCCGCGCCATCGTGGCGCGCGAAGGCATGAGCGCGATGAGCGGCATCGTCAGCCTCGCCATCGTGTTCGCGACCGTCACCGTGGTCGCGCTGCACAATGCCGGCAATACCGCGCTCCTGGTCGGCTTGGCGACGACGCTGCCGCGGCAGATCGAAATGACCTACGAGCTGCATCTGCTCGCTTCTGGGTGGAACGATTTCATCGCCATCTGGACGCGATTCGGCGGCGTCGCCGCCAATATGCTGCCGGATCCCGATCCCGATTTCGACGAGCGCATCCATTTCGACCGGCTGGTGTTGCGCGAAGGCGAGGGCGCCAACGTGGTGTCGTCGATCGGTGACGCGCTGCGTATCGCGCTCGCGCAACCGACTGGCCGCGTCAACGTGCGCGGCGGTAACGGCTCCGGCAAATCATCGCTGCTCGCCGCACTCAAGACCGAGCTGCGCAGGCGCGCCTATTACTGGCCGACCACGGACCGGCTGGCGTTCAAATTCGCAGGCGGCGAGGTGCCGGTCGAAGTCGAAGGCGATGATGACGACGAAGTGGTCGTGGTCGCCGATTCCATGGACAAGAAGCTCGGTTATTCCTCGGGCGAATTGCAGCTCAAATCGCTCGAGGAGATCGTCGGCTCGACCCGTGCCGACGTCTATCTGCTCGACGAATGGGATGCCAACCTCGACGCCGCCAATAAGGCCAAGGCCGACGAACTGGTCAATGCGCTGGCCACGCGCGCCCGCGTCGTTGAGATTTCGCACCGCGACGGCCCGGCGTAACGCAAGCCGGTGTGATCCAAGCCGCTGTGACCCAAGCCGGTGTGACCCAAGCCGGTGTGACTAAGGTCACAGCCGGCGCGAAAAACGCTCGATAAATGCGCAACATAGCTATAGCGCCGGCGCGCGCGGCGCCATAGCGGCGGTTTGGCCCGGCGAGTATGATCGGGGCAGGTTTTGGCCGTGGCGAGGTCCATGAAGCGAGCCGGCAAGGCGAGCGGTAAGGCGGCGCAATCGCGGCGTGGCGCGGCCGCGCGCGGCAGCCGCGGCAGCGCCGCCAAATCCGAGCCGGCACGCGCCGGTATCGCGTTGCAGGACCGGCTCGATCGCACGACCCGCGAGCTCGACGAGGCGCTGCAGCAGCAAGCGGCGGCGGCCGAAGTGCTGCGCATGATCTCGACCTCGCCGGGCGATCTGAAAAAAATCTTCGCCGTCATCCTGGAGCGCGCGACGCGGCTGTGCCGGGCGCATTTCGGCACGCTCTATCTCGTCGAGGGCGAGTTCTGCCGCGCGGTCGCGATGCACAACGCGCCGAAGGCGTTCGCCGAGTTCCGCCGCCGCAACCCGCTGGCGCCAATCACCGGCACGACGGTTTTGGCACGCGTGGCGAAGTCGAAGCGCACCATCCAGATCGCCGACATGGCGGCGGAAGCCGCTTCGTACAAGAGCGCGCCGGAACGCCGCTTCGTCAAGCTGACCCGCGTGCGCAGCCTTGTCACGGTGCCGATGCTCAAGGGCCGCGAGCTGATCGGCGTCGTCACCGTCTATCGCCAGGAGGTGCGCCCGTTCACCGCGCGGCAGATCGCGCTCCTGGAAAGCTTTGCCGCCCAGGCGGTGATCGCCATCGAGAACGCGCGGCTGGTCGGCGAGCTGCGTCAGCGCACCGGCGACCTCACCGAGGCGCTCGATCGGCAGACCGCGACCGCCGAAGTGTTGCAAGTCATCAGCGCCTCGCCGGGTGAGCTGGAGCCCGTGTTTCAAACGCTGCTGGCCAACGCGACGCGTATCTGCGATGCCAAGTTCGGCATTATGCATCTGCGCCGGAACGACAAGTTTCGTCCCGCCGCGATTGCGAGCGCCACGCCGCAATTCGAGGCGTACGTCAAAAAACGCGGCGAGTTCAAGCCGTCGCCGAAGCAGCCGCTCGGCCGGATGCTGCGCACGAAAGCCGTGTGCCAAACCCTCGCCGGGGACAAGGATGCCAAGGAGGTTGCCGCATTTCGCTTCGGCGGCGCGCGGGCCTTCATCGGCGTGCCGATGCTCAAGGACAACGAGCTGATCGGCGCCATCAATATCTTCCGTCAGGAGGCGCGGCCCTTTACCGACAAGCAGATCGAGCTGGTGCAGAATTTCGCGGCCCAAGCCGTGATCGCGATCGAGAACACGCGGCTCCTCAACGAGCTGCGGCAGAGCACGTCCGACCTGACCGAATCGCTGGAGCAGCAGACTGCGACTTCGGAGGTATTGCGCGTCATCAGTTCCTCGCCCGGCGAGCTGCAGCCGGTGTTTCAGACGATCCTCGAGCGCGCCACGCATATCTGCGAAGCCAAGTTCGGCGCGCTCTCGATGCGCGAAGAAGAAGGATTCCGTGCGGTTGCAATGCATGGCGCATCGTCCGCCTTCAACGAATTTCGGCGGCGAGAGCCTCTCATCCGGCCGACGCCGGGACACAATTTAGAGCGGCTCATTCGCACAAAGGACGTCGTCCACGTACCGGACCTTGCGGCCGACAGGGACGCCGCTCCCGTGCCCTTCGATGTCGCCGGTGCCAGAGCGCTTCTTAACGTCCCTCTGATGAAAGACAACGATGTGATCGGGTCGATTTTAGTTCATCGCCCCGACGCCGGGCCGTTTTCTGCCAAGCAAATCGAGTTGGTGAAAAACTTCGCGGCGCAGGCCGTCATTGCCGTCGAGAATGCGCGTCTGCTCACCGAATTGCGCGAATCGCTGCAACAGCAGACCGCGACCGCCGACGTGCTCAAGGTGATTAGCCGCTCGACGTTCGACCTGCAAACCGTGCTGAACACGCTGGTCGAATCGGCCGCGCGGCTGTGCGAGGCGGACAACGTGAACTTCAATCGCCTCGACGGCTCGATCGCGGAATACGCGGCAAGCTACGGCTTCTCGCCGGAAGTGCAGGACTACCTCAGCGCCAGGAGGTTTTCACCGGGCCGCGGCAGCGTTACCGGACGCACGCTGCTCGAAGGGCGCGCGATCCATATCCGCGATGTGCGCGAGGATTCGGAGTTTGTGCTGACGCCCCTGGTCACCATGTTGCAGGCGCGCACCCTTCTTGGCGTCCCGCTCATGCGGGAGGGCCAGCCGATCGGTGTCTTCGTCTTGGCCCGGCATACGGTTCGGCCATTCACGGACCGGCAGATCGATCTCGCGACCACCTTCGCGGATCAGGCGGCGATCGCCATCGAGAATACGCGGCTGCTCGGTGAATTGCGCCAATCGCTCGAGCAGCAGACCGCGACCGCCGACGTCCTCAAGGTCATTAGCCGCTCGACATTCGACCTGCAGGTCGTGCTGGAAACGTTGATCGAATCGGCGGCACGGCTCTGCCGCGCCGACCAGGCGACCTTCCGGCTGGCGCGCGGCGGATTCTTCCATCATGTCGCAAGCTACGGCTACAGCCCGCAGCAACACGATTACATGAAGGAGCATCCGGTTCCCGCCAAACCGGATCGTGGATCGAGCGTCGGCCGGGTCGTCATGGAGGGCAAGGCCGTTCAGATCGAGGACACCAAAGCCGATCCTGAATTCAAGGTGACCAACGTTTCCGGCTTTGAAAACGTCCAGACCACGCTGGGCGTGCCGCTGCTGCGCGAGGGCAGGCTCATCGGCGTGCTAGTGCTGATGCGGGACCGCGTTGAGCGATTCACCGACAAACAGATCGAGCTCGGCACCACGTTTGCCGATCAGGCGGTGATCGCGATCGAGAACGCCCGACTGTTCGAGGCGGAGCAGCAGCGCTCGCGCGAGCTTGGCGAGGCGCTGGATCAGCAGACCGCGACCTCCGAAGTTCTCAAGGTCATCAGCGCGTCGCCTGGCGATTTGGCGCCGGTATTCAACGCGCTGCTCGCCAACGCCACCCGCATCTGCGACGCCAAGTTCGGCATCATGACGCTCTACAAGGGCGGACCGTTTCGTGCCGTCGCGCTGCACAACGCGCCGGCGGAATTCGCCAAGACGCGCCGCGACGAGGCGCTGTTCTGGCCGGATAAGACCAATCCTCTGGCGCGCGTCGCGGCCACCAAGCAAATCCAGCACATTCTCGACGCGCGTAAGGATGAAAGCTACCTCTCCGGCGAGCAGGCGGCCAAGATCATCGTCGAGCAGGGCGGTGCCCGCAGCCTGATCGACATCCCGATGCTCAAGGAGGGCGAGCTGCTCGGCGTGTTCGGCATCTACCGCCAGGAGGTGCGGCCGTTCACCGAGAAGCAGATCGAGCTGTTGCAGAACTTCGCCGCGCAAGCCGTCATCGCCATCGAGAACACACGGCTACTCAACGAATTGCGGCAGCGCACAGCGGATCTCTCCGAATCGCTGGAGCAGCAGACGGCAACGTCTGATGTGTTGGAGGTGATCAGTTCGTCGCCGGACGATGCAACTCCGGTATTCGAGACAATCCTCGCGAATGGCGTTCGCATCTGTAAAACCCGATTTGGCGTTCTGTTGCTGTTCGACCGCGGCCGCATGCGCGTGGTCGCCATGCATAACGCCCCGCGTGAATTTGCAGAAATGCGGCGGCGTGACCCCTACATTCCATTGGAAAAATCGATCCTTAGTTCCGTCGTTAGGACCAAGAAGCTAGCTCACGTGAGCGATATTACAATCGAGGAGCCTTACGCCAGTTCTCCCTTGGCAAAAGTCGGCGGCGCGCGGACCGCGCTCGGTGTTCCGATGCTAAAGGAGGGCGAGCTGGTCGGTGCAGTCGCGTTTTACCGCCAAGAAGTTCAACCGTTTACCGAAAAGCAGATTGCGCTCCTACAGAATTTCGCCGCGCAAGCCGTCATCGCCATCGAGAACACACGGCTGCTCAACGAATTGCGGCAGTCGCTGGAGCAGCAGACCGCGACTGCGGACGTGCTGCGCGTCATCAGTGCGTCGCCGGGCGATTTGGAGCCGGTTTTCCAGGCCATGCTGGAGAATGCGACCCGCATCTGCAATGCAGAGTTCGGCATTCTGTTTGGGTACGAAAACGGCAAGCTTCAGCCGCTTGCGCTGCGCAACGTCCCGGAAAAGCTTGCTGGCTTCCTGCGCGATAATGCGCCGCTCGTGCCGCTGTCCGGTTCTACACTGGAGCGGCTAGTGCAGACCAAAGATGTCGTCGACGTGGAGGACGTGGCGCGCGCCGACGGATTGTCGAGCCCGGCCGCACAATTCGGCGGCGCTCGTTCCTATCTTGGCGTGCCGATGATCAAGGACGATGTGCTAGTCGGTGTGATCGCCATCTTCCACCAGGAAGTGCGCCCCTTCACCGATAAGCAGATCGAGCTGGTGCAGAATTTCGCAGCGCAAGCCGTGATCGCCATCGAGAACACACGACTGCTCAGCGAGCTGCGGCAGTCGCTGGAGCAGCAGACCGCGACTGCGGACGTTCTCCGCGTCATCAGTTCGTCGCCGGGCGACCTTACGCCGGTATTCCAGGCGATGTTGGAGAACGCCGTACGCATTTGCGAAGCGAAGTTCGGGCAGCTGTATCGCTTTGAGGAAGGCAGGTTCCATTTCGTATCGGCGCACAATACGCCACTCGCCTTCGTCGAAGCGCACAGGCATGCAGAGACCTATGATCCCGATCCGATGACGCCGCTCGGTCGCGTGGTCGCGAGCAAGTCGCTGATCCACATCGCCGATCTTTCGGCCGACGAGGCCTACGTCGAGGGACGCCATCAGCGCATCACCAGGGCCGTCGAGCTCGGCGGCGTCCGCACCTTACTGGTCGTGCCGATGCTTAAGGACAACGAACTGGTCGGCGCCTTCACGATGAACCGTAAGGAGGTTCGCCCGTTCACCGATAAGCAGGTCGAGCTAGTGCAGAACTTCGCCGCGCAGGCGGTTATTGCCATCGAAAACACGCGGCTGCTCAACGAATTGCGACAACGCACGGACGATCTCTCCGAAGCGCTGGAGCAACAGACCGCGACGTCTGACATTCTCAAGATTATCAGCTCTTCACCCGGCGAGTTGGAGCCAGTATTCAAGGCGATATTGGAAAATGCGACCCGCATCTGTGAGGCAAGATTCGGTATCCTCTATCGCTACGACGGTAACGTGTTCCATTTTGGGGCTGAAGTCGGAACGCCGCTGCCATATGCCGAAATCTTGAAGCGGCGCGAACCGTTTCATCCGAGGCCCGGCACCCAGTTTGAGCTTGTTGCGCGGACAAAGCGGGTCAGCCACACCGCTGACGATGCTGCCGATTTCGTTCCCGGCAATGCAACCACTCTGGGCGGCGCGCGGTCCCGTGTTTGCGTGCCAATGCTTAAGGACGACCGTTTCATCGGCGCTATTACCGTCTACCGCCAGGAAGTGCGGCCGTTCACCGACAAGCAGATCGAATTGGTGCAGAATTTCGCGGCCCAAGCCGTGATCGCCATCGAGAACACGCGACTGCTCAGCGAATTGCGCCAGCGCACCGCCGATCTCACCGAATCGCTCGAGCAGCAGACCGCGACGTCGGAGGTGCTCAAAGTCATCTCAAGCTCGCCCGGCGACCTGCAGTCGGTGTTCAGCGCGGTATTGGAAAACGCCGTCCGCATCTGCGGCGCCAAGTTCGCTGCCCTGCCGCTTTGGGAGGACGATGGCTTTCGCGTCGGCGCGTTGCACAATTTCCCGCCCGCGTTCGCGGCCGCGGCGAAGCGCGGACGGCTGCTTCCAGGCCCGAACGCGCCGGTCAGCCGCATGGCGAGCAGCAAGCAGGTGGTTCACGTCGCCGACATTACCCAGGATGCCGGCTACTTCGATCGCGATCCTCTGGTGGTGGCCGGCGCCGAGCAAGGCGGCTACCGAACGACCCTTTGTGTGCCGATGCTCAAGGAAGACGAGCTGATCGGCGGCATCGTCATCTTCCGCCAGGAGGTTAAGCTCTTCACCGACAAGCAGATCGAGTTGGTGCAGAACTTTGCCGCGCAGGCGGTGATCGCCATCGAGAACACGCGGCTGCTCAACGAATTGCGCCAATCGCTGGAACAGCAAACCGCCACGGCCGATGTGCTCAAAGTTATCAGCTCGTCGCCTGGCGAGCTTGAGCCGGTTTTTCATGCCATGCTGGAAAATGCGACGCGGATTTGCGAGGCTGAATCCGGAACGCTCTACCGTCGCAATGATGAGCTCTTCCACATCGCAGCCGAGATCGGCACGTCTGCGGAAATGTCCCAGACGCGAAGGCAGCGCGGCCCATTTACGCCGAGATCGGGCAGCCTGCTCGAAAAGGTTGCGCAGACGAAGCGGACGAACCATACCGCCGACGATGCAGGCCAGGAAAGCATGCATGCACGGCTCGGCGGGGCCCGTTCTCGGCTTTGCGTTCCGATGCTCAAGGATGGCGTGTTGGTGGGCGCCATCAGCATCTACCGTCAGGAAGTCCGACCCTTTACCGGAAAACAAATCGAATTGCTGGAGAATTTCGCCGCCCAGGCCGTCATCGCCATCGAGAACACGCGGCTGCTCAATGAATTGCGCCAGTCGCTGGAGCGGCAGACCGCGACCGCCGATGTACTCAAAGTCATCAGCCGTTCGACCTTCGACTTGCAGACGGTGCTCGAAACGTTGGTCGAGTCGGCGGCGCGGCTTTGTCGCGCCGATCGCGCTTCCATCACCATGCCGAGGGACGGCGGCTATCGCCGGGTCGCCAGCTACGGCTTCACGGAGGAGTTCAAGCAATACATGGACCGGCAGCCGCTGCCGATCGACCGCAGCAATATTGTGGGGCGTGCGGTGCTCGAAGGCGTGACCGTCCATATCGCCGACATCGAATCTGATCCCGAATTCAGGTCGGACTTGCCCCGGCTCGCCCAGATACGCACGATCCTCGGCGTGCCGATGCTGCGGCAGGGCGTTCCTGTCGGCGTCCTGGTGCTGACGCGCGGCTTCGTCGAGCCGTTCACCGAAAGCCAGATCGCGCTGGTGACGACGTTTGCCGACCAAGCAGTCATCGCCATCGAGAACGTGCGGCTGTTCGACGACGTGCAGAAGCGTACCGAGGAATTGAGCGACGCGCTGGAGCAGCAGACCGCGACCGCCGACGTGCTCAAGGTGATCAGCCGCTCGACCTTCGATCTGCAAACGGTGCTCGACACGCTCGCCGAATCGGCGGTGCGCCTGTGCGAGGCCGACATATCATCGATTCACCGCCAGCACGGCGCCAATTACCAGGCGGTCGCGACGTTTGGCGGGGCGCTGGGGGGGCGAGAGGTCGGCCTGAGCGTGCCGTTCGCACCCGGACGCGGCAGCATCCTTGGCCGCACGGTGCTTGAACGCAGGCCGGTGCAGGTCGCCGACGTGCTGGCCGATCCGGACTACACGCTGCAAGAAGTGCAAAGAAAAGTCGGCTTCCGCACCATCCTCGGCGTGCCGCTGCTGCGCGACGGCAATCCCGTCGGCGTCATTATCCTGATGCGGCTCACGGTGCAGCCGTTCACCGAGAAGCAGATCGAATTGGCGACCACGTTTGCCGACCAGGCCGGCATCGCCATCGAGAACGTGCGGCTGTTCGAGGAGATTCAGGACAAGAGCCGCCAGGTCGAGGAAGCGAGCCGGCACAAGTCGCAGTTCCTCGCCAACATGAGCCACGAGCTGCGCACGCCGCTCAACGCCATCCTCGGCTATACCGAGCTCATCATTGACGGCATCTACGGCGAGGCGCCGGACAAGATGCGCGCCACCTTGGAGCGGGTGCAGTCGAACGGCAAGCATCTGCTCGGCCTGATCAACGACGTGCTCGATCTGTCGAAGATCGAGGCGGGTCAGTTGGTGCTGTCGATCCAGGACTATTCGATCAAGGACGTGGTGCACGGCGTCTACAGCACGGTCGAGCCGCTGGCGAGCGGCAAGAAGCTGAAATTCAAGATCGAGCTGCCGCCCGAGCTGCCGCCGGCGCGCGGCGATGACCGTCGCCTCACCCAGGTGCTGCTCAACCTGGTAGGCAACGCCATCAAATTCACTGACACCGGCGAGGTTGCAGTGAAGGCCGCGACCGCCAACGGCAGCTACACCATTTCCGTGCGCGACACCGGCCCGGGCATCGCCGAGGCCGATCAGGCCAAGATTTTCGACGAATTCCAGCAGGCAGACTCGACGCAGACCAAGGCCAAGGGGGGCACGGGCTTAGGGCTCGCGATCGCCAAGCGCATCGTCGAGATGCACGGCGGCCGGCTCTGGGTCGAATCGAGCGTCGGCCATGGGTCGACGTTCTCGTTCACGGTGCCGTTGCGGGTCGATCGTCGAGCGGAGCCGCCATGACCAAACGCATTCTCGTGGTCGAGGACCAGGAAGACAATCGCCAGATCCTACGCGATCTTCTCGGCAGCGTCGGTTACGACATCGTCGAAGCCGGCGATGGCGAAGCAGGCGTCGCTGCGGCCGCCGCGCAGCGCCCCGATCTCATCCTCATGGACATTCAGTTGCCGCGCATGGACGGCTACGAGGCGACGCGGCGCATCAAGGCCACCCCCGAGCTCAAAGGCATTCCGATCATCGTCGTGACGTCCTATGCCTTGAGCGGCGACGAGGCCAAGGCGCGGGCGGCCGGCTGCGACGCCTATGTCACGAAGCCGTATAGTCCGCGTCAATTGCTGGCCAAGATCAGGGAGTTCCTGCCGGCTTAAGCGGCGAATGGCAATTTTTCAGACGCATGCACAATCCCGCCCGCATCCTCGTGGTCGACGACAATGAGACCAACCGCGATATCCTGATCACGCGGCTGGAAAAGCACGGCTACGAATTGCTGCAAGCCGCCGACGGCGAGGAAGCGCTGGCGAGCGTCGCCCAGCACACGCCGGACTTGATCCTGCTCGACGTGGAAATGCCGAAGCTCGACGGCTTCGAAGTCTGCCGGCGCTTGCGCAAGGATGCGGCGCTGCCGTTCATTCCGATCATCCTGGTGACGGCGCGCGCCGCCACGCAAGACGTGGTCACCGGGCTCGATGCCGGGGCCGACGAATATCTCACCAAGCCGATCGATCAGGCGGCGCTGGTCGCCCGCGTGCGCTCGATGCTGCGCGTCAAGGAGCTGCACGACCGGGTGCAGGTGCAGGCGACCGAGCTCGCCGCCTGGACCCAGACGCTCGAGCAGCGGGTCACCGAGCAGGTCGCCGAGCTCGGCCGCATGAATCGGCTCAAGGGCTTTCTGTCGCCGCAGATCGCCAGGCTCGTGGTGTCGTCCGGCGACGACAAGCTGTTGGAGAGCCACCGCCGCGATGTCACCGTGGTGTTCTGCGACCTGCGCGGCTTCACCGCGTTCGCCGAGCGGGCCGAGCCCGAGGACATCATCGCCGTGCTGCAGGACTATTACCGCTGTCTCGGCGAATCGATCGATCGCTATGAGGGCACGCTGCAGCATTTTGCCGGCGACGGGCTGCTGATCATCTTCAACGATCCGCTTCCCTGCGCCGATCCGGCGGAGCGGGCGGTGCGCATGGCGGTCGAGATGCGCGGACGCGTCGCCGCGATGCTCGGCAAGTGGCGCCGGCTCGGCCACGAGCTCGGCTTTGGTGTCGGCATCACCTCAGGACACGCGACTCTGGGCAGCGTCGGCTACGAGGGCCGCTTTCATTATTCGGCGACCGGCAGCGTGGTGAATCTCGGCGCCCGGCTGTGCGGGCATGCCGGCGACGGTCAGATCCTGATCGACGGCCGGGTCCATCTCGCCGTCGAAGCGCTGGTCGCCGTGGAGCCGATCGGCGATCTCGACCTCAAGGGTTTTCAACGCGCCGTGCGCGCCTTCAATGTGCGCGAATTGCTGTCGTAGCCGATCCTCGCCGGCCTTGCGGTGCAGGCGCTTTACGCGCCGAGTGCGCCGCGCACGCGATCGGGTGAGAACGGCAGCTCGCGCAACCGCACGCCGGTAAGCGTCGCAATGGCATTGCCGATCGCGCAGGCCACCAGCGGCACGCCTTCCTCGCCGCCGCCGGTCGGATGGTTGTCGGTCGACACCACCTTGATCTCGATATGCGGCACGTCGGACATGCGCGCCACCTCGTAGTCGCTGTAGTTCGATTGCGCGACATGGCCATCGCGGATCGTGATCTGTTCCCGCAGCACTGAACCCAACGCATAGATGATGCTGCCCTCGGTCTGGGCGGCGAGATTGCGCGGTTGCACGGCGATGCCGGCATCGAGTGCGGCCCAGAAGTTGAGCACCTTGATCTTGCCGGTGGCGCGGTCGAGCGAGACTTCGGCGATGCCGGCCGCCAAGGTGTCGTCCTTGACCATGGTGCCGACGCCGAGCGCGGTGCCGTCGCGCTTGCGCGTCCAGTCCGACATCGCGGCCACGGTGCGCAGCAGATGCTGCATGCGCGGCACGCCTTCGGTCAGCTCGATCCGGAATGCCAGCGGGTCCTTGCCGAAATCCTTGGCGATGTCGTCGAGGAAGCTTTCGACGGCGAAGGCATTGTGACCGTTGCCGACGCCGCGCCACGGCGACAGCCGCGCGCCGCGGTTCTCGATCACATGTTCGGCGAGCTTGTTGGGGATCGGGTATTGCGGAATCGGCGATCCCTTCATCACGATCCGGTCCTGCCGCGGCTTTGGATCGCCGGAAACATAGGCAACCACCGACTCGGCGACGACGCGATGATGCCAGGCGACGAGCTTGCCGTTGTCGTCGAAGCCGGCCTCGATGTGATGGGCGGTGGCCGGCCGGAATTTGCCGCCACGGATGTCGTCTTCCCGCGTCCACACGAGTTTCACCGGCTTGCCGACGGCCTTGGACAGCCGCACCGCGTCGTAGACCGCTTCGTGGTTGCCGCGGCGGCCGAAGCCGCCGCCGAGGAAGTGCTGGTGCAGCACGAGCTTCGAGCGGTCGGTCTGCAGCAGGCGCGCGACGCCGTTGAGGAGACTGGTCGCGGCCTGGGTACCGACCCACAGCTCGGCCGCCTTGCCATCGGCGCTGACCGAAGCCGTCGCGTTCATCGGCTCCATCTGCGCGTGGTAGACGTAGCGCGTGCGATACTCGCCGCGGAACACGCGCTTGGCGTTCACGAGCGCCGCCTTGGCATCGCCGGCATTCTCGTAAGGTACGCCGTTGCGGCTCTTGTCGCGGCCGATCGCCGCGAGATCTTCGAGCACTTGCTCGCTGTCGAGATGGGCGCCCGGTGCGTCGCCCCAGGTCACCTTGAGCAGGCCTTTGGCCCGCTGGGTGCCCTCGACCGTGGTGCCGACGACGCCGACGCCTTCCGGCAGTTTCACGACGTCGGTGACGCCGGGCACCTTGCGTGCGCGGCTGTCGTCGACCTCAAGCGGCGCGCCGCCGGCATAGGGCGATTGCAGCACCGCGCCGTAGACCATGCCGGGCACCTGCACGTCCATGCCGTAAGCTGCGGCGCCTTTGACTTTCAGCGGAACATCGACGCGCGCGACGTCCTTGCCGATGAGCCGGAAGCTTGCAGTGGGTTTGAGGTCACTCGCCTCGATCTTTGGCAAGGCTGTGGGCGCCGCCGCAAAGGCGGCGATCTCGCCATAGCCGATGCGCCGACCGGAGACCTTGTGCACCACGACGCTCGGTTCGGTCGCAAGCTCGCCGACTGGCACCGCCCATTTCGCCGCGACCGCCTCGAGCAGGACACGGCGCGCCTGCGCGCCAGCAATGCGCAGCGACGTGAAGTAGCCGGTCACCGAGGCGCTGGCCGAGGTCTGGAAGGTGTAATTGTATCCGGGATTGCCGAATGTCTTGTCATCCCATGCGGTCGGAAACACCGGCCTGACCTTGGCCCAGTCGGCGTCAAGCTCTTCAGCAACGATCACCGGCAGGCTGGTGAATGAGCCCTGACCCATCTCGGCCGCCGGTGCCACGATGGTGATCGTGCCGTCGGGCGCGATCGTCAGCCAAACGCTCGGCGCGTAGCCCGTCGGCGCGTCGGCATAAGCGTTGTCGACGATGGACAAGGCGTCGGGCGCAATCGCCAGCGCCAGGGTGAGGCCGGCGGCGGTTTCAAGGAAGGCGCGGCGGCTCACGGCGGGGCTTTTCAGGTGCCGGTTCATGGCTCAGCCCTCCCGCGCTGCGCGCTCGATGGCGCTGATGATGCGCAAGTAAGTGCCGCAGCGACAGATATTGCCGTCCATGTGTTCGACGATGTCGGCGTGCGACGGATTTTTGTTGCGGGCCAACAGCGTCGCCGCCTGCATGATCTGGCCCGATTGGCAATAGCCGCATTGCGGCACCTGTTCGGCGATCCAGGCCTTTTGCAGCGGATGGCTGTCGTCGGGCGACAATCCTTCGATCGTGGTGATCGATTTGCCGGCGACCAGCGAGACCGGCGTCGCGCAGGAGCGCGCGGCCTCGCCGTCGATATGCACCGTGCAGGCGCCGCAGGCGGCGATGCCGCAGCCGAATTTCGTGCCGGTAAGCTTGAGATGCTCGCGCAACACCCAAAGCAAGGGCGTATCGGGCGCGGCGTCGACCTCGTGCTGTTGTCCGTTGACGGTGACGGCGACCATGGGACGTCTCCTCGGGCTTGACGCCCGCGCGCTCGCGGCGCGCGAACGGCCTTTGCTTTTTGCCAGCCGGCGAAACAGCATTCCGGCGAAACAGCATTGCCATTATCGCGCAAAGCCGGCGGTGGCGACAGGGCCAGCGACGGCAAACGCATCGATTATCCGCTCTTGATCGCGTCGCCGCTTGCCGATTTGCTAGGCGCACCAAGGCAGCCGGCGCTGCCGCCACCCGAAGAGGAAATCGTGCCCGAGAAACTCACCGATCTGATCGCTGAAGTCGCGCTCTCCAACCGCATTCTGGCCCACGAAGGCGTGCTCGACGCCTTCGGCCATGTCAGCGTACGGCATCCGTCCGATCCCGGACGCTATCTGCTGTCGCGCGCGCGCTCGCCGGCCGTGATCGAGCCGGACGATATCCTCGAATACACCCTGGATTCCGCGCCGGTGAAGCCACCCAAGGCGCATCTTTACGCCGAACGCGTCATCCACGGCTGCATCTATCAGGCGCGCAGCGACGTCATGGCGGTCTGCCATCATCACGCGCCGGCGGTCATGCCGTTTTGCATCGCCGGCAAGCCGATCGTTCCGGTGTTTCACGTCGGCGCGGCGATGGGCGCGGACGTGCCGTTCTGGGACCAGCACGACGAATTCGGCGACACCAATCTCCTCGTCGTCAAGCCGGAGGAGGGCCGATCGCTGGCGCGCGCGCTCGGCGGTCATTCTGCCGTGCTGATGAACCGGCATGGCGCCACCGTGGTCGGCGGCAGCCTGAAGGAGATGGTCTCGCGTTCGATCTTCATGTGCCAGAACGCCGAATTTCAGCTGCGGACGCTCATGCTCGGCGCCCCGGCGCCGCTGCATCCGGGCGAAACGAGGCTCGCCGGCTCGATCAGCCTGATGCCGAACGTGCTGTCGCGAACCTGGGAATACTGGTGCACGCGGCTCGCGGCAGCCGGCGCCATGCCGCCGCAAGGCGGCGCGAAGAGAGCCACGCCACGGGGCAACGTCAAGAAAGCCACAACGCGGCGGGCCGCGACCAAAGCCTCAGCCCCGCGTGGCAAGGTGCGGCGTCGGCGCTGAGCCGCATGCGCATGCCAAAAGCGCTCCGGCACGGCTCGCATCGATGTCGCGAGCCGCGCCGAAGCGCAAAGCTGTCAGTTCTGGCGATACCTCGAAACGCGATGGCCGCTATTTCTTGCAGGGACCGGCGTGGATCCAAATTGCCCTGGCATTCTCGGCCGCGCAATTGTTGGGATAGGTCATCCGCGCGTGGTTGAGCGGATCCGTGCCGCACATCGGCTGGGAGATGAGGGTCGGCGCAAAGCCCTGGCAGAAGATCACGCAGGTGCCCGGATGGGCCACCGCGGCATGGTCGGCTTTCGCCGCGGCCACGCTGTCATAGGTCTTCGGTCCGTCCGGCCGCGTCCCGCAAACCGGCCCGCCGGCGGCAGCCGACGCGCTGCTGCTGATCGCAATCGACGCCAAGGCAAATCCGGTCAGCAGCGCGAGACAAGAAGCACTGGTACGCAAAGTTCGCATTTTAGCCCCTCCTCATGGATTTTTGGTGTGCCGCGGCACCCCCAGACCAGAATGTTAGCACAACCCTGCCAGAGAGCCAGTGCGGAATTCGTCACCCGTCAAGTCGGGCCGGCGCGCTCAATGCTTCGACGCTCGATGCCGCGGTGACCGCGGAAAAGATCAGCGCGGCGTCGTGCACGGCATCGGCCGCCGATACCGCGCAGCGCACGCCGACGCCGCGATGATGGCGGGTTTGCCGTCCGGTTTGCAACGGTGCCGGTGCCCGATAGGATGCGGCAAAACAAAATGCTCAAGAGGGAGGAGTAACCGTGGTGTATCAGTCTTTGCCGCTGACCGCCGCTCAGATCGCGAGCCGCCGCCGCTTCATCCAGTTCATGGCCGCAAGCCCGTTGTTCGCCGGCACCGCTCTTTCCGCGTTGGCGGAGGAAATGCCGGAGCGGCCGGTCGATCCGTTCGTCTGGGCGCCGCGCGACTACAATCATCTGATCACGAGCCCGAAGGAAGCACTCGACGTCTTCGATTTCGAGCCGGTGATGCACAAGAACGTGCCGCCGGCGCATTTCGGTTATATGGCGTCCGGTGTCGACGACGACGTCACGTTGCGCGCCAACCGCGAAGGCTTTTTGAAATTCCAGCTGCGGCCGCGGCGCCTGGTCGACGTCAGCAAGGTCGATATGACGACTGAAATTCTCGACCAGCGTTACGAGACGCCGATCATCGTCGCGCCGACCGGCGGTCACAGGGCCTACAACGCCGATGGCGAGGCCGGCGTCGCGCGCGCCGCCAAGACCGGCGACCATCTGATGATCCTCTCGACCCAGGCCTCGACCTCGGTCGCCGACGTGGTCGCGGCGCGCGGCCGGCCGATCTGGTCGCAGCTCTATGCCACCAACAAATTCGAGGTGGCCAAGCATCACGTCGAGAGCATGGAGCGGCAGGGCGCGATCGCTATCGCCGTGACCGTCGACCGCAACGGCGGCCGCAACCAGGAGGTTGCGCTGCGCATGCGCCGCCTCGATACCCGCGAGTGCTCCACCTGCCACGACAATTCCAGCCTCGAAGCCTCGATGCGGAAAAACCCGATCTACGAGGGCGCCGATCTGTCGGGCTTGAAGAACATCCAGTCATCGGCGATGTCGTGGGACTACATCAAGCGGCTGCGCGACGTGTCCAAGACCAAGATGGTGCTCAAGGGTATTCTCGCCTGGGAGGACGCCAAGATCGCGGCCGAGACCGGCATCGATGCCATCATCGTTTCCAATCATGGCGGCCGCGCCGACGAAGCCGGCCGCTCGACCATCGAGAGCTTGTCGGAGATCATCGCGGTCTCCGGCACCATGCCGGTGCTGATCGATTCCGGCTTCCGGCGCGGCACCGACATCGTCAAGGCGCTGTGTATGGGCGCCAAGGGCGTCGCCGTCGGTCGGCCCTATCTGTGGGGGCTCGGCGCTTTCGGCCAAGCCGGCGTCGAGCGCGTGCTGGAAATATTGCGCACCGAGCTGATGGTCGCCATGCAGCAGGTCGGCGCGCCGTCGCTGAAGGATTTGAAGCCCGCGATGGTGGTGAAGGCTTGATCATGGCGCAAAGCTCGTCTCGCGACCGTCTCGAACAGGCGCTGGCGCGCATCGCCGATCCCAAGGGCGAAGGCGCGCGCGCCTGCCTCACGGTCTATGCCGCCAAGGCGCGTGCTGCGGCCGACGCCGCCGACGCGCGGGCGAAGCGCGCCGCGGCACTCGGCCCATTCGACGGCACCATCGTCAGCATCAAGGATTTGTTCGACGTTGCCGGCGAGCCGACGCGCGCCGGCTCGAAGATTCTCGCCGAAGAAGCGGCTCCGGCCAAAGCCGATGCGGCGGTCGTGCGCCGGCTTCGCGAGGCCGGCGCCATCATCGTCGCGAAAACCAACATGACCGAGTTCGCCTTTTCGGGCATCGGTGCCAATCCGCATTTCGGCACGCCTGGCAATCCGCGAGACCGCAGCCGCGTGCCCGGCGGTTCGTCGGCCGGTGCGCCCGTCGCCGTCGCCGACGGCATGTGCGAGATCGCGATCGGCACCGACACCGGCGGCTCGGTGCGAATTCCGGCGTCGCTGTGCGGCGTCGTCGGCTTCAAGCCGAGCAAGCAGCGCGTGCCGACCGACGGTGCGTTTCCGCTCAGCTACACCCTCGACTCCGTCGGTCCGCTCGCGCGCAGCGTTTCCGCCTGCGCTGCGGCCGACGCGGTCATGGCCGGCGAGGATATTTTGCCGCTCGAGCCGATCGCGCTCGGCGGCCTGCATTTCGGCGTCGCCGAAGGGCTGCCGCTCGACCGTTTGGACGACACCGTCGCCGCGGCGTTCGCGCTGGCGGTCAAGCGGCTCGACGATGCCGGCGCCCGCGTCACCCACGAGATTCTGCCGCTGTTCGACGACATGAGCGCGGTCAACGCCAAGGGCGGCGTCTCGCCCTACGAGGCTTGCGAAATCCACCGCGAGCGCATGGCGCGGCGCGCAGCCGACATCGATCCGAATGTGCACGCGCGCATCGCCCGCGGCTGCGAGATAACGCCGGCCGATTACGCCGACATGGTGCGCGAGCGCAAACGCTTGGTGCAGGCCATGGACGCTCGTCTCGCCACGCTCGATGCGCTCCTGATGCCGACGACATCGATCGTCGCGCCGACCATCGCCGAAGTGGCGGATACGAAGATTTTCGCCGCGCGCAACGCCGCGGTGCTGCGCAACACCGCCATCATCAACTTCTTCGACCTTTGCGCGATCTCGCTGCCGCTGCCGGCGCCGTTGCCGGTCGGACTGATGGTGATCGGCCGCAACGGTCACGACCACCGGCTGCTGCGTATCGCCGCGGCGGTGGAGACATTATTCGCCCGCTGAAGTCGCGGTTTTAGAAGTCGCGCAGCGCGTCGAGCAGCAGGCCGTGCCGCTCGGCGCCGAGCTGCTCTATGAGCCGGCGTTGATGGCGCGCCGCCAGCGCCTTGGCGCGCTTCAGCAGCGTCCGGCCCTCGGCCGTGAGCTGCAGCGCGTGGCGGCGACCGTCGGCGCTCGATTGCAGGCGCTGGATCAGGCTGCGTTGCTGCAGGCGATCGAGCATGCGCGCGAGCCTCGCCCGCTCGATGCCGAGCGTGACGCCGAGCTCGGCCTGCGACAGTCCGCGATTGGCGCCGATCACCACCAGCACCGAGAACTGCGCCGGGCTGATGTCGATGCTCGCCAGCGTCCGGATGAAATCCTGAAACACCCAGACCTGAAGGCGCCGCACGAAATAGCCGAGGTGGTCGTTGAGCGCATCGAGCGCGATGGCGGGGCGCGGCCCGCGGCGCGTCGGCACCGCGCGGCGAAACGGCCGAACCCGCGTTGCGACGCGCGTCGTTGCCGCCATCTGCGCCGTGCTCCCGATGGATCGCCGCCCGCACCGTGCGACGAACGTTGGTATTGACGATAATTGTTGTCCAGGTCAACAATATCCGCCGAAAGGTGGGCAAGGGGTCGAACGCGTTGCCACCCGCGACCTTTTCGAGCTTTGATCCGCCAAATAAATCCGGCATCATGCGCCAAAATCCGCGCCGCATGGGCCAGCCGCATAAGCCAGCTGCTGCATAAGCTATGGGAGGACTTGGTATGGAGCGTAAATTCCGATCGCATTCCGCGCACATCACGCGCCGGGCTTTCACTGTCGGTGCAGCCGCCGCCACCGTGGCCGCGCCGGCGATCGTGCGCGCCCAAGGCGTGCCCCTGAAGGTCGGCGTGCTCCTGCCGCGCTCCGGCGTTCAGGCCGGCATCGGCCAGGACTGCCAGCGCGGCGTCGAAATCGCGCCCGACCTGCTCAAGGCGCTCGGCATGCCGGAGCTCACGATCATACCCGGCGACACCGAGTCGAACGTCGATACTGCCCGCGCACATGCCGAAAAGCTTATCAACGACGGCGCGCAGCTTCTGATCGGCTCCTTCGATTCCGGTCAGACCACGGCCATCGCCCAGGTCGCCGAGCAGAAGGGCACCCCGCTGGTCATCAATATCGCCAGCGCGCCGGAAATCACCGAACAGGGCTACAAGTTCGTGGTCAGAAATTTTCCGACGGTGCCGATGCTGCTCAATGACGAGCTCGCGAGCCAGAAGGAGATCTTCGAGATCGCCGGAGTGGCGCCGAAGACCGCCGTGTTCCTGCACGTCAACGATCTGTTCGGCACCGGCATGTCGAAAGGCCTGCAAGGTCTGATGCCGAAATACAATCTACCCTACACGATCGCCGACGAGATTTCCTACGATCCGACGGCGCGCGATCTGTCGGTCGAGATAACCAAGGCCAAGGCCAGCAACGCCGAGATCATGCTTGTCGTCGGCCGCCTCAACGACGCCATGCTGCTGACGCGCGAGATGATCAAGCAACGCTGGTCGCCGCAGGCGATCATCAGCATGGGCCCGGGCTGGTACGACAACCCGTACACCAAGACGCTCGGCAAGATGTCCGACGGCCCGATCAGTCTGGTGCCCTGGTACGATCCGAACAAGAAGCTGAGCAAGATGCTCGAAGCGGCGCTGGCCAAGGCCTATCCGGACTTCAACCTCAACACCAACCACATCTATACGTTCGAGGCGCTGCTGATTGCCGCCGATGCCTACAAACGTGCCGGTTCGGCCGATCCCAAGGCGTTGGCCGCGGCGCTCCATGCGACCAACATCACCGACAACGCGACCCTCGGGCCCGGCATCAAATTCGACGAAAAGGGCCAGAACACCGGGGTGAGGTGCGGCGCCGTCCAGAACCGCGACGGCAAGCAGGTGACGGTCGCGCCCAGGGCGGCAGCCAATGCCAAGCTGGAATGGCCGATGAAGCCGTATCAAGACCGCGCGTGACGCAAGCGCGGGCCTGATCGGTGGGATTTGACGTCTATCTGAATGTCGCGGTCGCCGGCGTCCTGACCGGCTTGGTCTATGGCCTGATGGCGCTCGGGCTGTCGGTCATTTTCGGCGTGGTGCGCGTCGTCAATTTCGCCCATGGCGAGATGATGTCGATCGCGATGTACGCCGCGGTCGTGCTGTTCGCCGCGCTGCATCTCGATCCGCTGGTTATGCTGGTGCCGATTGCGGCGGTGATGTTCGCGTTCGGCTACGTGCTGCAGGCCGGCCTGATCAATCCGTTCATCACCCGACCCGAGCACAGCCAGTTCCTGCTGGTGGTGGCGCTGGCGATCATCATCGTCAACGCGCTGTTGATCCTGTTCGGCCCCGACGCGCAGACGGTGCAGACGTCCTACGCCTATGACAGCTTCGCGTGGGGGCGGCTGATCGTCGATGCCACCAAGCTCTATGCCGGCGCCGCCGCGATCGTCTTCACCGCCGCGCTATTCGTCTTTTTCCGCGTCACGCTCGTCGGCAAGGCGATCCGCGCCTGCGCCGACAATTACACCGGCGCGCTGGTGGTCGGATTGAACGTCAACCATTTGTACGCGCTGACCTTCGGCATTGGTGCCGCGTGCGTCGGCGCCGCCGGCACCATGATGACGCTGATCACCGATGTGACGCCGGCGCTTGGACCCAGCTACACGCTGCTCGCCTTTGTCATCGTCATTACCGGCGGTCTCGGCTCCATGCCCGGCGCGCTGGTGGGCGGCGTCTTGATCGGCTTTACCGAGGCGATGGCAGGTTTGCTGTTCGTGCCGTCCGCCAAGAGCATGTTCTCCTTTGCCATCCTCGTGCTGGTGCTGCTGCTGCGGCCGCAGGGTATTCTCGGCCGGAGACTGACATGATCAGTCGCTGGGTCGGGGGCCGGTCGCGGAATCTGGTTTTTCTGCTCGGTCTATTGGCGGTGCTGTTGATCGCGCCGTGGCTGGTCAACGACTATCTGCTCACCGTCCTGATCGTCATTCTCTATTCCGCCTATACCGGGCAGGCCTGGAACATCATGATGGGCTTCGCCGGCCAGCTTTCGCTCGGCCACGCCATCTATGCCGGCATCGGCGGCTACGTCGCCGCCGTGTTGTTCACCCGCTACGGCGTTGGTCCGTGGATCGGCCTTCTCGTCGCAATTCCGATTTGCGCGGCGTGCGGCGCCGTCATCGGCTTTCTGGCGTTTCGCTTTGGCGTCTCCGGCGTCTATTTCGCCATCCTCACCATCGCCTTCGCCGAGTTCGCCCGCATCGGCTTCGATCATTTCGGCTTCGTCAATGCCTCCGCCGGCCTGTTCCTGCCGGTGAAGCAGTACACCGAGAACGATTTGTGGCGGTTGCGCGGCACGCCGACCATGTTCTACTACGTCATCCTCGCCGCGGCGTTCTTGGCGTTCCTGCTGTCGCGCTTTCTGCTGCACAGCCGCATGGGCTATTTCTGGCTCGCCATCCGCGAGGACGAGCCGGCGGCGCGCGCCGCCGGCATCGATACGTTCCGCTACAAGATGTACGCGGTGATGATCTCGGCGGCGGTCACTTCGTTCGCCGGCGTGTTCTATGCGTTCTTCTACAACAACCTGTTTCCCGAGCAGGTGTTTGCCATCTCGCGCTCGATCGAGATGATCTTGCCGCCGATCATCGGCGGCATCGGCACCCTGTTCGGACCGATCCTGGGCGCTTTTGTGCTCACCGGGCTTGCGGAATCCGTGACCTCGGCGCTGGCGGCGTTCGGCATCGATCTGCCAGGCGCCAAGCAGATCTTCTACGGCATTTGCCTCCTCCTGGTCGTCATCGCGCTGCCCCAAGGCATTTGGCCGTGGCTCGCGCAGCGGCTCGGTGTCGCGGACGAGCCGGAGGGTGACCCATGAGCGCGCTGCTTTCGCTTGAGCGAGTCAGCAAGCGCTTCCGCGGCCTCGTTGCGATCGATGCAGTCAGCTTCGAGGTGCCCGAAGGCATGATCTTTGCCGTGATCGGCCCGAACGGCGCCGGCAAGACCACGCTGTTCAACCTGATCGCTGGCACGATGGCGCCCGACGAAGGCTCCATCGCATTTGCCGGCGAGCGGATCAGCGGGCTGCCGCCCGACGCCGTGTGCCGGCGCGGCATCGCCCGCACCTTTCAACTGGTGCGGCCGTTTCCGGGCTTGAGCGTTGAGGACAACGTCATCGTCGGCGCGCTGTTGCGCCACCACGAAGTCGGCGCCGCGCGCGCGCAGGCGCGCGCCGTGCTGCGCCGGCTCGATCTCTACGACAAGCGCCGTCAGATCGCCGCGACCCTGACCTTGCCCGACCGCAAGCGTCTCGAAGTGGCGCGCGCGCTCGCCACCGAGCCGAAGCTCTTGCTGCTCGACGAAGTGATGGCGGGGTTGCGGCCAACCGAGACCGATCGCATGGTGGCGACGTTGCGCGATATCAATCGCGCCAGCGGCTTGACGATCCTTTTGATCGAGCACGTCATGCGCGCGGTGATGGCGCTTGCCTCCAACATTTTGGTGCTCGATCACGGCACGGCGATCGCGTCCGGCACGCCCGATGCGGTGGTACGGGATCCCGCCGTGGTGCAGTCCTATCTCGGCGCCGAGGCCTTGTGATGCTGACGGTCGAGAACCTCGATGTGTTCTATGGCGACGTCCAGGCGCTCAACGGCGTGTCGCTCGAGGTCGAGCAGGGCGCTATCGTCGCCATTGTCGGCGCCAACGGCGCCGGCAAGACCACGCTGATCCGGGCGCTGGCCGGCATGCAGCAGCGTATCTCCGGCCGCATCGTTTATCGCGGCACCGATATTTCCGGCTGGCCGAGCTATCGCGTCTGCGATCTCGGCATCGGCCAGGTCGCCGAAGGCCGCCAGGTGTTTCCGTCATTGACCGTCGCGGAAAATCTCGACGTCGGCGCCATGCTGCCGCGCGCTCGCGCGACGCGCGCCAAGAATCGCGAGCGCGTGCTCTCGCTGTTTCCGGTGCTGGCCGAGCGCGAGCGGCAGGCCGCCGGCACGCTATCCGGCGGCGAGCAGCAGATGCTCGCGATTGGCCGCTGCCTGATGGGGGCGCCCGAGCTCATCATGTTCGATGAGCCGTCGCTGGGCTTAGCGCCGACCATCATCCACGACGTGCTCAACACCATCCGCGCGCTCAATCGCGACGGACTCACTTGCCTCCTGGTGGAACAGAACGTGGCGCAGTCGCTCAAGCTCGCGAGCCGCGCGTATGTGCTGGAGAACGGCCGTGTCACGCTGTCGGGCAGCGGCGCCGAGCTGTTGGCCGACGACCGTGTCCGCAGCGCCTATTTGGGGCTGTAGGGCACGATCGGGAAAAGTTTTTCGGAAAGATCATGCTCGGTTGGTGTCGATCAAGCGACGCGGCGCAGGCGATCCATGAGGCTTCCAAGGGCCGCGACCCGCGCCGTCAGCGGCGCCATCGGAAAGGCCTGCCGCAGCCGCTGATAGACCTCGGCCACGGTCGGCGCCTCATCGATGTTGGCCAGCGCCGCCACCATGGCGCGCGCCATTTCGGCCTCGGATCGGCCGCTGAGCGCCGCCGGCACCATCGTCACGTCGCCGTACGGGACGGGTGGCTGCAGACGCAGGGTGATCCGACGAGCGCTCATGGTTTGCTCCGAGCGATGGTTTGGGTTCGATCCTTAACGCGGCAAACGCGCGCGAGTTCCACTTAAGGCGACGCGCCTGGTTAACGCGCGATCGCGGCGACGGGCTCGTGCGCCGGCGCCTGCTCCTTGAGCTGCAGTCGGTAGAACGAGGCATAGCGTCCGCCCTTGCGCAGGAGCTCGTCGTGACGGCCGGATTCGAGCACCGCGCCATCCTCGACCACCAGGATATTGTCGGCGTGCATGATGGTCGACAGCCGGTGCGCGATAACGATGGTGGTGCGCCCGGCGGCGAGTTCGCCGATTGCTTCCTGGACATGGCGCTCGGATTCTGAATCGAGCGATGCGGTCGCCTCATCCAGCAGGATGATGGGAGCGTCCTTGATCAGCGCCCGCGCGATGGCGATGCGCTGACGCTGGCCGCCGGAGAGCTGCAGGCCGTGCTCGCCGACCGGCGTATCGTAGCCGGCCGAAAAGCTCGTGATGAAATCGTGCGCGTGCGCCGCTTTGGCGGCGGCGATGATGTCTCCTTCGCTGGCGTCGAGCTTTCCCAGCGCGATATTGTCGCGGATCGAGCCGCGGAACAGGTGCACGATCTGGCCGACATAGGCGATCTGGTTGCGCAGCGACCGGCGCGACACGCCCGCAATATCCTGGCCGTCGACCAGGATGCGGCCACTGTCGGCGCCATAGAAGCGCAAGAGCAGATTGAGGATCGTCGACTTGCCGCCGCCCGACGGTCCGACCAGCGCGGTGAGCTTTCCGTTCTCGGCGATGAAGCTCATGCCGCGCAGGACCGGCGTGTCGGCGCGGTAGGCGAAGCGCACATCGTCGAATTCGACGCGAGCCGCGCCGAGCTTCAGCGCGGGCAAATAGTCGTCGTTCGGCTCGCCGGGCGGGCTGTCGATGACCTCATAGAGCACGCGCACGCCGACCAGATTGCTGGTGAGATCGATATTGAGGCGCGCGAGACGCTTGGCCGGCTCATAGGCGAGCAGGAAGGCGATCAGAAACGAGACCATTTCGCCCGGGTTGGCGCCGGTCTTGATGACCCGATAGCCGCCGTAGATCACCGCGAACGCAACGGCCAGACCGCCGAGCGTCTCCATCAGCGGACTGGCGCGATTGGAGACCCGCGCCATCTTGTTGGATTCGTGCTCGACGCTCGCGACGCTGGCAGAAAGCCGGCGCTCCATCTCGCCTTCGAGCCCGAATGCCTTGACCATACGCAGGCCCTGCAGCGCTTCCTGCATGGTCTCGATGATCTGCGTGCCGCCGGTAAACTGAATGCGGGCGATGCCGCGCACCCGGCGGACGAGCTTGCGCAAAACCAGGATCGCCGGTGGCAGAATGATGCCGCCGGCGAGTGACATCACCGGATCCTGGATCACCATGACCGCGCACAGCCCGATCAGCGACATCAGATCGCGGCCGATCGCCATGATCATGAGATTGATCACCTGACCGATGGCCACGGCGCCGGTCGTCAGCCGGGCGATGAATTCCGACGAATGGCGGTCGGCAAAAAAGCCGACGTTCTCCTGCATGAGCTTGTCGAACATGCGGCGCTGATTGTCGGCAATGATGCGATTGCCGATGCGCGCCAGCATCACGGTGCCGCCATAGGTGGCAAATCCCTTCGCCGCCAGGATGCCCATCGCCACGAGCGCAATAAGCACGACCTTAGAGAAGTCGCGATCCACATAGGTTTCGTTGACGATCGTTCCAACGAGATAGGCGCTGAGCGCCGTGGCCCCGGCGGCGATGGCCAGCAGCGCGAAAGCCGCCGCGTAGCGTGCCCAGTGCTTGAGCGCCTCGTCGACGAGGAGGCGGCGCACCAGGCTTCGGTTCGAGTATTTGACCTCGGAATCGGCGTTGGCGCCCGTCATAACCCGATCCATCTCACCCTGTTGGGCCCCGGTTTTTGCCCGGCCCTAAGGCAAAACCTCATGCCCGGATGGTGCCGAATTTTCAAGTGAACTCAAATATTTTTCGCGCCGCAACAGGAACCTCAGGGCCTCAAACCGCGGCTTTGCGGCCCTTGTCGGCCGCGGCAGCGCGCCGCCGCATCAGTTCCCGCTCCCAATTGAGCGCATCGCCCACGATGGTCGAGAGGTCGTCGTAGCGCGGCCGCCAATTAAGCTTTTCGCGTGCCAGCCCCGAATGGGCGACGATCTGCGCCGGATCGCCCGGCCGGCGCGGCGCGCGTTCCACCTTGAAATCGACGCCGGCGGCGCACTTGACCGCGTCGATCACTTCGAGAACCGAGAAGCCGTGGCCGTAGCCGCAGTTGAGCGTCAGCGACGGCCCACCGCCGCGCAGATAGCGCAGCGCGTCGGCGTGAGCGCGAACAAGATCGCTGACATGAATGTAATCGCGGATGCAGGTGCCGTCGGGCGTCGGATAGTCGGTGCCGAATATTTCGAGCTTTTGCCGCAGGCCGAGCGCGGTCTCGGCGGCGACTTTGATCAGATGCGTGGCGGCCTTGGTCGATTGTCCGGTGCGACGCTGCGGATCGGCGCCAGCGACGTTGAAGTAACGCAGGATGACGTGCGCCAAGCCATAGGCACTGCCGGCGTCGCGCAGCATGATCTCGGTCATCAGCTTCGACCAGCCGTAGGGCGAGATCGGCCGCGTCGGCGCGTCTTCCTGCACCGGCACTTGCGCTGGATTGCCGTAGACCGCGGCGGTCGACGAGAAAATAAAATGCTGCACGCCGCATTTGACCGCGCACTCCATCAGCGTCCGGGAATTCATCGTGTTGTTGCGATAATAACCGAGCGGATCGCGCACCGAGTCCGGCACTACGATCGACGCGGCAAAATGGATGATGGCGTCGACGCCGTGCTCGCGAATGAGCCGCGTCAGGAGCGCCTGGTCGCCGGTCTCGGCGACGATGAGCGGCACGCCCTTGGCGACGGCCCAGTCGAATCCGGTCGACAGATTGTCGAGCGCCACCACGCGCTCGCCCGCATCGAGGAGCTCGTAGACCATATGACTGCCGATATAGCCGGCGCCGCCGGTGACCAGCACTGTCATGGCGCAGCCCTACTCCGATTCGTTAAACAGCACCTTAGAGCCTGGCCGAAAAAGTAGTGAGTGATTTCAGTCCTTTGTGATTCCGTCGGATTTGCGAGATTCGATGGAGGTCACAATGACGTGGACTGAAACCACCCGCGAACACTATCGGCGCGAAGGGTTG